>JACCDQ011522870.1_pt1 | contig 12628 bp, 13 predicted proteins | sample 7446031 | NCBI WGS metagenome assembly JACCDQ01 (sample SAMN15323442, study PRJNA562643) | freshwater metagenome | isolation source: river surface water | place: USA:Blue River Watershed | collected 2017-08-17
AGGTGTCGGGCCTGATTGCCTCGGCCATGCAGATGGTCAACACGGGCAAGTCGGCGTCTTAATTCTTCGCGGCCAAGGCCACGCGGATGGATTGGGTGGCCACCTCTTCGAGCCAGCCCAAATCGATGTGCTGATGCGCTTCGCATATGAACCATGGCTCACGCGAGTCGGGTTCAAGCATCACACCTCGCGCGATCAGCTCCCACGCAAATTTGCGATACAGCTCGCTGTTGGTGACACGCCAATCGCGGTAGTTGGTAGGCACAGTGGCACTGAAGTGAATGCCAAACATCGCAGGTGGCCCCGCAAAGGCATGTTCTAGGCCCGCAGCTGTGAAGACGCGACCGAGCACCGCTTGGATTTGTTCACCCGCATGGTCGATGGTTTGCTGAGCGTTGGTCTCCGCCAAAATTTTGAGTGTGGCATGCGCCGCACTCAGTGCCACCAAATTGGCTGTGTACGTGCCGCCATGCACCACACCACCAGGGTGAGAGCCCACAACATCCATCACATGCGCTTTGCCGCCGAAGGCCGCCACGGGATAACCGTTGCCCATGGCTTTCGCATACGTGGTGAGGTCGGCATGAATGCCATACAAGGCTTGTGCGCCGCCCTTGGCGACACGAAAGCCAGACTTCACTTCGTCAATGATGAGCACTGTGCCGTGCTGTGTGCATAGGTCACGCAAGCGTTGAAGCCATTCTTGGCTGGCGGCCACACTGCCTGCGTTACCAATGATGGGTTCAATCACCACACAGGCCAAGGTCTCACCTTGGGTGGCAAACAAATTTTCTAACGCCTCAAAATCGTTGTGGCTGATGATGCTCAACAGCTCTCGACTACGCGCAGGAATGCCGCCACCGAAGGGAATCACCTTGGGCGCAACATGGCTGCCTGGCTGCCAGTGCTCAATGTCGGACTTCCACATCATCTCGTCGTACAAGCCGTGGAAAGAACCTTCCACAATCGCCACGCGGTCGCGCTTGGTGTAGCCGCGTGCTGTGCGCACGGCACCCATCACCGCCTCGGTCCCTGAGTTGGCAAAACGCATCTTGTCGATGTTGGGGCACATGGCTTTGATCTGCTTGACCACCGTCGTGTCGAGTTCGGTCGAAAAGCCTGAGAGCGTGCCGCGTTGTGTGATTTGCTCTATCACCGCGTTGTCCACGCGCTCATCGCGGTAACCCAGAATGATGGGGCCGTAGCCTAAGCGAAAGTCCACATAGGTTTTGCCATCGACATCGGTGAGCGTGCAGCCTTTGGCGCTGGCAATGAACACCGTGTCTTTTTCGCCCCAGTAGCGGTAGTTTTCAGCCACACCTTGCGGCATGTGCAAATGGGCTTCAGCAAGTAGACGCGATTGTTGTGTCATGGTCGCAGCATGTGTCCCACACGCTCTTCTAAAAGTTTCACCACATGGAGCTCGGCGGCATCTGGGCCGTAAGTAGCCATGGCTTGTTGAAACAACTGTTGCGCCATGCCGCCCATAGGCAAATCGTAACCCTGTGATTTGGCAATGCCATTGATCAGCCCCAAATCTTTGCAGCAAAGCGCCAACGAAAAACTCGGGTCGTAATGACCCGCAAAAATGGAGGGCACATCATGTTCAGCCACCCAACTGTTCCCCGCGCTTGACTTGATCGCCTCCCACACGGTGTGCAGAGGAATACCCGCCTTCGCACCCAACATCAAACCTTCGCCAATCGCTGCGGCGCTGACAAACCACAGCAAGTTGGTGAGCAGCTTGATGGTCGCGCCATTGCCAGGTTCACCCACATGAAAGATTTTTTCGCCAATCACGTCAAAGATGGGTTTGTGTTTTTCAAAGGTGGCTTGGTCACCCCCCACAAAAATAGACAAGCGACCCAAGGCCGCCATGTCCACCGCATTGGTGACGGGCGCTTCTAAAAAGCCCACGCCTTTGCTGTTAGCCAAAGCCACCAACTCGCGGACCAACTCCACCGCGCTGGTGGACGTGTCAATCACTGTTGCACCCGCTTTGACATGCGCCAAAACGCCCTGCTCGCCCAACATCACATCGCGCACTTGCACAGGGCCTGGCAACGATGCCATCACCACATCGGCATGCGCCGCACCCTCAGCCAAGCTGTTGACCCAAGTGGCCCCCAATGCAATCAAATTGTCAGCCTTGGCACGCGACACATCAAACACGGTCACGGCGTAACCTGCTTTGATCAAATTGGCCGCCATGGGGTTGCCCATGTTGCCTACACCGATGAAAAACAATGTCGGTTTTGCAGCGCTCATCATTTCACTTTCTTGAACTGCAAAAACAGTTGGTTGGCATCTTTCTCAGCCACGTATTCAAAACCATACGCACCCATGAGTGCTTTTGCTTCGGTAAAGGTGTAGGTGCGGTAATGCACGGTTTGGTCCATCAACTTCTTGTCGCCATCGTGCAAGTAGTAGTGCTTGGTAAAGCCAATGTCGGTAGGGTCAATTTTTTGGGAGTACTTCATCCCATTTGAAATGGTCGTTTCGTAGTCATGATGCGGGCCTTGAATGCCCAGCAACAAAGTGCCCCCAACCGCAATATGTTTAGACAAGTGCTCAAAACCCAATTCGTTGGCGTGGGCATCTGCGATGTGGCTCACCAAGAAAGGCTCTTTGTCGCCATCTATCACGAAGTACCAGACACCGCCGTATGAGAACGCCAGTTCATGTTTTTCATTGAGCGCCAACTCGGTGATGTTTTGCTGCGAGAGTGAAACGGTTGAGAAAGGTGCCAAGCGCTTTTGTGCAATGGACAGCATGGGCGCTGTCAAATCAATGCCAGTGATGGGTAGCTTGGGCTGGCGTTTAGCCAACTCTTCCAAGATCAGGCCAGTGCCGCAGCCAATCTCTAAAACGTTTCGTTCCGGACGGTGCGAAACCAGGCTGTCCACAATCTTTGCGTAGTCGTAGTAACCCGAGGTCATGATGACATCGTAGTAACCCGCCATGTTGGTGTAATCGCCCATATGCCTCCAGCACTTTTGCCAAGTTTGTTATTAATTTGGTCACTCTAGCAAAACTGCGTGACGGGTTACTACGTAAACCTATAGGCCAAAGAAAAAGGCCGCAGACGAATCTGCGGCCTTGGATGAAGTGCAAAACGCCAGAGGCGTGACGCGCATTAACCCATGTGCAAACCACCGTTCACGGCGAAGTCAGCACCTGTGGTGTAGCCACCATCTTCGCTGGCCATCCACGCAATGATGGACGCGATTTCAGCAGGCTTGCCCAAACGCTTCACAGGCACGGTGGCCACAATCTTTTCCAACACGTCAGGACGGATGGCGTTGACCATGTCGGTACCGATGTAGCCTGGTGACACAGTATTGACCGTCACACCTTTGGTCGCCAACTCTTGGGCCAAAGCCATCGAGAAGCCATGCATGCCAGCCTTGGCGGCTGAGTAGTTGGTTTGACCCGCTTGGCCTTTTTCACCGTTCACCGACGAGATGTTGATGATGCGTCCCCAGCCACGCTCAACCATGTCTGGCACCACTTGCTTGGTCACGTTGAACATCGAGTCAAGGTTGGTGTTCATCACCGCATCCCAGTCCTCTTTGCTCATTTTCAAGAACATGCGGTCCTTGGTGATGCCCGCGTTGTTGACCAACACATCAATGGGGCCGTGCTCGGCTTTGGCTTTGGTGAAAGCCTCAACAGTGGAGTCCCAATCACCGACGTTGCCGACGGATGCGTAGAAGGTGTAGCCCAGCGCTTTTTGCTCATCGAGCCATTTGTTGAAGTCACGTGTTGGGCCGCAGCCTGCGATGACCTTGAAGCCTTCTTTGTGAAGGCGTTGGCAAATCGCGGTTCCGATGCCACCCATGCCACCTGTGACGTACGCTACTTTTTGACTCATGTTTGTCTCCTGTCTTATGAGTTATTGAATGAAATTTTTATTTGCTGAAACGATTAACGCTCAAGTGCCAACGACACACCCATACCGCCACCGATACACAAAGCGGCCAAGCCCTTCTTGGCATTGGTGCGTTGCATTTCGTGCAGCAAAGTCACCAAGATGCGGCAGCCTGATGCACCGATGGGGTGACCAATGGCAATGGCACCGCCGTTGACGTTGACCTTGGCTGGATCGATGTCCAACTGCTGGTTCACCGCGCAAGCTTGTGCGGCAAAAGCTTCGTTGAGTTCGAACAAGTCCACATCTGAGGCTTTCCAGCCTGCGCGCTCCAAAGCTTTACGTGAAGCAGACACGGGGCCCATGCCCATGATTTTTGGATCCAAGCCGCTGGTACCAAAAGCCGCAATGCGCGCCAAAGGTGTCAGGCCCAAAGCAGCTGCCTTCTTGGCTGTCATCACCACCACAGCGGCAGCACCGTCGTTGATGCCAGATGCGTTACCCGCAGTCACCGACCCTGCTTTGTCAAACGCTGGACGCAAACCCGCCAAAGCTTCAGCCGTCGTTTTCTTGTTGATGAACTCATCGGTGTTGAACACCACGGGATCACCCTTGCGTTGAGGAATGTGCACCGACACGATTTCGTCTTTGAACTTGCCAGCATCTTGTGCTGCAGACGCTTTTTGCTGGCTGGCCAGTGCCAGCGCATCTTGCATGTCGCGCGTGATGTTGAATTCTTTGGCCACGTTCTCTGCCGTGATACCCATGTGGTACTGGTTGTACACATCCCACAAACCGTCGACGATCATGGTGTCAACCATATTCCAGTTGCCCATGCGTTGGCCATCGCGTGAACCCAACAACACGTGACCTGAGGCGCTCATGTTTTCTTGACCACCAGCCACCACGATATCGCTGTCGCCATACGCCACCGCTTGTGCAGCCAACATGACTGCTTTGAGGCCAGAACCACACACGGCGTTGATGGTCAAAGCAGGCACGGCATTTGGGACACCCGATTTCATCAAAGCTTGACGTGCTGGGTTTTGTCCAGCGCCAGCAGCCAGCACTTGGCCCATGATGACTTCGCCCACTTGCGAAGGATCTACTTTGGCACGTGCCAAAGCTTCACGAATGACGATTGAGCCCAATTCAGTGGCTGCGATTTTGGCGAGTGAACCACCAAACTTACCCACAGCTGTACGCGCTGCTGAAACAATGACGATGTCTTCCATTTTTTAGTCTCCCAAGAAAATCATGAAATTTTGAAAAGTTAATTGCTAGCGCGCACTTTGACGTAGCGACCAGGGGCTGCCTCAATCGCTTTGTGTTTGCCCTTGCCATAAGTCTTAGGTGCAGCGATTTGTTTGCCTGCGTGTGTTTTGAGCCATGTCGACCAATCGGTCCACCAGCTGCCTGGATGCTCTTTGGCACTGGCAATCCACTGCTCGGCATCTTTTGGAAACTTGGTGTCGCTGCCAGTCCAATAGCAACGCTTTTTGGCTGCAGGCGGGTTGATCACTCCCGCGATATGCCCTGAGGCACCCATGACAAAACGTTTCTTGCCTGGGAACACCTGCGTGCTGGCATACGCGCCACCGATGGGCACGATGTGGTCTTCACGCGATCCATAGATATAGATGGGCATGTCTACCTTGCGCAGGTCGATCTTCTCGCCACACACCGTGGCTTTGCCAGGCTTGATGAGGTTGTTCTCAAGGTAGGTGTTGCGCAAGTACCAGGCATACATGGGGCCAGGCAAATTGGTGGAATCACTGTTCCAGTAAAGCAAGTCAAACGGGGGCGGTGTTTCGCCTTTGAGGTAGTTGCCCACCACATAGTTCCACACCAAATCATTGGGTCGCAGGAAGCTGAAGGTAGACGCCATGTCTTTGCCCTTCATCAGCCCGCCTTCGGCGAACTGGCCTTCACGGAATTTCACAAAGGCCTCGTCGATGAACACATCCAACACGCCTGTGTCGGTGAAGTCAATCAACGTGGTCAGCAACGTAGCACTGGCCACTGGCTTTTCGCCACGCGCAGCTAATACGGCGAGCGCGCTAGAAAGAATGGTGCCACCAACGCAGAATCCCAACGCATTGATTTGTTTTGAGCCGCCAATTTCTTGCACCACCTTGATGGCTTGAATGGCCACGTCTTCCACATAGTTGTCCCATGTGGTGTTGCGCATGCTCTCGTCGGGGTTGCGCCAGCTCACCACGAAGGTGCGATGACCTTGGGCCACTGCGTAACGGATGAATGAGTTCTCGGGTTGCAAGTCCAAGATGTAGAACTTGTTGATGCAAGGCGGGATGAACAAGAACGGACGCTCGTAGACCTTAGCGGTGAGTGGCTTGTATTCGAGCAACTGGAAGAACTCGTTTTCAAACACCACTTTGCCTTCGGTGGTGGCCACGTTTTTACCCACTTCAAACAAACTCTCATCGGTCATCGACACATGGCCTTGTTGCATGTCATGTAACAAGTTTTGAATGCCTTTGGAGATGCTCTCGCCTTTGGTCTCAATCGCTTTTTGCTGTGCTTCCGCGTTGAGTGCCAGATAGTTGCTGGGCGCTGCTGCAGCTGCCCATTGTTCTACCGCGAATTGAAGGCGTGCTTTGGTTTTGGCGTCTGTTTCGGCTGCTTCGGTGAGCGCCATCATGGTGCGGGTGTTGAGCAAATAAGCTGCTGCTGTAAATGCAGCCATGGGGTTGTGCGCCCATGCTTCGCCTTTGAAGCGGCGGTCTTTGACTTCTGGCTTGCCTTGCAGGCTTTGGTTCCACAACTCGGTCGCTTCAGCAATGTATTGCTTTTGCAAAGCTTCGAGTTTTTCAGGAGAGAAGCTCAGTGCGGGGGTTTTTGCATCACCACCGATTGTTTGAAATGAGGCCAAGGCTTTGAGCCAGCTATCCCCTAGGCTCTTGAGGGCCGCATTCTGATCCATCGCTAACTCCTATACAGTCGCTGTCATTGTTATAACTGTCACCAGTATGTCAGTGAATTACCTTCGAATTTCTGACAGAAATCAAACTTGAGAGAAAACCCCTAGATGTATTTGGTCTTGATCGCTTGGATTTATGTGGCTTTCATGATGGCCATCGCGGAAGCCACAAGTCCTGTCGGCTCTTTGCTGGGTGCAGCCATGACTTTTCTGCTCTACGGCGTATTGCCCATGAGTGTGGTGGCCTACATCATGGGCACACCTGCGAGGCGCCGTGCCATCAAGGCCAAAGAAGCTGCTGAACGGGAACAAACGCTGGCGAAAAACGGTATACAAAACGATGGGCGTGATGTCGCGTCAACTGCGCCAAATGCACACAGCGAAGCGTCCCGTCACACCATCGCGTCTGAACGAAAAGAGCCTTGAGCGCTGCGCAACTGTGCACCACTCGGGCGTACTGTCATTGCCAGCCACCGAAGCGACGCCTAAAGCACGCAAACGCCATCGCGCTAAACCCGCAAGGTCTGCCAACCACTTATGTGGGTGTGTGGGATGGGGTTTGAAATAAATCGAAGCTTCTGGTGAATCACCCTCCGCATGGAAGGCCACACGTACATCGTCACCGACTTCAAACGCATCGGGTCCGATACAAGGTCCAAGCCACACATGCACTTGCGCTGGGTCGACACTTGCTTGCTCGCACATTGCATGGACCGTGCGTTCAATCACCCCCGCCGCCAAGCCTCGCCAGCCTGCATGTGCGGCAGCCACCACTTGACCCGCTTCATCGGTCAAAAGCAAAGGCAAACAATCCGCCACCATGATGGTGCAAGCCACGCGAGGTGCTTGTGTCAGGCATGCATCGGCCTTCGTGCCATCGCGTGTGGCAGCGTTGAGTTGCGCCACCTCAACGCCATGCACTTGACTGAGGAACACAGGCCGCGCCTCACCTAACTGCATTTGCAACAAGGCTCTGTTTTGCGCCACCGCCTGTGGGTCGTCTTGCACATGGTCGCCCAAGTTAAAACCATCAAATGGCGCATGCGACACACCACCCACGCGCGTGGTACACAGCGCCTGCACGCCCTCGGGCAATGCCCAATCCATTGGCCAAAACAAAGGCGAAGCAGGTGTATGGAAGTGGTGACTCATGGTGGCAAAGGATATCCCGAATGCGACGATGACCAACGCTGGCTCACGTTAGACTTGAGACAAATTTCAACTCAATCCCTATTCATCATGATTCTCGAACTCGTCGACATCCGCATTCAACCTGGCCAACAAGCCGCATTCGATGAAGCCATTCAACGCGGCGTGGAAACCGTCATCGCCAAAGCTAAAGGTTTTCAGGGCTTCAAAATCAACCGAGGCATCGAGTCACCCGAGCGCTATGTGTTGCAGATTTTCTGGACCACGCTGGAGAACCACACCGTGGACTTCCGTGAATCACCCGCTTTTGCCGAATGGCGCGCCATCGTGGGCCCCTTCTTTGCACAGCCGCCCATGGTGGAACACTTTGAACTGGTGAGCAAATCACAAGGCTAACCCTGCACAATTGGAGACACGCATGAGCTACGCATTCGAACCGACACCTGTTGTATCCGTGCCTGTGGTGGGTAAGGCAGAACGCTTTCCAGTGCATCGCATTTACTGCGTGGGCCGCAATTACGAAGAACACGCCAAAGAAATGGGCTTCACAGGCCGTGAACCGCCCTTCTTCTTCATGAAGCCTGCAGACGCTGTGTTGGTGGTCAATGCAGGTGAAACGGGTGACATGCCCTACCCCAGCCTTACCAAAAATTTGCACCACGAAATTGAGCTGGTGGTTGCCATTGGCAAAGGCGGCAAGCACATCAAAGCTGCGGACGCGATGAATCACATTTACGGCTATGCCGTGGGCTTAGACATGACGCGTCGCGATTTGCAAAACGACATGAAAAAACAAGGCCGCCCTTGGTGCATTGGCAAAGGCTTTGACCACAGCGCCCCCATTGGCCCCATCACACCTGCAGCAGAGGCTGGCGATGTAGCCAGCGCCGAAATCTATGTGCAAGTCAACGGCCAAGATCGCCAGCGTAGCAACACCAACCAACTCATCTGGAACATCGCTGAAACAATTGAACACCTGTCTGCAGCGTGGGAGCTGCAACCCGGCGACTTGATTTACACCGGCACCCCCGAAGGCGTGGGTGCAGTGGTCTCGGGTGATGTGATGGTGGGCTCAGTGTCGGGCTTGGGTGAACTCAAGGTTCGCTTGGTTTAAACCATGTTGCACCGACCGCTCATTCAACATTGCAAAGCCTGCGGCAGCGCGGTGACCTACCGTCTGCCCGACGATGGCGACACACGCGAACGTGCGGTGTGCAACGCGTGCCACACCATCCATTACGAAAACCCACTCAATGTGGTGGGCACCGTGCCTGTGTGGGGTGACAAAGTGTTGCTGTGCAAACGCAACATCGAGCCACGCTTTGGCAAATGGACGCTACCTGCAGGCTTCATGGAGCTCAACGAAACCGTGGCCCAAGGCGCAGCGCGTGAAACCATAGAAGAAGCAGGTGCAAAGTTTGAAATGCAAGAGTTGTTCACGCTGATGAACGTCACACGCGTGGGTCAAGTGCATTTCTTTTACCGCGCCCAGCTCACCAGCGACAGCTTTGACCCAGGCCACGAAACGCAAGAGGCACGTTTGTTTGCCGAGCATGAAATACCGTGGGACGAGATTGCCTTTCGTACCGTCAAAGAAACTTTGCAGCACTACTTTGCAGATGCCAAGAAGGGCAAGTTTGAGCTGCACCACGTGGACATTGTTTAAAGCGCTATGAACAAAGCCATCAAAGACAAAAGGGCTAGCAATTCACATTGCTAGCCCTTGGTCATTCTTGGTCGGTGTGAAAGGATTCGAACCTTCGACCCCTTGCACCCCATGCAAGTGCGCTACCAGGCTGCGCCACACACCGAATCAGGCTGAAATTATAACGCTTAGTCAGTGCTGCTCAGAGAGCAGGTCGCGAATTTGTGTGAGCTCTTTGCGCAAACTTTGAAGGGCTTCGTCGCTGCTGCTCAGCGCAAGTGGTGGCAACTCATGGGCCTCGTCTGAATCGGCCTCTACATCGTCTTCAAAACCATCGTCGTCCACCAAGTCCACATCAATCAACTCACCGCCAACGCGACGGCGTTCGCGCTCGGATTGCACCAGCTCTTGCAACTTGTTGCGAGCGCCAGTGATGGTGAAACCTTGGTCATACAAGAGGTCGCGAATGCGGCGAATCATCAGCACCTCGTGGCGCTGGTAATAGCGGCGATTGCCGCGGCGCTTCATGGGACGCAGTTGGGTGAATTCCTGCTCCCAATAGCGCAGCACGTGCGGCTTGACGCCGCACAACTCGCTCACTTCACCAATGGTGAAGTAGCGTTTGGCTGGAATGGAAGGGAGGGATTTCTCCATGAAAATCAGTAGCTTGTAAACGGGACCGCAGAGGTTACACGAAGATCAGCCCAGAATCATGAACTGAATCAGTTTCCCCATAAAAAAAGAGGCCTCGCAGGCCTCTTTGTCAATCAGTTGTCAACTTTGGAATTACTGTCACCTTGTATTTGCTCTTTCAGCTTGTGACTGGCATGAAACGTCACCGCACGTCGCGCCTCAATAGGGATGGCCTCCCCTGTTCGCGGGTTGCGGCCAGGTCGAGGTGCTTTGGTGCGAATTTGAAAATTACCGAAGCTTGAAATTTTCACATCTGTCCCATTGACCAAGCTTTGTGCAATGAGGTCAAAGAAGGCATCAATCATGTCCTTCGATTCACGCTTGTTCAAACCGATTTGCTCGAACAACAAATCGGCCAGCTGCGCTTTGGTGAGCGCTGGTGTTTCTAGGCTTTCAAAAGACAGTTCCATACGTTTCTCTTATTAACGTGAAAACATCAGGCGCGCAAACGCGCAGACACTTGAGCGGCCAACTCAGCCAGCACGGCTTGCACCACACCTTCGATTTGGGCTTCATTCAGCGTAGCTTCATCGCTGTTGAGCGTGAGGCGCACGGCCAAGCTCTTCTCGTCCATCGCCATGGCAGCGCTTTCAGCCTTGGGTCGATACACGTCAAACAACACAGCGTTGCGCAGCAAACCTTGTGTTTTGGCTGCGTGCACCGCTGCCATCAACTGGGCGTGGGTGACGCTGTCTTTGACGATCACCGCAATGTCGCGTTCAACATTGGGGAACTTGGCCACACCGGTGGACTTGGGTACATCGCGGTGCAGCACAGCATCGAGTGAGAGTTCAAACATCACAGGCGCTTGGGCCAGCTCCCAGCTTTGACGCCAGCGTGGATGCAACTCGCCCACATGGCCGACGGCTTGCCCATTGACCAAGACCTTGGCACAACGGCCTGGGTGCATGGCTGGGTGTTCAGCCGCCTCGAACTGAGGCACAGCAGGGGCCAGCAAGGCTTCTACATCCGCTTTCACATCAAAGAAGTCTGCGGCTTGTTCTTTGGTGCCCCATTGCAAGGGCGCTGCGCTGCCAAAGGCAATGCCTGCCACATGCATGGGTTGGTCAAACCCTTGTACCGTGGTGTCTGTGTTTTGCACCGATGCGTCTTTGTGGAACACGCGGCCAATTTCAAACACACGCACGCGTGAGGCCTTGCGGTCCACGTTGAACTTCACCACGTTGAGCAACGAACCCAACAAGGTGGAGCGCATCACGCTCATTTGACTGGCGATGGGGTTGAGCAGCTTGATGGGGTTGGCATTGCCTGCCAGCTCATGCTCCCAACGCTCATCCACAAAGCTGTAATTGATGGTTTCTTGGTAGCCCAAATCAGCCAAATGGTGTCGCAAGGCATGCGGGCTGCGCTGCGCTTCTTGGCACACGCTGGCTGTGATGGGTGCCAAAGGCGGTGTGGTGGGCAGGTTGTTGTAACCCACCATGCGTGCCACTTCTTCGATCAGGTCTTCTTCAATTTGCAAATCGAAACGGAAGGATGGTGGCTGCACGGTGACAGTGCCCTCGCCCTCTGTGACAGGCAAGCCCAAGCCACGCAAAGCATCCGCCACGCGTTGCTGGGTCAGTGGCATGCCAATGACTTTTTCAGCACGCGCCACGCGCAAGGTGACAGGTTTGGCCAGAGGCATGTTCACGCGTTGGTCATCGATCGGCCCCACGGTGGTGCTGGGCGTACCGCAAATGTCAATGACCAACTGGGTGATGCGCTCGATGTGCTCCACAGTCAACTCAGGATCCACACCACGTTCAAAACGGTGGCCTGCATCGGTACTGAAGTTGAAGCGGCGTGAACGACCTGCGATGGCCGAGGGCCACCAGAAGGCAGCTTCGATGTAAATATTTTGCGTGTCGTCGTTCACAGCAGTGGCATCACCGCCCATGATGCCGGCGAGAGATTCGACTTGATGCGCGTCAGCAATGACACCCACTTTGTCGTCCACGGTGACGGTGTTGCCATTCAAGAGCTTGAGCTGTTCACCCGCTTTGCCCCAACGCACATCCAAGCCACCTTGAATTTTGTCGAGGTCAAAGATATGTGAAGGACGGCCCAGCTCGAACATCACATAGTTGGAGATGTCGACCAAAGGGCTCACACTGCGCTGACCGCAACGGGCCAAGTGGTTCACCATCCATGCAGGGGTTTGTGCTTTGGTGTTGACACCACGCACCACGCGGCCTGAGAAGCGGCCACACAAATCGGGGGCGCTGATCTTCACAGCCACACGGTCTTGGTTGGTGGCGGGGATGCTTGGGAATGTTGGGGCCTTTAATGGCGCGCCAGTGAGGGCCGACGCTTCGCGGGCAATACC
>JACCDQ010919217.1_pt1 | contig 12627 bp, 14 predicted proteins | sample 7446031 | NCBI WGS metagenome assembly JACCDQ01 (sample SAMN15323442, study PRJNA562643) | freshwater metagenome | isolation source: river surface water | place: USA:Blue River Watershed | collected 2017-08-17
AGTTCGGTGTCTTAGAACTCCATCGTGAAGCCATCATCATCTCCGCCGCCCTCACCGTTCGATCCTTGCGCCGGCTTCGGGGTCTTCCCATAGCGGGCGAAGATGGAGCGCCACTTCAGGTCATCTTCGATGGAGCGCCTGTCACCCAGCAGGGCTTGACTGCGCTGGTACAGTGCCTTGCTGATGATGCCCTGTGATACCATCGGCCCCATGGACTCCCGGGCGATGGCGTTCTGAACGTCCGAGGAGATGTTGCGACTGCGGGCAACGATCGGTCGAATGATGTTCGATGAGTGGATGCCGGGAACTTCGAACAGAGTCTCCCCTGCGTCATCGACTACCAGAACGGCGTTGGAGGGCGAGCACGCCACCTTGATCCAGTTCAGACGCAGGTTCTCGCAAACCTGAGGGTCCTTGACCTCGCCGCAGAAGTAAGGCAGCCAGTACTGAACGAAGAGCTTTTCGTTCAGTTTGGACAGGCCTTCTTCACGGGACATCTGGAAGTGCGCCTTGATTTCGCTGAACTTCTGCTCCACCCGACCCACCAGCGCGCGCCGAATGGGGTCGGCACTGGTTCGAGCCGCCTCGAATGCGTTCTTCACCTCCGGACTGGCCTTAGCCGTCGGTTGTTCCAGGTTGGGGCGGATGTTGCGGATTTCATGGTCTTTCACGATGGTTCCTTTCGGTCAGTATGCGTCATTGCCCACATTGACGACGTTCATCACACGCACGGCAATGGAGTCGTCACCAAATACTTGCCGCTTATAGAAATACTCCCCGCCCACTTCAGCGATGGAAATGTCCACCACCATCCTGATCTTGGAAGGATTGCTGATGTCCTCCTCCGGCGTGACCTCCACGGTCAAAACGGAGTAATAGCGACCCAAAAGGCGTCGAAGGGATTCCTCGCACAACGTCTTGAAACGCTCCGGGCGACTGTAGGAGTCAGACCAGATCTTGGGCAGGCACTCGATGTTGTCCTTGTAGAGGTTGCTCTGGAGCTCATCGGTCACGTACCAGTAAGCGATGAGCCGGTCAAGTTTGAGCCCCATGTCCGCTTGAATGATGCCGGCGGTGGAGAGGGTGGGAAGGGTCGACATGTCTGGTTCTTCCTCAGGGTGAGATAAAATAAAAAGCCCTCCGAGGAGGGCTCCAAGAGAGTAGAGCTTAGACCTAAGCTCTACTCTCGAACGCTTCCGGCGGCCACGTCGGTCGGGTCCTGGCCAAGCTTGAGCATCATGCGGGCCATCTGGTTGGTGCGGTGCAGGCTCAGACGCTCGATCACGCTGAGCTCACGGTCGCCCGGCTCGAAGTCGTCCAGGTAGAAGCCGGTGCGACCATCATCCTGAACGATGCCATGGTTGAGCAGTCGCCAGTCGTAGTGACTCGGGCCGATGTGCTCGGCCCGCTCATCCATCGGGTAGGTCTCCGGGTAGCCCTGGATCTTCTGTTCCTGCCAGGCCGCACGCACCACTTCGTCAGCCATGATGAACCGCTGAAGATGAGGGGGCGCAGTCTGAATGGCCTCGGCCGTATTGAGTTCGACGAAGAACAGCGGCGCCGGTGCACCTTCAGCACGGAACTGAGTCATGTGCTGCTGTTGTACTTGGGCCACGTACTGCTGAGCGGCCAGACCGTTGTAGATCTGATGCAGCTCCATTTGGCGGGCATAGTAGTCCTCCCCGATTTGCTTCATGCCATTCACCAGCTCAGGGTCCTTGAACTGGCGGGCCAGATACGCCTGGGTGTCGGGATGGTCTCGGTAGATCAGGGCGTCAAAGCCCATCGCTGCCGAGCCCACCTGGTGGGGATTGAAACTCATGCAAGACTCTCCAGGAAGGCTCGCTGCTCCGGCGTGTAGTACGCGCTGGGGTGCTGCAGGAAGCTGTTGACGGTGCCCACGACGGGCTTAGGGATGGTCATCACCGGACTGAAAGTTCCTCCGTCGTTGATGTTGGGCAGGTTGCAGTGGGGGGCCAGCGGCATCAGCAGGGACAACATGTACTTGTCGACGACCATGCCTACGTTCATCTGGTCGCCGTCGAAGTCCGCGTTGAAGCCCGGCGTCATCGTGATGGGCAGTCCGATGGTGTTGTCGGTGATGTCCCGCTTGAACTTACCCACCGCGAAGAGCTGAAGGGAGGCCTGCTTCAAGCTGGGGTTTCGACCGATCGTCACCCACAGTCGTCCCCCTGGGCCCTCCGCAATCAGCTCACTGAAGAGCTGATCGATCAGGGGATCGTACTCACTCATTGCCTGATTCAACCGGGTCTTGGCCTCGATGGCACTCAACCCGTGCTTATTCATCAGCTTGTTAGTGAGGTGCAATCCATACATCACGATGGAGGGCACCCAGGGCAGATGAAGCTCGTCGTACTGATGAGGCTCGGTGATGGAGCTGATCACGCAGCGAAGCGTGAAGTGACCCCGCGTGCCAAACACGTTTCGACGCAGGATGCCGGGCTTGGGCTGAATCACCTCCTTCACCAGTCGGGTGTAGAAGCCGGCCAATGTGATCAGCATGGACGCCGTGCGGTTTTCTCTCACCTGTGCGGTGTAGCCCGAATCGGGATGGTCGATCCCCGTGATGGAACGGATGGCGTCGATGGCGTCGGCGATGACCGGATCCACGTACTTGTCGTTGTTGTTGGCCTCCACCACCAACAGACTACGGTTGAGGAAGGGCAAGTACTGGGACACCAGCTTGTCCTTGTCGATTCGCATCGACTCCAGAAGAGCCAGGATCTTGGCCCGCGCACTCTGAGTGCGAAACGCCTTGACTGTCGCCAGCTTCTCGACGGTTCCGATGATGTCCGCGGCAAGTTCATTGTAACCGCGGGCGACACCTGCCGTAGTCACCTGCTCGCGGATGAGTTCCGTGCGCTTGTCGACCGTGTATCCGGGGCGAATCAACCAGTCGATGACGTTGAACTCCCCCTTCTTGAAGATGCTCCTGAGCTGCATCAGCAGCAGGGGATTGATGATCCCCACCACGTCACGCGGGGCCCTCACCCAGCAGATGGGGTCGATCTTCTCGTTTCGATGGGCGGTGACGACCGTCATGCACTTCGGGCAGGTCTGACCCAGGTTCACGTTTCGCTTCAAGTGCCCGCAAGCACACGAGGGTGTCATGTCCATGGCATCCCCCACCAGTTCTCGGTGGGTGAGCGCATCCAGTCTCTCCCGGTCTTTCGTGGTCACCGGGTAGAGGTCATTGAGGATGACGAAGTCCCTGGCATTGCGAAAGAGCTCATCGTGACTGATTCGATTCAGTTCAGTTCCCATTCTCACGTTCTCCTATATTGACATTAAATAGACACCGCCCTTTTTTTATATCTTTTTACGGATTTAAGCACAGGTGACATAAAAAAGAAAGGTGATGAGCTTTTGACTCATCACCTTGTCTCTTACCTCTCGGTTCAGTGGCCCTCGATCACCGAGGGCGAAACCTTACCGAACGTAGTGGCCCATCGCGCCGGGGTAGTAGCCACCGCCGTAGCCGTTGAAGCCGCCGTTGTTGCCGTAGCTCATGGCGTAGACGCCAGCCAGGCCGCTCATGTCGACGCCACCTGTGCTGGCGTAGGCCAGGCGCTGGTCGTTGAACACGCCCTGCATGGTGGTGTTCTGAGCCGGCAGGACACCGGCCGAGCTCATCGCGCGAGCCAGCAGGCTCAGTGCCACCGGGTTCAGGGTAACCAGACGGCCCCGGCCCGTGCAGACGGCCGAGTTGTTGGTGGCGCGCTGGATGATGTTCCAGCGGGCGGTCATGCGCGCATCTTCCGGGAAGCCGTCACGGTACACGAACGTGTCGGTCCACGCCTGCAGCAGGCTCGGGTCGTCGCCCAGGGTGTTGGCCACGCCCAGGTAGCCGATGTCGGCCAGGTCACGCTGGCTGCCGTTCGGGTCGATGTACCAGCCCAGGTGGACCGGCGTCGGATTGGGCATGATGAGGTTGGGGACGATGCCGCCCGGGATCTGAGCAGCTTGAGCCAGGTAGGCGCCGCCGGTCATCTCGTTCAGACAGGCGGTGATCTCCTGCTGGATGTCCTGGGCCTGCTTCGGGTTCAGGCCCAGCGCGGCCATGCGGATCGCTGCGTTGTACCAGTCCGTACCGCAGTCGCTCACGCGCAGCATGACTTCCGGGTTCGGCCGGATCAGCTTGGTGATCAGGTCATGGGCCACGCCGGTCTCACCCGGATTGACCTTCAGCAGCTGGCCGAAGCCGGCTTGACCGCCCAGGTTGCCCTCGATGTTGAGAGCGCCCAGGTTCTGAATGTCGCGACCGCGAACGGTGCGCGGCATGAAGCCGTTGCGCCAGAGGCCCGAGATCAGCAGCGGCATCAGCCCGCTCAGCTGCAGCAGCTGCATGGCCAGAGTGCAGCGGGTGCTGGATTCCAGCTTCGTGATCACGATGGCGGCCTGGAACGGCGGCAGCTGGGCCGGCGGCATGCCGGGGAAGGTCGGGACTTGGCCCACGCCACACCAGCGCAGATCCATGTACGCGCCCAGCTGGCCGACGTCACGCGGCGCACGGTCGTGGATCAGCTGGTTCGACAGCTGGTGGTCCTGACCATTCTGGTTCTGGTTGGGCTTGTGGCTGGTCAGACGCGACATCAGGTCGATGCGCACCGGCATGCCCAGGAAGTCACGGCCGCCTTCTTCCGGGCCGGTGGTGACCGTCGTCGTCAGACGGTTGGGTTCCGCCAGCAGGTTGATGCGCTGGTTGCCCAGGCTCGTGGCCTCGGCAGCGATGACGGCCTCGGTGAGGATCTCGCGAACGGCCTGCTCGTCGTCCCAGCGGAAACCCCGCTGGACCACACAGATGGTGGTCAGCACGCCGCCGTCCATGGCGTTCTCGCGAACGGTGGCTTCGATCGCGCGAACGAAGTCCTCGTTCACATAGTCTCCGGGCAGCGGGCGCACCTCGTACTGCATGGCACCGATGTTGCGCGTGCGCGCCACCAGCTCTTCGCCGCTGCCTTCGAGCGCCAGCACGAAGATGCCGCGCCACGAGGCGCTGAGGTCCACCTGGATCAGGACGGCGCTGCGCAGCAGCTGACGGCTCTGACCGTCCATCGGGACGATGCGGAACTCCACCGGCCCGGATTGGCCGTAGATTTGCTTCTTGACGGCTTCGCGCAGAGCCGACATTGCCAGCTGGAGGGCCTCGCCCACGCCGCCGCGGCGGGTGCCCGCCAGCATGCTGTCCAGGCCGATGCCGGTGGTCTGGAAGCTGCCCAACTGCGGCTGACCGTTGCCGAAGGTGTTGCCGGCCTGACCGGCGGTGTTGAACGTGTACATGCTGTTTCCTTGGTTCTGGTTCGGCGGGAATGCCGGCTGGAATGCCGGCTGGAATGCCGGCTGAGTCGGGTAGCTACCCTGGGGCAGCGGGGGCTGGATCGGGGTGGTGAATGCGTCTTGCCGGAACACCGGCGAAGCCTGCACCTGGGACATGGCTTCGGCCATGTCGGCATGCAGCTTCTCGGCGGCGCTGGGGGCGGCCGGTGCGGGAGCCGGAGCGCCGGCGTTGTCGTCGTCGTTGAAGCTCGATTCGATACCCATCATTCTCTCCTTCGGTGTAAGGTCAGTGTATCGGCCGGAGGGATAAAATTTCTCCAGCCTTCTCTCAGTGAGCACGGGTGTTGACTCGCAAGTATAATCTGTGACCTGCAAATCTTCGAATCCATTTTTTGATTCCAAACACAGCCGAGACCTCTTTGGGCCCCTGTCCTTTCAGACAGAGACCGAGTCACCGGTGATGCTCACTACATAGGTAAGAGCATAAAAAATAATCAGTCCTCCTGACCTGGGCTGCGGTCCGCCCCCTATAAACCCATCGGGAAATCCCATGAGCATCGAGTTCTTTGATCGTTTACCCGAAATCACCCTGGCCAGAAAAGTACCGGGCGCATGGGCGCAAGTCCAGAGAATCCACGAAATGAACCTGGAGAAAATCAGGCGTCATTACCAACTCAACCATTCGCCGTGCAAGAGCACCCACCCTTTGATTCGTCTGGTTCTGAACTGTGGGGTGCCCAGACAGCTCGATCTGTCGACCTTCCTCACTCACGTCGAGGACGAGTTTTTGTCAGACCCCCAGTTTCTAGGGATGTCTACGGCGTATTCAGCTGGGCGAGCCGTCATGGGTCAGTTTTACTCGGACGTGGATCCGGAGTGGCTCCTGGCGATCGACGCCCCCTTCAATGCCCAGTGGGTCACCCAGAACTGGAAGAAGGTCCGAAGCGTCTACCCCCTGATCCATCCCAAGACGGACCTGGGCTATCAGATCCCCCAGGGTAAAGACTGGTCAGACGAGTCAGGAATGACAGTCTTGGCTGTCAACGTACCCATGTTCTTGGTTCAGTACCGGGCTTACTACCAGGAGCAGATGGCTTTGCCTGTCGAGTTACGCTCGGGAACGATCAATCGCTTCATTGGCGCCTACGTCCTACCCAATCTGCTCAGGAGCAGCATGTCACTGGCTTGGATTAACCGGGTCATGGCCTCCTTCTACGGTCACCCGGTGGTCACAAAAGCCCGTCGCGGTCATCCAGTGAGTCTCCTGGGCCTCACCGAGCATGCTGATCGCGTCATCCCCTCAATTCTTGATGCCATGGCCACCACCAAGCCCGATCTGGAGTGGGTCATGCACTCCCTCGTCGGTCTGGGGCGCGATGCTCACGCTACCCTGATCTGGCCCGAGATGCAGTCGACCCGGGCCAGCCAGTGGCTTCACCTGGCCAGCCGGCTACCCTACCTGCTTTTCTTGCTGGATCTGCGCTCTGGGGTGGATGAGACTGTCGACCGCAGTGTCCTGCGCCGGGCCATCGTCCAAATTGAGCGCTACGACTCCCTCGCCCAAGCAAAGAAGAACCTGGATGAGGTGAATTACCTGAGATTTGAGCAAACGGTCAACCGAATCTTGTCTTACGCCTGAGAGGGCAGCATAAAAGGGGGGACTTCCCCCTTTTATGCACGTCTCAGATACCCAGTGAACGCATGTACTGCTCGCTTGGGAACCGGCGCACCCGCCCGCGCATGCAGTGCCAGCCCAGACTCTCGAGTTGAATGTAGAGTGCCTTGCAAATATCGCTCAGAATCTGCCGGTAATCAATCACCTCAAGGATCTCAGGAGGAAATCCCCTGGACTTCAGCGCTTGAGAGGGGATGGTGAAGGCCTGAAACGACGACCTGGCCGGCTTGATCCGTTCTTCATGACCATCCATCACCGTCCGATCGGTAAAATACCAGTCCTTGAGTCGTTGAGCCAACTCCTTGTCCCCCATCTTGGCCAGCCACTCCCGGATTTCGGTCGGATTGGACAGTGTCAGATTGATTTTGTAGGTCACGTAGGGAGGCGGCGTGACGCTGCCGTACTTCGGCGCAAAAACACGCTCCCAGGCTTCGTGATTCTGAAACGGACTGAAGTCGGCCGTCTTGCTGTAGCTGGCCGGATCCTTAATTGTTCCAGACCTCAGGTAGCGTGTGCCGCCCGAGCGAATGGAGTCGATGATGTGCCTCTCCACCGATTCCACAAAAGCAATCATGTCAGCCAGTCGGATCTTTCTACCCTCCCAGGCCGCCTTGGTCACCATGCTTCTCATCTCTGCAGCCTTCTCATTGATGTAAGCAGGCACCGCGGATGAGATCAGGTTGACACCCTTTTCTTCAATTTCGTGCTCGACAAACACGCAGCCTTCCTGGCAGCCCTTGATGGCCCAGTAATGCTTACCCAGCGCAGTTGGCACCAGCACATCAAAGCGGAATTCGCTCTTCATGGCGACATTGAACATCCGCTCTGTTGAGATCCCCAGGTTCGCACTCATCTTGGCCAGCAGGTGAATCACCGTGCTGGCTGAGAGGAAGCACATGGCTGCGGTGATGGCCACCGTGTCGGGCCCATTGCGATAGTCACCGAAGTACCACCTCACCCACTCCTGGACGGTGAAGATGGTGGAGTCAGTGTCACCAATCAGAACCACGTCGCGGACAGACTCGTGAAAGCTGGCCACTGCTTGGGGCAGAAGTTCGGTGACAAAGAAGGCGCGAATGAGATCAGCGTGCCGAGTCACCACCCGGTCGATGTTGTCAATCGTCCACGCCAGGGTATGGAGATCCTCGGGCCTTCTGATTTCGTTGTACTTCTTCGCGATCCCCATCGTTTCATCGGAGCAGATCTGGTGGGCCAGGTTGACGTACTCCTCATTGGACCTCTGAATGTAATCCAGGGGGTCACCCATGTCCCCCATTTCACCATGGGTGACCTTCCTAGAAAGATCGGTCATGAACGCCCTGACCAGCGCCTCGTTATACTGGCGTATGCGAAAGAAGTCCCCGCAGTAAGTCACACTCACCCGGTCAATCTCATCGAGCGTCAAAATGAACGCTTTGACCTTCTCGAGCTTTTCCCGATTACAGACATAACGCTCCGTGCAGGACTCCACCATTTCAATCACCTCCTGAGCGCTTGGAATGTGAAGGTTGTATTTCTCCACAGCGTTCTTCACCTCAACTCTGTCGATATAGCGACAGATGGCGCAGAAATGATTGAGGATCAGCTCGTAGGTGTAGTAGTGACGGTTTCCGCTCAGGAAAACTTCGTTGTTGGCGTTTCCGTATCCCGCAGTAATTCGGCAGATCGAGGTCAGGGTCGAGTGCCCGCTCGGATTGAACAGCGGTGTAGAGGGCGTGACCTGGGCTCCGGAGATAGCGTTACTCGATCGCTTGACCTGGGTTTGACGGTTGTTCTCGATGTTGAAGCCAATCATGTTCTTGGCCGCCTTGTGCCCGAACGCCGCCTTCTTGGCTTTACTGCGGATCTTGCCGTTCTTCCCGATCTTTTTGAGGAGCTTAGAGGGCAAAACCTTCTCAGGGACATAGGAGGTCAAGGTGGGCGTGATGATGGCGCCTGACCTGACCTCCTCATTCAAGTAGCCCATCAGAGTCCCTCGCCGGTGCTCCAAGTCACCCACCTCGTTTTTACCCAAAAACTTGATCTCTGGATCTCGGACAGGATGCGCACCACTCTTGGAAATGGTCTTCTTAACAAACTCCACGCATTCGTCAAAGGGCTTGGCGTACCTGCGGCTGAGGTAGAACGCCTGGGTCTGTACATAGTCACGGATCGGGTCGATGTCTCTGACGTACTCTTCGGCCCGGTTGAAGAAGGGGCTCGGATTTTGAACGGGGGTCAGCGTCATGGTGAACTCGCCTTTCTTCTGTATTGGAGTGTGGCCTGTTTTTCCTCAGGTCACCACACCGGATGGGCCGAGTTTAGCAAAAAAGAATACTCTCCCCCGAGGACCCTTCGGTCCTCGGGGGAGAGTGGTTTCATCTACCCGTCAGGGCTTACCCGCCATGGATACGGTGAGGTTGGGGTACCCGGCCTGAATCAGGACCTCTCGGATGATCCTCAAGTCAGCCACGCTGACGTTGGTGACGGTCACTGTGGCCGTTCCCGAGGAGAGCTCCTCCGGAGCAGAGGCCAGCCAGTCGATGGCGAACACCGTCTGGATGCCTGCGCTGGTTGTGGCCTTGATGTAGACCAGATCGGCCGGATTGCTGGGTGTGCCCGCCGGCAGGTTGGGGAGCGCGCCGTAATGAAGGCCGCGAACGTCCACCGCTCGCTGGGCCTCCTCATAGGAGACCACGCCTATGATCTTGGCGTTCTCTATGCCCGTGCCGAGGATGGCGGGAGCGTGGAACTTGATTCGGTAGTTGGCACCGAGCTTGGGTTGGAAAGAGATGGCCATGGTCAGACTCAGTTGAGGTCAGGGAGTTCGCCCAGGACTTCACCCGGGGACAGAATACACAAAATACCCCTTCGCCATAGGAAAACGTGGGACCGCTTCCAGTAGCGTGATCCTCCGGAGACGTTTTCGTTTAGCAGGGTACATAGGTAGCTGATCTCGTATTCGACTCTCTCGTACCCCAGGTAATCAAACAGTTCTTCACCCAGACCCTCGTAGGCAAGCTGGATCAGTTCATGCTCTACTCCGGTCCGAGTGGGGTGTTTGAGCCAGGCCCTCACCAGTTCGCAGCAGGGCAAGCCCAGCGAACTAATGTCGAGCACGACCATGTCAGCCCCGCTTTTGCTCTAATTTGCCCAGTCCCAACGCCTCGACGAAGCACTCATTGTCAGGTGCAGACAGGATGACCGTGATGATGGGAACAAACAAGAGAGTGGCGATGACGGCCTCGCACCTGATCTCCCCCCATCTGGGATGGGTCACGTCCGGACTGATTCCTTCGCTGAGGATCCGGTGGGCCAGATCAGCGCAGGGGACCACCAGCTCCTGGAAGAAATGCCGCTGCTGCTCTTCGCCATCCACCGGGACGATGTCCTCAAAGAACCGGTTGCTGACCAGCTCGTTGAAGAGCTGCTCGCCATCGGCCAGCCTAATATCCGGCTGATCCATGGCGAACCTCAGAAGGTCGGTCAAGATGGCTTCGATGTCGTCCGTCTCCAGTCCCAAGGGAGGAAGGCTCAGAACCGAGTCTCCCTCGTCCCTGGCGACGATGGCGAAGTGCTTTCTGTTGGCGTCCAGGCTGTCCTTCAGCTCTCTCAGCCGCTCCTGGGTCCCTTTGGGCTTTTCTTGGCCCTTGGCCTTAGCTTGAGTTTCCCCGGCATCTGGCTCGATGAAGAAAATCGATCCTTGATTCAGATTCACTCGGGCCACGGGTATGGCCGGGCTTTCCTGATTGCTGTCTTGCGTCATTTTAGATCTCCAGTGATTCAGTGTCTCCAGTCTATCAAATCTTTCTCAGGCCCAGCACTTCCGAGAAGCAGTCGAGGTCCGGCGCAGACAGAAAGACGGACAGGGTGGGGAGGAAGAAGAGTTGAGAGAGAACCGCTTCAAACTGGATCTCGGCCCAACGAACATCCTGAATGTCGACATAGAGATCTTCATCAATGATCCGGCAAACCAATTCGAAACACGGAATCACCAGTCGTTCGAACAGATCTTTCATCTGCTCTTCGGATTTCTCCCCGAAGATACCCTGGAGGGATGGGCCAGTGACCAGCTCATTGAACAGCTGATCCTTGTCCAACCGCATGAGCTTTGGCTGTCCCTTGACCATTCTGAGCAGGGTGAGGACGGTTTTCTCGATATCCTCATCCGACACCCCCAAAGGGGGAAAGTTCAGAGCATCCACACCGTCTACATACACCGTGATCGCCAGGTGCTTTCGACTGTGGTCGGCTCGAAGCATCACTTCTTTCACCCGATCACTATACCCTTTCATTTTCCCTGACGCATGGACAGTGCAGATAGCGGTAGCGTTGAGGGGATCGACGTAGAGGATGCTCTCCTGATCCACGATTTCAGGGATTTGGTTCTTATCTTGGTTGGCTTGCGTCATTTTCTCTCTCCGATGATGAGGATGTTGGACTGTATCGCCAGCAGCGCCAGCGGCATGGTGCTGGGTATGCCCAGCTGGGTCAGGGTATTGACGATGCAGCCCATGGTTTCCCACAGGAACACGACACTCTCCCCCAACGACACTTCATTAAGGATGTGTTCCTCGTATCTCTCTCCGACATAGCCCAGACTGGTCATAGTGGCTAAGAGCATTCTCTCCACTTCCTCAACGACGTCGTCGTAGAGCATATCGGGAGTTTGACCGACTGGGTCAATATCGCTCATGTCGAAGATGAAACGCCTGAGCGCCTCCTCCACCCAGCCCCCAGTCAAGCTCGTGACCGTGGGGGTCGCGGCATACGCTGAGTGGATCGCACGGGCCATCCCAGGGACCTCGATCTGGTAGGCTCGGACCAGGTCTACCGGATTATGACATCCATGGTAGTAGTGCGGAAACGAGGTAAACTCGGGAACCCTCGAAATAAAGCGACGACTCATTGACTTTCTGATCCACTAAACCGGGTTGATACTTGGGGAAGAGACTTCTCCACTCCTCCAAGAAGGCCATGATGATGGCCGGGGGAAGAACCCGGTAAACATAGAAGTTGTAGCGCTGCCAGGTCTCCTGCGGCAAACCACTGAAACCGCACAGCTGAAGGCTCACCAGCGCTTTTTGCACTTCGATGGCTTGTTTCTGATCTCCGACATGCTTGAGGATCGTCGCATAGGTAGTCTCCAGCGCAATGAGGTGCATGATTTGTTTAGGCGATGTAGGCGGTGACCACCGCGTCGCGGTGGGGTCTGAGGTGGTGGAGAGCATGGATATCGTCACTGAGCCAGTCCTCCAGTTCATTCAGCAGTTGTGATTGAAATTGATCGACGAAGCTGTCGAGATTCCAAAACGGGGGCCCGCTGAACACGCCGTGGGCCTGCAGTACCCGGACGTATTGGCTCAGCGTTTCAAGGTGCGTCTGCTCTTGATTCCGACACAAGCACACCAAGTCGTTGAAGAGGGGCTGAGCATCGCCCCAGCTCAGCGAGGGATCACTGAGCTCTCGCCTCAAGAACCCCAGGAGCATCCGGTAGGTCGCCTCCAGGTTGAGGACAACAATCCTTCGAATGGGTGGGGGTGTGTTCATGGTCTGGCGTGCACAAGACTCATCCAGAAGTCGAGGAGCTGACGGTGACTCGGGGGATCTTCCCCAAGCGGGTGAAGCTGGCGCTGGCGCAGCATCTCGACTTGATGTCGCTCCCACTGAATCAC
>JACCDQ010285063.1_pt1 | contig 12626 bp, 11 predicted proteins | sample 7446031 | NCBI WGS metagenome assembly JACCDQ01 (sample SAMN15323442, study PRJNA562643) | freshwater metagenome | isolation source: river surface water | place: USA:Blue River Watershed | collected 2017-08-17
GGCTATGGCGAGGGAGTCCACCTCTTCCCATTCCGAACAGAGAAGTTAAGCCCCTCAGCGCAGATGATACTTGGGTAATACCTGGGAAAGTATGTCGCCGCCAACCTTATTGAAATCAAAGCCTCACCTCCGTGAGGCTTTTTTTTTGTCCCAACTTTTTATACAACTAGCCGGTAGCTTCTTTTAAAACCCCTATAGGTAACCCTCCGCTTTTTTACTTTTGATTTTAAAATACTTGTAATTTTACTTTTTCTTTTTATATTTGTAAACTAACAACCGTTAGTTAGTTTATGACACGCAAAGAAGAAATACGACATAAAGCACTAGAAATCATGAAAATTCATGGTTTCAATGGTCTTACAATGCGTCTTCTAGCGAAGGAATTGGGTATTGAAGCTCCCAGTATTTATAATCATATAGCCTCAAAAGATCAATTATTGGAAAGTGTTTGCTTTGATCTTGCAGCAAAATTTGAATCGGCCGTGTTAGAAGTGAATGATATTTATTTCAATGCTTCTGAAAAATTAGAAATGTTAGTTAAACTGCATGTTCAAATTCTCTGTAGTGATCTAAATGCTTCTTCTGTATTCATGCATGACTGGAGGTATTTGAAAGATACTAGACGTACAGATTTCATAAATAAACGTAATAATTATGAAAAACAATTACGTGAAATCATACAATTGGGTATTAACGAAGGCCAATTTAATGAAGTGGATACAAAATTTGCTGCAATTACATTATTAAGTTCTTTGAATAGTGTTGTGGAATGGTATAATCCTTCCGGTTCATTATCCCCAGAACAAGTCGCTCAGCAATTGAATCAATTTGTTCAAACGGGTCTGAGAAAACCTTTTTAGTCTAATAAATTAATTTAAAACTCTAGAACGTTTCGAATTTATAACAATAATAATTTAAATATATAAAAACTATGTACGGTAACGCTTACATCGAAAACAACGGTAAAGAGGTTAATTCTTTAACCGCAAATGAAGATCCAATTAAATTGGCAGAATTCGAAGCAAGAATTGCAGCAGGTGAGAAGATCGAACCCCATGACTGGATGCCTGCAGAATATCGCAAGCAATTGGTTCGAATGATTGAACAACATGCGCATTCTGAAATTATAGGAGCACTTCCAGAAGGTACTTGGATTACTCGTGCCCCTGGTTTCCGCCGTAAAATGGCTTTGATGGCAAAAGTTCAAGATGAAACTGGACATGGTCAACTTCTATACAATGCCGCTGAAACATTGGGCAAATCTCGTGAAGACATGACCAATGACTTGATCACAGGTAAAAGTAAATATTCAAACGTATTTAATTACCCTGCAAAAACTTGGGCGGATAGCGCAGTTATTGCTTGGTTGATTGATGCAGGAGCTATAGTGAATCAATTGGCAAACAGTAAGGGCAGTTATGGTCCTTATTGCAGAGCCTTGGAACGTATTTGCGCTGAGGAATCATTTCACCTGAAATATGGGCATGATAACGTAGTATTCTTAGCTACTGGAACTCCCAAGCAACGCGAAATGGTTCAAGATGCTTTGAATCGTTGGTGGGAACCGATTATGCATTTCTTTGGTCCATCCGATAAAATGTCAATTCACACAGAAACATTGATGAAATGGAAAGTTAAAATGGCGTCTAACGATGATATGCGCCAAACTTTCTTGGATATGTATGTTCCAAAAATTTGGGATTTAGGATTAACTCTACCGGATCCAAATTTGCGCAAAAATGAAGAAACGGGTAAGTGGGAATACACAGAACCCAATTGGGAAGTATTTAAACAAGTAATTAATGGTAATGGACCTTGCAATAAGGAACGTTTAGCCGTTAGAAGAAAAGCAGAAGAAAACGGTCGTTGGGTTCGCCAGGCTTTGTTAAGTAAATCTGCAAAATACGTTGCTCCACTTTCCTAATATCCCCCGAAACTATGAAAATTAAAAGTTTAGACCCCCGTGTAACACGTGCTAATATTGATGAAGATACCCAGGAAGGTATTTTACAGCCTCTAGATCATTTCGAGACGTATGAAGTGTTTGAACAAAGAAAAAGAGGAACGCATCATATTCACGTAGGTAGTGTGCATGCTCCATCGGCTGAAATGGCGGTGGTTTTTGCAAAGGAACAATATACCCGTAGAGGACAATGTGTCAATTTATGGGTGGTGAAAACCTCAGATGTTTTTGTTACGGAATACGAAGATTCAGATATTTTCGAAACTACAGCGAACAAAAAATACAGAGAACCAGATGCTTACAAAGTAATTGATCGTATTAACGCATTTAAAGAAAGAAACTCCAAACAAAACGCTTAATAATGGAATTTACAGAAAAACACGTAATGGGTCTTAAAGACCTGCTTTATAAAATGGCCGATGATTTGTTAATCTTAGGACATAGAAATAGCGAATGGACCGGTTTAGGGCCTATTTTGGAGGAAGATATAGCATTTTCAAGTATGGCTCAGGACAAAATGGGACAATCACTTGCTTTGTATGAAATTCTTCATGAATTGGGTGAATCAGATCCTGATACCGTTGCATTCACTCGTAACGACCATCAGTTCCATTGTTCACAACTGGTAGAATTGCCAATTGGAGAATACGATTTTTCATTGGTTCGTCACTTCTTTTATGATCATGCCGATGCGATTCGTTTTGATATGTTGGCTGAAACTGTGGTTGAGCCTTTGCAAATGGTAGCTAAGAAGTTTCGTGGTGAAATCAAGTATCATACCATGCATGCAAATACTTGGTTAAAGCAATTGGCTTATGGATCAGAGGAAGCACGTTTGAGAATGCAATCTGCTATCAATGAAACGTTTCCATATGCGTTGGGAATGTTTGAACCCTCAGTTTACGAGGCGGAATTAATTGAAGCTGGCATTTTCCAAGGCGAAGAAGCATTAAAGAACAAATGGTTAGAAACAGTTGTTCCATTGTTGGAATCGTATGGCTATACCGTTCCTGACGCTTCATCTGTGACTCCTGTTTTCGGGGGACGTAAAGGCGTGCACACCGAATATTTACAACCATTGTTGGATGAAATGACGGAAGTATTCCGCATCGATCCAGCAGCAGAATGGTAATAAAATAATGGTTGATTCGAAGCAGACTAACAGATGATTTCAAGCAGCAGTCTAATAGTTAATTTGAGTAAACTAGTAATTGATTTTAATCCCTAATGAATTCACGCGAAGAACATATAAAATCCGTTCTGGAACAAGTTAATGATCCCGAGATTCCCACTATTTCCATAGTGGATCTCGGGATTGTAACTAAAATTATTTCAGAGCAAGATCATCAGGCCTATGTGCAATTAACACCCACATTTTCAGGTTGTCCTGCTCTTAAAATAATGGAGAATTTGGTCTCTGCGGCTCTGTTTAATGCGGGTTATTCCCAGGTTCAAGTCGAAACTTCATTTGAAACCCAGTGGAATTCAAACTTGATTTCTGAAAAAGGATTAACCGCATTGAAAAAACATGGACTAGCCCCTCCACCCAAACACGATGGTTACATTGAATTGGATGTTTTGAGCGACATACCTTGCCCGTTGTGTAATAGCAGAAACACGACACTGCAAACTCCATTTGGACCTACTTTGTGTAGATCAATTCATTACTGCAATAATTGCAGTAATGCTTTTGAAGCGTTCAAGCCCGTTTCTTAAAGTTTAAAGGGGAAAGTAACTTATTTTTGACCAATTACATCTCGGCGGCATTTAGGAATTCAGGAATATCTACAGTATTACTTTCTTATCTATTTCCCAAATAAATCTCGGCTTCATTTAGGTCATCTGGAGTATCAACAGCAGGACTTTCATGCTCAGTTTCAATCACTTTGATTTTAAGTCCATGATCTAACCAACGGAGCTGTTCCAAACTTTCGGTTTGTTCCAAAAGGGTACTAGGTAAAAAGGATAAGGTTTTTAATACCGAAGTTCGGTAGGCATACATTCCAATGTGACGGTAATAAACAAAATCAGAACCACCGCGATTATAAGGAATAACACTTCTGCTAAAATAAAGTGCTGTTCCATCTAAATTAGAAACCACTTTGACTTTATTGGGATCGCCTAAATTATCCGTTTTATTCAATGATTTTTTCAGTGTGGCAATATCGGTGTCTGCATCCATAAAGCTTGAAACCAAACCCTGAACCTGTTCCATCTGAATAAAAGGTTCATCTCCTTGAACATTTACAATTACCTCGCAATCCCAATTCAATATTTCCAAAGCTTCTGCACAACGATCAGTTCCGCTAGGTAAATTTGGATCAGTCATCACAACTGTGATAGTATTTCCCAAATATTCACGAACCGTTTTTGCAATTCGTTCGTCATCGGTTGCCACTGCAACACCATGGGTGGGTAGGCATTTAAACGCTGATTCTAAAGTATGAATAATCATGGGTTTTCCACCGATTAATGCCAGTGGTTTTCCCGGAAATCGAGTACTTGCATATCGAGCTGGAACAATGATTCCAAAGGTTGGTTGTATTTCAGGCTGAGAATCGTGTTGTGTAATCATGTATAGGTTAATCTCGCGATAAATAAATGGGTAAAAATAATCGAACTTTAGTGCACTCCATGTGCTTTCAATAACTTCAGAATTTTATGGTGAATTTCGTTGTTCTCATAAACACCAATAAACTCTTCGGCTCCAGGTCCGAATGCAAAAACAGGTACGGCAATCGCTGTATGGTCTTTGGTTGAGAAACTTCCTTGTGTGTGTTTCTTTTCCTTATCGTATCCTGTTAGACTTAATCCTCCCGTTTCATGGTCAGCAGTAACGATGACAAGTGTTTCTTGGTTGTTTTTTGCCCAATTTGCCACCATTCCAATGGTTGTATCGAAGTCCAACGTTTCGGTAATGATATAATTCAAATCATTGTCGTGTCCACCCCAATCAATCTGACTGCCTTCAACCATTAGAAAGAATCCCTTATCGTTTTTACTTAATGTTTCAATGGTTTTCATGGTAGCATTTCGTAAAAAAGGACCACGACCATCGGTGAATTTTTTTACTTCCTTTAATGTATCATAGAACAAAACATAACGCGAATCAACGATGTCAGAACTTTTGGTTTTTTGGTAATTGTACCAAGAGTATCCGGATTTTCTCAATTTAGCGGTATCAAATAATGTGAAATCACCTCCTGCGGCAACATCAATAAATCCCCCATAAAAATCTTGGGCAATTTCGCGTTCCATATATCTTGAGGGTTGATGTGCGTAAAAAGATGCAGGTGTTGCGTGAGTGAGTCCACAAGTAGCAACTACCCCTGTTCCATATCCCTCAACGTGTAAAATTTCAGATAATGTAAATGCAGAAGTGGAATCTTTTTTTACACCAATTCCCTTGTTGAAGGTTTTTTCTCCAATGGAAATGGCGGTTGCTCCGGCACCGCTATCGGTAATAAAACTGCTTGCTGATGATGTTTTGCTAAATCCGATGGCTTGAGCCATTTGAAATACCTGTAAATTATCCTTTTGTGTAGATTGTGCCGCGTACCATTGCGCTAATCCAGTACCGTCACCTATCATCAAAATCACGTTTTTAGGTGTTTTTTTCGGGGGATGGGGGACGTTTTTGATTGAATCCTGTGCATTCATTACGCTCATACATCCCCAAACTAAAAAGAACAAAACACAGATATTTTTCATTGCTGCAAAATTACATCCTAAAAAGAGCTTTTTATTAATTTAACGCTAAGTATTTGGTCGAATTGTGTAGTTTATCACCCTGATTTTCGATAAGCTTTGTATTTTTGTGTATTAAAATAATTATGAACGGATTTTTTCATATTCCAAAGGCTAAAAATGAGCCTGTTTACGACTACGCACCGGGAAGTGCACAGCGTGAAAATTTAGTAGCTGCATTGAATCGTTTGCGTTCGGAAATTCACGATATTCCCATGTATATCGATGGTAAAGAAGTGAGAACGGGTGTTACAAAGGAGGTATTTCCTCCACACGATTTGGCGCATAAAATTGCACAATTTCATGTTGGAACCTCTGAGCATGCAAAGAAGGCAATTGAGGCGGCTTTGAATGCGAAAGAATCTTGGGAGTCAATGCCCTGGGAACAACGAGCTGCAATTTTCTTGAAAGCGGCGGATTTATTTGCTACCAAATATCGCTATGATATCAACGCAGTAACGATGCTGGCTCAAAGTAAAAATGCTTATCAAGCTGAAATTGATGCCGTTTGCGAATTGGTTGATTTCTTGCGTTTTAATGTTCAGTACATGGCTGAGATTTATAACGAACAACCCCAAGAAAATAGTCCTGGAATTTGGAATCGTTTGGAATACAGACCTTTAGAGGGCTTTGTTTTTGCGGTTACTCCGTTCAACTTTACAGCAATTGCGGGCAATTTACCTACATCTGCGGCCATTATGGGTAATGTGGTGGTATGGAAACCTGCTGATACACAGATTTATTCAGCAAACTTGTTAATGAAAGTTTTCCGTGAAGCGGGTTTGCCCGATGGCGTCATCAACATGATTTATGGTGATGGTCCTGAAATTGGCGATGTCGTATTTAATCATCCTGATTTATCCGGTTTGCATTTTACAGGAAGTACCAAGGTATTCCGTCATATGTGGAAGACCATCGGTGAAAATATTGCAAAATACCGCTCGTATCCCCGTATCGTTGGTGAAACAGGTGGTAAAGACTTTATTTTGGCGCATCCATCTTCTGATCAAAAAGCATTGGTTGCAGCTATTATTCGTGGCGCATTTGAATTCCAAGGACAAAAATGTTCTGCGGCTTCACGAGTGTACATCCCACAAAGCATATGGCCAAACGTTAAGGAAAACTTAGTTGCCGAATTGAAAACCATCAAAGTGGGTCCAACCGAAGACTTTACCAATTTTGTAAATGCCGTAATTGATGAACGTGCATTTGATAAAATTTCCGGATATATTGATCAAGCTAAGAAAGATGGTGTAGAAGTGGTGTTTGGCGGCGGTTATGACAAGTCTAAAGGGTATTTCATCGAGCCTACGGTTTTATTGGCAAAAGATGCTCGTTATACCACCATGTGCGAAGAAATCTTTGGTCCGGTTTTAACCATCCACGTTTACGAGGATGCAGAATGGAGCAACATGTTTAAGTTGGTAGATTCTACTTCAGAATATGCGTTAACAGGGGCTATTTTCTCTCAAGATCGTCAAGCTATTGCTGAGGCAACTTGGGCATTGAGAAATTCAGCAGGTAACTTCTATGTGAATGACAAGCCAACCGGGGCTGTTGTAGGACAACAACCCTTCGGAGGCGGAAGAGGCAGTGGAACCAACGATAAAGCTGGTGCAAAAGTGAATTTGTTGCGTTGGACTTCTCAAAGAACCATCAAGGAAACGTTTAATCCTCCCGTTGATTACCGTTACCCTTTTCTAGGATAAGGTATCGAACATAAACAGTACTTTTTACAGTGATTTTGCGGATTTCAATTTCCTCGCTGAGGGGTTTGGATTCCGCAATTTCACTTTCTACAGAATCTGCAATAGCCCACATTCTGTTTTTATACATGTAATCATCATTATTCATGTTGCTTGTATAAATTTGTGATTCGTTAAGCATCAAAGGCATTCCTAGTTTGCTACCTGTGGCCTCAACCATCGATTTCGCTTTCATTTTCGCATTTTTTACAGCTGCAACTCGAGCAACATTTTTAAAACTATCCAATTGAGTGTGATTCAATTTGTGGATATATGCCAATTGTATATCGATTTCATCAAATTGTTCGAACAATTTACTCACCAAAGGGGCATTGTTTAGCGTAATTTCAAAGTTTTTTGAGGATATCACATCTTTATTTTTCCTCTTTATTACGGCTAAGCTAGAACTTGCATCTTGCAGCGTCAATTTGTTATTGGGGATCCCCAATTTTTTCATGGATTCCTTTAATTTTTGTTCTTGCTCCGCAATTGTAATCTTCTTTTTACCTTCATAACGGTCCATTATTGTGAACCGAACGACAATTTCATTGGGTGCAATTTCAAACTCATTTTCTCCATTCACTTCAATTGAGGGTGCGGGTATTTCAGCAAAACGAATTGGAGTTGATCCGTTGTTAGATTGTTGAGCCGTGGAAATTCCTATTGACGACAAAAGGAAAAGGGGTAAAAACAGTTTTTTCATATGAATAAATTTATGGTTTTTTCTTTTAGAGTTAATTCTGATTTTGGGGGGTTAATACGAATTAATTGGAAAAGGTAAATGCACATGTAAATAATAATTTTTACACCCTATTCCAATTTCATGTTTTATCGAATGGAATGCTAAAATTAACACTGAAAACCGTCTATTGCCGTGATACAGCGTTGAATATCCTCATCGTTTATATTCAAATGTGTAACCATCCTGATTTGTTGAGCACCGAAAACTGCGGCGTTTATAGAATGTTCTTTTAAATAATCAACAAATGTTTGAGTTGGAATGGATTCGATGAGTTTGAAAACCACAATATTGGTTTCCACTGGTAAAATGTCTTCCACCCAAGCTTGTTCTTCTAAAGTTGCTTCTAATAATTTTGCTCGTTTATGGTCATCAGTCAATCGGTCAACATGATTTTTTAGCGCAAACAATCCGCCGGCTGCTAAAATTCCCGCTTGTCGCATTCCTCCGCCCATTACTTTGCGCACTCGTCGAGCTTCTTTGATAAATTCATGGCTTCCCATCAATATGCTGCCAACGGGTGCCCCTAAACCTTTACTCAAGCACAATGAGATGGAGTCAAATAATTGTCCATAATCTTTAGGATCTTGTTTTTTTGCCACGATGGCATTCATAAGTCGAGCTCCATCTAAATGAAGTTTAAGTCCATTTTCTTTGCAAAGGCGCTGGATTTTTTGAATGTCGGCCAACTCATAGCAACTTCCACCACCGCGATTACTGGTGTTTTCCAAGCTAACCAATCGGGTTCTTGCACGATGCACGTCGTCGGGATTGATCAATGGGTTGATTTGTTCGGGGGATATTTTCCCTTGTTTACCTTGGATAAGTCGCGGTTGACAACCGGAATTACGGGCAATTCCGCCTCCTTCATAATAGTATATATGGGATTCAGCATCGCAAATTACTTCATCACCGGGATGAGTATGGACGTTGATGGCGATTTGATTGGTCATAGTTCCCGAAGGACAAAAAAGCGCGGCTTCCATTCCATACATTTCGGCGGCAAATAATTCGAGTTGTTTCACTGATGGATCTTCCCCAAAAACATCATCCCCCAAAGGCGCTTGAAACATAAAGTCTCTCATTTCAGGAGTGGGTAGGGTAAAAGTGTCGCTTCTTAATTCGATGATTTTCATACTCGGTAAAATTAGGTGGAGTTTTTGTGAAAAAGATAGGAATTCGATGAAATTACATTGAAATCAATTCATTTTTATATTTAATGGAACATCATAAAAAATTGAAAACTGCAGTATGAATTTTTCGCGAATACCTGATTTTGGGGCTGTGGTTAGAAAATGTTAGTGGCGAAATTTCTCATTTGGCGCGGGTTTGGTTGTTGGAGTTTAGATATCCAAAATTTAAATACGTCCTTTGCTAGGAATTTTTAATTTCAACATGAAAAAACAATTAACACTTTTAATTTGCACCATTCTTTTTTGGGGATGGACTGCGGCTCAAACACCAAATTTGGTGGTGAAGTCTACATTCAATCCTTCCATGAATGGTACTTACACTCATGAAGGTAAGTACAACAACCGCGACTATTGGAGAGGTCCAACTCCATCTAAAAATCTATACATTGCCTTTAGTAAAATGGGAATGTGGGAAATTGGACAATGGTATGGTGATACCAACCAAATGTGGTTTGGAATGTACAATTCTAACACATCTGACAAATATCCAACAAGTGGTTGGCCAACAGGAATAGAAGTTCAAGTAGAAGGACCTGCATTGAGTTATTCTGGTTTGGAACTAGTAGAAACCTCAAAAAATGAGGGTTCTTTTGATGGTAAGATCAAGATTTCTCATAACAAATTTAAAGGTCAAACTTTTGCAGGAGCAGATGGAGATGATTTTATTACCAAAAACTATGCAAAGACCAATAATTTATCTTCAGGTTTAACGGCGTCTGTTTTAAGACTTTCTGATTCTACATTGGAATTGACGCTTTCAGGTAAAGCAACTATGCACAATTTAGATACAAATTTCACGATTGAATTTAACAACGATGCATTTGCTAACGGTGGTAAGGCGGATAGCACACAAGATGTAACCAAAAAAATCAGTTTAAATTTCATCAATGTTATTACGGTAGGAAAATTTGGGGCTAATTATGAAACAATTGATTCTGCGTTCACAGGAATGTCCAACGATGATATCATGATGATTGGTGAGGGTGTATACACAGAATATGATATCACACCTAAATCTGGACTTTCTCGTTTTACCATGATTGGTAAGGGTGCTGATAAAACTATTATTCAGGCGGATACGGCACCTGGAATTGCAAAGGGTCGTGTATTATCTATTAATGCAGCTCAGTCTGCAACAATTGAAGGAGTTACAATTCAAAACGGAAATGTCACAGGAAACAATGCCTATGGTGGAGGAATTCAGATAATGGGCAAATTGACCATTAAGAACAGTAGAATTATAAACAACAGAGCTATTTCAACTACTTCTGGTCAAACTGTAGGTGGAGGTATTTATGCTGGAAATTTAATTATGATTGGTTGTGAAGTTTCTGGAAATGTTGCTGATAATGGTAATAAAGTTGGTCAAGTAATGGGTGGTGGATTTTATGTCCCAGCTAGCGTTTACATTGAAAATTCTACTATTTCTGGTAATTTCTCTAGAGGTACAGCTGGTGGTGGATTGATTGGAAACAGTAGTCAAACAACACCTCAAAGAATCATTAATTCCACCTTCACCAATAACGAAGCTACCAATGATGGTGGTGCTGGTTTTAACACGTATTACACCACTATTTTAACAAATACAATTGTATATGGTAATAAATCAAACGGAAAAGGTAAAGATATCTTTCATACAAATAGTCACGTGTACCCAATTCGTGTAGACAAAACATTCATCGGCGATATCTCTGGATTCCAAGATAAATCATATGTTTTAGGTGCCCCTTATACCACTGATCCTAAGTTAGATACCTTGAAGTTTAACTGTGGTGTTACTAGAACTCATGCTTTGTTGGATGGATCTCCAGCTAGAGATTCAGGTATTACATCTGACTCTACTCCTGTATTAGATCAACGTGGTTTTGGACAATTCTTAACCAAGGACATCGGAGCACACGAAGAAGTGTACCAAACACAATTTGAAATTGGTCAAGATAGTATTTGTATGGAGTCAACTGATTTGATTACTTTGAACGGACAACCAACTAATGGTGTATTCGAAGGAACTGGTGTTTCAGGAAATACTTTTGATGTTTCAAAAGTTAAATCGGAAGGTTATGTAGTAATTACCTATAAATATACCGCTCCTGGTTGTGATAATTTCTCTTCAACAGACAGTATATATGTTTATACATGTAAAGTTAATGGTGTTTACAATCCAAATTTAACCGTTCAAGTTTATCCAAATCCAGCAAACAATGTATTGTGGATTGAGAATTCTAAGAACACTTCAATGAACGTTATTGTTTCAGATTTGTCAGGCAAACAAATGATGGATGTTGCACAGGTTTCAGGTAAGTCTTCTTTGAATATCAGCGAACTACCTTCTGGCGTTTACTTTTTGACTATTGAATCAAACGGTAAAAAAGCACATCAGAAGTTTCTTAAAATGTAATTCTACAGCCAATTATTTAAGTAAAATATAGGTTCTTAGCAAGGGCTGCCCACGGGCAGCCCTTGCTTTTTTTATTCAGTTACCTGCTTTTTTTATTCAATTACCTTGTTTTTCTAAGTCACCCAAAACGGGTTTATGGGTTCATAATGAGTTGTTTATGATAACATTTGTAATTTTTATGTTATTAAACCTTTGAACGAACCGCCAAGAATTCGATTTGCCATTTTTTATCTTTAGCTTGGTATGAGTGATTATCGTATAGATAAGCGATGGTCTACACATAAAAACGTTTAACAAGTAACTCTATGATCAGAAAATCTCTATTATTAATTGTAATCTGTGCTTTTGCAAAGCAACTATTCTCTCAGGAGTACAATTTAACGCTTCGTGTTAAAAGTGAACCTTATATGGATGGCGTGTATTTTCACAAAGGCAAATATCGAAATCATGATTTTTGGGTCGGTCCCGATGTTTACAATACATACTTTATTGCTTTCAACGATATATCCTTAAAATGGATAATTGGAAAATGGACCGGAGATACCAACAATATGCAAGAAATTACAGGGTTCAATTCTCGTTCCTCGAACAATTATCCCTTATCCGGTTGGCCAGATGGTATAAGGGTTCGGATAGAAGCACCCACTTTATGGTATTCAAGTTTGTCTTTTGTTGAAGATCAGTTTAATACCGGAACTTTAACAGATACTATTATCATTCAACACGATAAAAAAAGAAAACAAGCTTTTTCGGGCAAAAAGGGCGATGATTTAATTCTGAAAAATTGGGTAAATGTTTATGCATTGCCCACCGGTTTGGTTCCACATATTCTACATATTAA
>JACCDQ010649608.1_pt1 | contig 12623 bp, 12 predicted proteins | sample 7446031 | NCBI WGS metagenome assembly JACCDQ01 (sample SAMN15323442, study PRJNA562643) | freshwater metagenome | isolation source: river surface water | place: USA:Blue River Watershed | collected 2017-08-17
CGACCTGTCACGCACTCGCATCCGTTCTGGCGCGCTTCGTGACATCATCACCAACCGATCAGTTTCGGGTGTAACCACCAACCCGACCATCTTCGCCGGCGCAATCGGCAAGGGCGAAGGCTACGGCGACCAGATCGCTCAGCTCGCCGCAGAGGGCAAGACTGCTACCGAAGCCATCTTCGAAATCACCACTCAGGATGTGGCTGAGGCCTGTGACATCTTCGCTGGTGTTTACGCTTCGACCAACGGTTTCGACGGCCGCGTTTCGATCGAGGTCGAGCCGGGTCTCGCCAACGACACCGAGGGCACCATCGCTCAGGCGAAGCAGCTCTTCGGCAAGGTCAACCGCGAGAATGTAATGATCAAGATTCCTGCTACCAAGCCGGGTCTCGCAGCCATCACCGCGGTCATTGCCGCCGGCATTTCGGTCAACGTGACCCTTATCTTCTCGCTTCAGCGTTACCGCGAGGTCATCGCGGCCTACAAGGCCGGCATCGCTCAGGCCAAGGCCAACGGCCACGACCTAAGCAAGATCCACTCGGTGGCTTCGTTCTTCGTTTCGCGCGTCGACCTAGAGATTGACAAGCGCTTGGTTGCCATCGGCACCCCTGAAGCTCTAGAGCTCAAGAGCCAAGCCGCTCTTGCCAACGCTCGCCTCGCCTATGAGGTATTCGAGCAGGAATTCGTTGCCGCCGACTGGGCTGAACTTGCCGCCGCTGGCGCAAACGTTCAGCGCCCTCTCATGGCTTCGACCGGAGTGAAGGACCCGAACCTTTCAGACACCCTGTATGTGACCGAACTGGTTGCACCTCAGCTCGTGAACACCATGCCTGAGAAGACAATGGAAGCCGTTTACGACCACGGTGTTGTGCCTGCAAACTCGATCACCAACCACTACCAGGAGGCTAAGCACGTGCTTGAGTCGGTGGCAAAGGTTGGCGTTTCTTACGACGACGTGACCAACCTGCTCGAGACCGAGGGTGTCGACAAGTTCATCGTCTCGTGGAACGAACTTGTTGAATCAGTAGACGCTGCTCTCGCAGCAGCAAAGTAGGTCCTGATGACTCTGAAGGTTGTTACCGGCGGCTCGGTTAGTGCCGCAGTTGCCGACTTCGTGCCACAGTTGGTCGCCGACAAGGTCGCCAGCCGCATTGCCGCCAAGGACTTCACCCTGTGGGGCAAGGACGCCGAAGCCGAATCATCGATTCGTTTGGGCTGGGTCACCTCGGCTCACGACAGCGCTCCCCTCGTCGACGGAATCCTCGCACTTCGTGACGAGTTCGCGGCCAAAGGCGTCAACCGTTTCGTGCTTTGCGGCATGGGTGGCTCATCGCTCGCTCCTGAGGTAATCACTCGCACCGCTGGTGTTGAGCTCGTCGTTCTCGACTCGACCAACGCCGACCAGGTCGGTGCAGCGCTTGCTGGCGACTTGAGCAAGACCGCCATCGTCGTTTCGTCAAAGTCGGGTTCGACCGTTGAAACCGACTCGCAGAAGCGCGTGTTCGAGCAGGCATTCACCGACGCCGGCATCGACAAGACCGACCGCATCGTCATCGTCACCGACCCGGGTTCACCGATGGAAGCCGCTGCTAAGGCAGATGGCTACCGCGTTTTCAACGCAGACCCAACTGTCGGTGGTCGCTACAGCGCGCTGACCGCGTTCGGTCTGGTTCCATCTGGCCTAGCTGGCGTCGACATCGCCAAGTTGCTTTCAGAGGCTGCTTCGGTTGCCGACCTGCTCGCTAGCGATGACGAATCGAACCCAGCGCTCATCCTCGGTGCGGCTCTGGCAAAAACTCCTGGTGAGTACGGCCTGCGCGACAAGATCGGAATCGTCACCGACGGTTCGCCTATCGTCGGTTTTGGCGACTGGGCTGAGCAACTCATTGCAGAGTCGACCGGAAAGCTCGGCAAGGGCATCCTGCCTGTTGTTCTCGAGCCTTCGAGTGCCGAACTCCACTCGGGTCTAGCCGACCTGCTTGCCGTTCGCCTTGTTGCCGATGCAAACACCGCCGGTTATGACGAGGTTTCGGTCTCTGGTCCGCTCGGCGCGCAATTCCTTCTTTGGGAGTATGCGACCGCAATCGCGAGCCGCCTCATCGGCATCAACCCATTCGACCAGCCAGACGTTGAGTCAGCCAAAATTGCTGCTCGCGGAATGCTTGAAAACCGAGCAACCATCGAGGCTCCTGCATTCGTCGACGGTTCGGTTGAGGTTCGTTCAACTTCGCTCGACCTTGGTTCTGCAAACGACCTGCAGTCGGCTGTAAAGGCGCTTCTGAAGCACCTCGACACCGATTCGGGCTACGTTTCGATTCAGGCATACCTAGACCGCACTTCGGCTCCACAGGCTGAAGGTTTGCGTGAGGCATTCGCTAAGGCGACTCGCCGTCCGGTCACCTTCGGATGGGCTCCACGCTTCTTGCACTCGACCGGCCAGTACCACAAGGGTGGCCCGAAGCAGGGAATCTATCTGCAGATCGTTGCCGTTGCCAAGACCGACATCGCCGTGCCTGGCCGCAACTTCAGCTTTGGTGAGCTGATTGCATCACAGGCAGCCGGAGACGCATCGGTGCTCGGTGCCCTCGGTCGCCCAGTCCTGACCCTTACCCTCAATGACGTTGAGGCCGGTCTCGCCGCCCTCACTGCGGCACTCTAAGCCAAAAGGAGCATCTTGAGTCCGGTAAAACTCAGCGCGGGCAACAATCCGCTTAGAGATCCAGACGATCGCCGTCTCAACCGAATCGCCGGCCCTAGCGGTCTGGTGATCTTCGGTGTCACCGGTGACCTGTCACGCAAGAAGCTGATGCCAGCGGTTTATGACTTGGCTAACCGTGGGCTGTTGCCTCCTGGCTTCGCGCTGGTCGGTTTCGCCCGTCGCGACTGGGAAGACCAGGACTTCGAGAAGATCGTGCACGACTCGGTACGCCAGTACGCGCGAACTCCGTTCAGCGAAGAGGTTTGGCAGCAGCTCGCATCCGGCATTCGTTTCGTTTCGGGTGAATTCGGTGACGACGCAGCGTTTGACCGCCTCAAGGAAACCATCGAGAAGTTGGACGCCGAGCGCGGCACCAACGGCAACCACGCGTTCTACCTATCGATTCCACCAAAGGCATTCGAACAGGTTTGCCAGCAGCTCTCGCGCTCCGGCCTGGCCGCACCTAAGCAGGACCAGTTCCGACGCGTGGTCATCGAGAAGCCATTCGGTCACGACCTACAGTCGGCTCGCGAGCTGAACGAGGTTGTCGAATCGGTATTCCCTGCCGACTCGGTTTTCCGCATCGACCACTATCTGGGCAAAGAAACCGTTCAGAACATCTTGGCGCTCCGTTTTGCCAACCAGATGTTTGAACCGCTCTGGAACGCCAACTACATCGACCACATCCAGATCACGATGGCCGAGGACATCGGCGTCGGCGGTCGTGCCGGTTACTACGACGGTGTCGGTGCGGCTCGTGACGTGATTCAGAATCACCTGCTGCAGTTGCTTGCGTTGACCGCCATGGAAGAACCGGTTTCATTCGATGCCGCCGATCTGCGTGCCGAAAAGGAGAAAGTTCTGTCGGCCGTTCGCCTGCCGAAGGATCTTCACAAGCACACCGCTCGCGGGCAGTACGCCGGCGGTTGGCAGGGTGGCGAAAAGGTTCCGGCTTTCCTCGACGAAGAAGGCATGAACCCTGAGTCGGCCACTGAGACCTACGCGGCAATGCGACTCGATATCAACACTCGTCGATGGGACGGCGTGCCGTTCTACCTTCGTGCCGGCAAGCGCCTGGGCCGTCGCGTCACCGAAATCGCGGTCGTCTTCAAGCGTGCTCCGCAGCAGCTCTTCGAGGAGTCGCAGACCAGCGCCCTCGGCCAGAACGCACTAGTTATCCGCGTTCAGCCTGATGAGGGTGTCACCATCCGCTTTGGTTCGAAGGTGCCGGGTGTCGGCATGCAGGTGCGCGATGTGACCATGGACTTCGGTTACGGACACGCATTCACCGAGGCCAGCCCAGAGGCATATGAGCGTTTGATTCTGGATGTGCTACTCGGCGACCCACCGCTGTTCCCACGTCACGAAGAGGTCGAACTCTCGTGGAAGATCCTTGACCCGATCCTAGAATTCTGGGCAAAACAGGATGCCAAGGTCGACCAGTACCGCCCTGGAAGCTGGGGTCCAGCATCTGCTGACGAAATGATGGCCGCAGACGGCCGAGCTTGGAGAATCCCGTGATCGTCGATCTGCCAAACACAACCATCAGCAAGGTTTCGAAGCAACTGGTTCAGATTCGCGAGCAGGGCGGCGCCGTCGCTCTCGGTCGCGTGTTGACCCTGGTTATTCAGACCGACCTTGCAGGCCTCGAAGCGGCCGTAAAGGCTGCCAACGAGTCGTCGCACGAACACCCTTGCCGCGTTATCGTGCTGGCTGACGACTCATCCTCTGAGGCTGCAAATGGCGAAGACCGCCTCGATGCTCAGATTCGTATCGGTGGAGACGCCGGCGCCTCTGAGGTCATCATCCTGCGCGCCTACGGTGAGGTTGCAAACGAGCCTGAAAGCCTTGTCACGGGACTTCTGCTGCCTGATGCGCCTGTGGTTGCCTGGTGGCCCTCGGCGGCCCCTAAGGACGTCTCAGCCTCGCAAATCGGCCGCATTGCGACTCGTCGCATCACCGACGCTGCCGAATCGTCAGATCACCACGCATTCCTCGCGAATCTAGCCAAGACCTACGCGCCTGGCGACAGCGACTTTGCATGGACTCGTCTGACCCTGTGGCGCGCCCAGCTAGCTGCGATTCTCGACCAGCCTCCTTATGACTCTGTCGAATCGGTCGAGGTCATGGGTGCCGAAGACTCCCCTAGCACCGACCTTCTCGCTGCCTGGTTGAAGCTCAAGCTCAAGGTAGACGTCAAGCTCACCCGTCACGTTCGTGGCAACGCCGTCAGCGGCATCCGCGGTGTGAAGCTAACTCGCAAGAGTGGCGACATCGAGATCGTTCGCAACCTTCCTGAGGTTGCAACCTTGATTCAGCCAACCCAGCCGACTCGGGAGATTTCACTACCTCGCCGCAGCCTTCGCGACTGTTTGAGCGAAGACATGCGTCGCCTCGATCCAGACGACCTGTTCGGCAAGGTCATTGCGACCTTCAAGACCAAATAACCGATGACCGAAGTAATCATTCGCCAGTATGCGACTGCGGACGAAACCGCGATTGCAGCGGCGGCTGCCGCCATCGAGCGCATCCTAGAAGTCTTGAAGACTCAGGAATCGATTCACATTGGAGTCACGGGCGGCACCGTCGGCATCAAGACCCTTGCGGTCTGGAACGCACATGCCAAGCGCGACCAGATTGATTACTCGAAGGTTCACTTTTGGTGGGGCGACGAACGTTATGTGGCTTCAGATTCAGCAGACCGCAACTTCAACCAGGCTTGGGATTCGCTACTCGCGCACATCGATGTGCCCCGTGAAAACCTGCACGAGTTTCCGTCGACCGACTCGGGGCTCTCGCTCGATGAGGCGGCCGGGTTCTTTGCGGCACACTTCGCTGCAGTGAAGCCTGAAATCGACTTCGCATTCATGGGCATGGGTCCTGACGGTCACATCGCGTCGTTGTTCCCTGGCAAGGAGCTTCCTGCTGAGGGCGTTGACGTGATCGCCGAACACGATTCCCCGAAGCCGCCTCCTCAGCGCCTAAGCCTGACCTTTGCGGCTATCGACCGCATTCGCGAGGTTTGGTTCACCGTTGCTGGTGCCGATAAGGCCGACGCGGTCGAGATTGCGTTTTCGGATGCACCTGAGCGCCTACCGGTTGGTCGAGTTAAAGCTCGCGATAAGAATGTTTGGTTTATTGACGCGGCTGCTGCCGCAAAGATCGACTAGATCGGCCTGAATCTACTCAGGCGTTGGCGAGTCTAGAAATTAGTTAGCTGAGGCTTTTGCCGCTTCGGCAAGGCGGATGCGACGTTCGCGAACCGCAGCCACGGCCTCTTCGAGCAACTGCTCAGCCTCTTCGTCGGTGCGACGCTCTTTCACATAAGCAAGGTGAGTCTTGTAAGGCTCGTGCTTTGCAACCACCGGAGGGTTGTCTTTGTCCTGGCCTGCAGGCAAACCGCAGTTAGGGCAGTCGATGGTCTCTGGGATGTCGGCCTCGTCAACATTCGCCGCAAACATTGGGCTCTGGTTGTGACCGTTGATGCAGTAGTAGTTGCGAACGATGCGCTCAGCCTTGAAGCCGCGGTCCTGCTCACCCATTGGGCCTGCGCCGATGCGCGAGCCACGAATTGCTGATCCACCCGTAGTCATGAGTTAGTCCCCTAGTTAGCTCGTACGGTCGCTTTAGGCGATGTTGAAACGAGTGAACAGACCGAGGGCGATGATGACGACGACCCAAACCACACCGAGGATTACGGTGATGCGGTTCAGGTTGCGCTCTGCAACGCCTGATGACTGCAGGTTGCTGGTAACACCGCCACCGAACATGTCTGACAGACCGCCGCCGCGTCCCTTGTGGAGCAGGATGAGCAGGGTCAGCAGCAAGCTGGTGATCGCCAGTAGCACATACAGAGCGATGTGAATTGCAGCCATGAGTTTGTTCCTCTTCGATTAGTGACCCGGTGGGTCAGTCAACTGTCCTTCGACTAGTTGAACCTAGAAAATTATAGAGCGATGTGCTTCTGGAAGCGCGCGATGCCACTGAACTCGTCGGCATCGAGGCTCGCGCCGCCAACGAGAACGCCGTCAACCTCAACGCTCTTTAGGAAGCCCGCGACGTTGTTTGCCTTGACCGAACCGCCGTAAAGGATTCGGGTCTTGGCTGCGAGTTCTGTGCCGTGCTCGGCAGCGATGGCCTCACGAATCTTGCCGCAAACGTTGGCAGCCTCTTCAGGGGTTGCCACCTTGCCGGTGCCGATGGCCCAAACCGGTTCGTATGCGATCACGAACTCACCCAGGTTCTCGTGGCCGGCTAGCGCTGCCAGGGTCTGACGAACAGGCACGGCGCTCGCACCCTCGTTCTCCAGTTCTTCGAGGGTCTCGCCGACGCAGATCACTGGCACGAGACCGTGACGGAATGCTGCAGAGGTCTTCGCCTGGACGACGGTGTCATCCTCGTTGTGGTAGCTGCGACGTTCGCTGTGGCCGATGAGAACATACTTCACGTCAAGCTTGCTTAGGAAAGCACCTGAGATTTCACCTGTGTATGCGCCCGAGTCGTGCTTAGAGAGGTCTTGAGCGCCGAGTGCGAGCTCAAACTTCTCTGCATCGATCAAGGTCTGAACGGTGCGAAGGTCGGTGAACGGTGGGAACACCGCGACCTCTGCACCTGCATAGTCGTGACCGGCCTCGTTGAGAGTCCAGGCGAGCTTCTGCACGAGAGCGATTGCCTGCTGGTGGTCAAGGTTCATCTTCCAGTTGCCTGCGATGAATGGGACGCGGTTTGACATTTCAGATCCTTCTTTTGAAAATTCGTGTATTTGCGGCTTAGGCGTTGAAGCCCAGAACTTCTAGACCTGGAAGGCTCTTGCCCTCTAGGAATTCGAGGCTTGCGCCACCACCGGTTGAGATGTGGCCGAACTGGTCGTCGGCAAAACCGAGGATGCGCACGGCAGCCGCCGAGTCGCCACCACCGACGACACTGAAGCCATCGGTTTCGGTCAGCGCGGCCGCAACGGTCTTGGTGCCGTTCGCAAACTTCTCGATCTCAAACACGCCCATCGGGCCGTTCCAGAAAATGGTCTTCGATGCGCGGATTACCTCGGCGAAGTGCTTGGCCGAGTCTGGGCCGATGTCGAGACCTAGTCCGGTCGAACCGAATGGGCTCGACTCGATTGCGTCGGCTGCGGTGATTGCAATCTCTGCATCTGCGCCGAACTTGCTTGCGACGACGATGTCGGTCGGTAGGACGACCTCGACACCGAGTTCCGCAGCGCGCTTGAGGTATTCCTGGCAGGTGGCGATCTGGTCCTGCTCGAGCAGGCTTGAGCCGACCTTGTGGCCCTGAGCAGCCAGGAAGGTGAACACCATGCCGCCGCCAACGAGAAGCTTGTTCACGTTTGGGAGCAGGTGGTCGATGACACCGAGTTTGTCTGAAACCTTTGAACCGCCAAGAACCACGGCGTATGGGCGCTCAGGCGAGGTGGTCAGGCGCTGGAGCACCTCGACCTCCTTCTCGATGAGCTGGCCCGCTGCGCTCGGCAGCAGCTTTGCGAGCTCGTACACGCTGGCCTGCTTGCGGTGCACAACACCGAAGCCATCGCTAACGAAGAAGTCTGCAAACTCGGCTAGCTTGGCGGCGAACGCCTCGCGCTCGGCCGCATCCTTGCTGGTCTCGGCTGCGTTGAAACGCAGATTCTCGAGCACTACGACTCCCCCGCGATCCAGTGCCTTGACGGCACCGCGAGCCTCGCTGCCGACGGTGTCAGTCGCGAAGAAGACTTCCTGGTCGAGCAATTCACCGAGGCGCTTCGCTGCCGGAGCGAGCGAGTACTTCGCGTCTGGCGCACCATCTGGGCGGCCGAGGTGCGAAATAACGATGACGCTTGCGCCCTGGTCGGTTAGGTACTTGATGGTCGGCACCGAAGCGACGATTCGACCGTCGTCGGTGATGCGGTCGCCATCCAGAGGGACGTTCAGGTCGCAACGGATGATGACTCGCTTGCCATCGAGGCTTGGAAGGGTGGCCAGAGTTCGCATTGATTGGTCTTTCGTCTTGTGTACCTAAGTGAGAACTGGGTCCAGACCTAAATCTGAACCCAGTTCACTTGTGCCCAGCCGTAAGGCTAGGTTTTAGAGCTTGCTCGCTACGAGCTCGGTTAGCTCAACGAGGCGGTTTGAGTAACCCCACTCGTTGTCGTACCACGAGCTGATCTTCACGGTCTTGCCGATGACCTTGATTAGGCCAGCGTCAACGATCGATGAGTGTGGGTCGGTAACGATGTCTGACGACACGATTGGTGCCTCGGTGTAAGCAAGGATTCCCTTTAGTGGACCGCTTGCAGCAGCCTCCTTGTAAGCAGCCTTGATCTCGTCAACGGTGACCTCGGTCTTTGAAACGAGGGTGAGGTCAGTGATCGAACCGGTTGGGACTGGAACGCGAAGTGCGTAACCGTCTAGCTTGCCCTTTAGTTCAGGAAGAACCAGACCGATTGCCTTTGCTGCACCGGTCGACGAAGGAACGATGTTCAGAGCGGCTGCACGTGCACGACGTAGGTCACTGTGTGGGCCGTCCTGGAGGTTCTGGTCAGCGGTGTAAGCGTGAACGGTGGTCATAAGACCGTTCTCGATACCGAACTTGTCGTTGAAGACCTTCGCGAATGGAGCGAGGCAGTTGGTGGTGCACGATGCGTTCGAGATGATGTGGTGCTTCTCGTTGTCGTAGAGGTGCTCGTTGACACCGATAACGAAGGTTGCGTCTTCACCGGTTGCAGGAGCCGAGATGATGACCTTCTTAGCGCCAGCCTTGATGTGAGCCGATGCCTTCTCTGCCTCGGTGAAACGACCGGTCGACTCGATAACGATGTCAACGCCTAGCTCGCCCCAAGGGAGGTCTTCTGGGTTGCGCTCGGCGAGCACCTTGATGACGTTGCCGCCAACGATGATGTTCTGACCGTCAACGCTTACGTCCTGGTTCAGGCGACCGGTGATTGAGTCGTACTTGAGTAGGTGTGCGAGCGATGCTGGGTCTGAAAGGTCGTTTACTGCAACGATCTCGAGGTCGGTACCCTTTGCAAGTTCTGCACGAAGGTAGTTGCGACCGATACGGCCAAAGCCGTTGATGCCAACGCGAGTTGCCATTGTTTTTCTCCGAACGGATTAGGCGCCACGAAAGGCGCGGTTTCGATTTGGTTTTTGAGTCGAAGGACTCGAAATTTAGCCACGCGCCATCGGGTGGAAAAACTGCTTTTAGGCTAGCAGAAGACCGCTGGTTTTGGTGCTAGCCGCTTCGAAACGCGCCTGAACATCTGCCCAGTTGACGATGTTCCAGAAGGCCTTCACATAGTCAGCCTTGACGTTGACGTAGTCGAGGTAGAAAGCGTGCTCCCACATGTCGAGCATGAGCAGCGGAATGGTTGCGGTTGCGATGTTGCCCTGCTGGTCGTAAAGCTGCTCGATGATCAGCTTCTTGCCCAGTGAATCCCAGGCGAGGAAAGCCCATCCCGAACCCTGAATGCCCATTGCGGCAGCGTTGAAGTGTGCCTGGAACTTGTCGAACGAGCCGAAGAACTCATCGATTGCGGCAGCAAGCTCGCCGGTTGGCTTGTCGCCACCGTTTGGTGAGAGGTTCAGCCAGAAGATCGAGTGGTTTACGTGACCCGATAGGTGAAACGCGAGGTCCTTCTGAAGCTTGTTGATGTTGGCGTAGTCGCCCTTTTCGCGAGCCTCGGCGAGCTGCTCGAGTGCAGTGTTTGCGCCGTTTACGTAAGCGAGGTGGTGCTTGTCGTGGTGGAGTTCCATGATGCGGCCCGAGATGTTTGGCTCGAGGGCTGCGTAGTCGTAGGTCAGTTCTGGGAGGGTGTACTTAGTCATGTTGTCTCCTTTGGTTTGGTGATTTTCTAAACCCTTGCGGGGGTTGGTCTATTCCTCGTCGAGCTCGTCAGGGACGAACGCGTCGGTCGATGGAATTCCGAGTTCTGCGGCGCGCTTATCGGCCATTGCGAGAAGGCGACGGATGCGTCCGGCGATCGCATCTTTGGTCATCGGTGGGTCGGCCAGGTGCCCGAGTTCATCGAGTGAAGCCTGCTTGTGCTCGAGGCGCAGCTTGCCCGCGTAACTGAGGTGATCTGGGATGTCTGGGCCGAGAATTTCGAGCGCGCGTTCAACGCGAGCTCCGGCGGCAACCGCTGCTTGAGCCGAGCGGCGCAGATTGGCATCATCGAAGTTGGCGAGGCGGTTAGCGGTCGCGCGGACCTCGCGGCGAAGACGGAGCTCCTCCCAGCGGAGTACAAGCGCGTGTGCGCCGATGTGGGTCAGGATTGCAGAGATTCCCTCCCCTTCACGAACGGTTACTCGGAATGCGCCACGAACCTCGCGAGCCTTTGCGCTTACACCGAGGCGACGAGCAACACCAACGAGGGCCATTGCAGCCTCGTTGCCCGGTGCTGTGATCTCAAGCGATGCACTGCGACCAGGATCGGTGAGCGAACCGTGCGCCAGGAAGGCACCGCGCCAAATTGCCTGGGCCTCTTCGATGGAACCCGATACGAGGGTCGCTGGTAGGCCACGCACTGGGCGACCACGCTGGTCCAAAAGGCCAGTCTGGCGCGCGAGCACATCCCCTTGCTTGATGACGCGCACCTGGTAGCGGCTGGTGCGTCGGAGTCCACTCGGTGAGATCACGGCCAGTTCGCTGTCGATGCCGAAAAGCTCTGAAATGTCTTTGCGGATGCGTCGAGCAAGCTGAGCGGTGTCGACCTCAACCTCGATGGCAACCTTGCCTGAGATTAGGTGAAGCCCCCCGGCGAAGCGAAGAATGGTCGCGAGCTCGGCTGCACGGACGACCTTCTTGGTCACCTCGATGCCTGCGAGTTCGTCTTTTAGATCTGCTGTGAGTGCCATGGTTGTTACTCCTTGCCCATGTCGCGGTGTTTCACATTGATTCGTAGTTCAGGGTCGTTCTTTAGTGCTGCAGCAAGAGCTGTGGCCATCGCGACCGAACGGTGTTTTCCGCCGGTGCACCCGATGGCGATGGTCGCGTAACGCTTGTTTTCGGCCATGTAGCCGACCAGCACAGGGCGAAGTGCTGCCACGTATGACTCGAGGAACTCCTGGGCGCGAGGCTGCCCGGTAACGTATTCGGCGACCTGGGTGTCGACGCCGGTGAACGGGCGCAGGTTTTCGTCCCAGAACGGGTTAGGCAAAAAGCGCATGTCGGCGACCATGTCGGCATCTGACGGAAGGCCGTACTTGAATCCGAAACTCATCACGGTCACGTTCAGGCGACCCGTCTGTTCGAGTGAGAAGCCCTCACCGATGCGGGTGCTCAGCTGGTGAATGTTGAGGTCAGACGTATCGATGAGCACATCGGCTTGGTCGCGCACGGCTAGCAGTCGTCGGCGCTCTTCACTGATGCCATCCAAAATTGTGCCGTCGCCCTGCAGCGGGTGAGGTCGGCGCACCTGCTCGAAACGCTTCACCAACGCCGAGTCATTGGCTTCGAGGAACAGGACGCGCAGATTTACGTTTCGTGCGCGCAGGTCGGCAACGTGATCGCTTAGCGCCGAGAAAAATTCGCCGCCTCGAACGTCGATGACGACGGCCAGGCGAGGAAACGGTGATTTTGCAAGAGTGAACAGGTCGGCGATTGGCTCGAGCATCTGAGGTGGCAGGTTGTCGACCACATACCAACCGAGGTCCTCGAGTGCGTTGCCGACGGTCGACCGGCCAGCTCCAGACATGCCGGTGACGAGCAACAATTCGGGCTTGCGACCCTGCTGTTCTAGGTTGCTCATTGTTCCCCGATGCTTGACGGCGTGTCGCCCGAAAATTCGGGACTTTTGCACAGTCTAGCCAATTGCGACACGCCGAGAGGCGGGTTTTCCAAAAGGTTACGTTGCTTGCACTTCTTGGGCGATTTGGTTGGCCAAAATTGGACCGATTCCGGCAACTGCCGAGATCTCGTCCGCAGTGGCTACTTTGAG
>JACCDQ010816714.1_pt1 | contig 12623 bp, 11 predicted proteins | sample 7446031 | NCBI WGS metagenome assembly JACCDQ01 (sample SAMN15323442, study PRJNA562643) | freshwater metagenome | isolation source: river surface water | place: USA:Blue River Watershed | collected 2017-08-17
CCAAGCCTGGAGACAGCTTGCCGCCTGATACCGTCCCGGTCAGCCTGGTCAATGCGGTCCGTGCGACCGGCGAGGATCTGCGTGCCGCGCTCGAGTGGCAGCTCAGGCTCAAGCCGATGCCGATCGGCGAAGCCCTGCTGGCGCTGGCCAAGATCACGCCGGAGCAGTTGTCCGAAGCCCTGCATCGCCAGTCACTGACCCGAGGCGTGCCGCTGGGCCAGATCCTGCTCGACATGGGGCTGGTCACGACCGCCGACCTGCAGCTGGCGCTGGTGACCAAGATGGGCTATCCCTTTGTCGACCTCAAGCTGTTTCCGATCGATATAGCCGCGCTGCGCCGTGTGCCGGTCGCCACCGCGATCAGGTTGCGCGTCCTGCCGCTGATGGAGTGGCAGTCGACCCTGGTGGTGGCGATGACCGATCCGCTGCAGTTCCGCATCCTCGAAGAGCTCGAGTTCACCAGCCAGCGCAAGGTCAGGCCGGTGGTGACGACCAGCGCCGACCTCTCGGCCCAGATCGCCAAGGCCTATCGCGGCATCGGCATGGCCGACAACCTGGCGTTGCAGGAGCCAGCGCCCCGCGCCGAGCGCGAGGCGCTGGCCGCCGCCGGGGCGCACCCCGAGCAGGATGCCTGGATGCTCGCGGCCGAGCTCAATGGCGGCGATGCCAAGCCCGACCCAGAAGACAAGCCGCTCGAGCAATCGGACAACACCCTGGTGCGGCTGATCAACTCGATGATCACCGAGGCCTATCACCAGCGCGCCTCCGACATCCATATCGAGCCCTATCCCGGGCGCGAGAAGGTGGCGATCCGGTTTCGCATCGATGGCGAGTTGCGCCCCTACCTCGAGCTGCCTCCGAGCTACCGCAACGCGCTGACTGCCCGCATCAAGATCATGTCCGAGCTCGATATCTCGGAGCGACGCAAGCCCCAGGACGGCAAGATCGCCTTCGCGAAGTACGGCGGCCTGCCGCTGGAGCTGCGTGTGGCCACGATTCCGACTGCGCATGGGCTCGAGGACATCGTGATGCGCTTGCTGACCGCTTTCCGGGTGGTGCCGCTGGAGGCACTCGACCTGGCGCCTGAAAAGCTCGAGCTGCTGCAGCAGGTGATCGAGCGCCCCAACGGCTTGTTCCTCTGCGTCGGGCCGACCGGTTCGGGCAAGACCACCACGCTGCACTCGGTACTGCAGCGGCTGAATCGACCCAATCGCAAGATCTGGACTGCCGAGGATCCGGTCGAGATTACCCAGCATGGCCTGCGCCAGATCCAGGTCAATCCCCGCATCGGCTGGACCTTTGCCGCGGCGTTGCGTTCCCTGCTGCGCGCCGATCCCGACGTGATCATGGTCGGCGAGATCCGCGACCCGGAGACCGCCGAAATGGCGATCGAGGCCTCGCTGACCGGCCACCTGGTGCTGTCGACCCTGCACACCAACTCGGCCGCTGACACCATCGTGCGCCTGAACGATCTCGGGGTCGACAGTTTCTCGTTTGCCGATTCACTGCAAGGCATCCTGGCGCAGCGCCTGGTGCGCAAGCTGTGCGCCTCCTGCAAGCAGTCGCGTCCGATGCTGGCGCCGCGCCTGCGCGAAATCACCGAGGACTACCAGCGCGCCTTGCCGCCGGACCACGCGTTGCGCGACACCCAGGCCTTGCATCAGCAGTGGCGGCAGCGGTATGCCAAGGGAGGGGTGCTGCAGGACTGCCATGCCCCTGGCTGCGATCACTGCGGCAACACCGGCTACAGGGGCCGCATGCCCTTGCACGAGCTGCTGGCGGCGACACCGGTCATTCGTCAGCTGGTGCAAAAGCGCGCGCGGCCGGCCGAGATCCTGGCGCTGGCATTGAGCGAAGGCATGCGCTCGCTGCGCCAGGACGGCATCGAGAAGGTGCTGGCCGGCCTGACCTCGCTGGCCGAGGTCAGAGCCTCGACCAACGACTGAGCCTGTCGCGCGCCGCCACCCGGCCCGGATCAGCGCCGCAGCGGCAGGGCGCCGGGGTTGACGATCTGGCTCGGCGTGCCGTTGAGGAAATTGATGACATTGTCGAAGGCGGCAGAGAAATAGGTTTCGTAGCTGTCGCGCTCGACATAGCCGATATGCGGCGTGCAGACGCAGTTCTCGAGCCGCAGCAGCGCGTGGCCCTGCAGGATGGGCTCGGACTCGAAGACATCGACCGCCGCCATGCCGGGCCGGCCGCGGTTGAGTGCCGCAACCAGCACATCGGGCTGCAGCAGTTCGGCGCGCGAAGTGTTGACCAGCAGCGCGGTCGGTTTCATGAGCGAGAGGTCCTCAAGCGAGATGCAGCCCTGGGTCTGCTCGCCCAGGCGCAGATGCAGGCTCAGTACATCGCAGGAGGCAAAGAACTGGGCCTTGGAGTCGGCCGTCTCGTAGCCGTCGGCCCGGGCATGCTGGCGCGCTGGCTCGCTGCCCCAGACCAGCACCCGCATGCCGAAGGCACGGCCGTAGCCCGCCACGATGCGGCCGATGCGGCCATAGCTCCAGATGCCCAGTGTCTTGCCGGCCAGTACCTGCCCGAGACCGAAATTGCTCGGCATCGACGAGGACCTGAGCCCTGACTGTTGCCAGGCGCCATGCTTGAGGTTGGCTACATATTGCGGAATGCGGCGCATCGCAGCCAGGATCAGGGCCCAGGTCAGCTCAGCCGGTGCGATCGGCGACCCCAGGCCTTCAGCGACCGCCACGCCATGCTCGGTACAGGCCGCCAGATCAATGTGGTTGCCGACTCGCCCGGTCTGCGCGATCAGTTTCAGGCGCGGCAGCTTTTCGAGCAGCTGGCGGTTGATCGGTGTGCGGTCCCGGATCAGCACCAGGATGTCGGCGTCGCGCAGGCGCACCGCGAGCTGTCCCACGCCCTTGACGGTGTTGGTGAACACCTTGACGGTATAGGGCTCCAGCTTGCTGGCGCATTGCAGCTTGCGGACTGCATCCTGGTAGTCGTCGAGAATCACGATGTTCATGCCGGTATTGTGCCGGCAGATCGGCCCGTCATGGCCGCCAATCTCGCCGCGCTGCCATCACTTAACATCGTTGGCATGAATCATCCCCTTCAACCCGGCGCTGATGATGCGCTGATCTGGCGTGCCGATGCGACTGTCATGGCATTGGTCGGTCTCGCGCACGCGATGTCGCATTTCTCCCACCTGCTGCTGCCGGGCTTGTTTCCCTTCCTGCAGCGCGACTTCGGCCTGTCATTTTCCGAGCTTGGCGGGCTGATGACGCTGTTTTTCACCGTCTCGGGCCTGGGTCAGGCCTTGTCAGGCTTTGTCGTCGACCGGGTCGGCGCACGCCCGGTGTTGTTTGGTTCGATCCTGCTGTTCATGGGGGCGGCCCTGTCGGCCGCGCTGGCGCAGGGCTATGCCGGGTTGATGCTGTCGGCGCTGCTTGCGGGCCTGGGCAACGCGCCGTTTCATCCCGTCGATTTCTCGATCCTGAACCAGCGCGTCTCGGTGCCGCGGCTCGGGCATGCCTACAGCGTGCACGGGCTGTCGGGCAATCTGGGTTGGGCCTTGAGCACGGCCTTCCTGGTCGGTGTCGCGGCCTCGAGCAACTGGCGCCTGGCCTGTCTGGGCGCCTTGCTGCTGTACGCGCTGGTGCTGGCGCTGCTGGTCTGGCAGCGCCGGCATCTGGCCACGGTCGCGGCAGCACCCAGACCGGCCGCCGCGGCTGGGCCGGGCGCTCAGGGCGTTCATTCCGCATCGATCGCCGAGGGGGAGTTCGACTTCCTGCGCCTGCCAGTGGTCTGGTGGTGCTTTGCCTTTTTCTTGCTGACGACCATGACCCTGGCCGTGGTGCACACCTTCTCGGTCTCGATCCTGCGCGCGGTGCACGGCGTTAGCCTGCAGGCGGCCTCGACGACGTTGACGGCCTATATGCTGTGCGGTGCTGCCGGCATGTTGGCCGGCGGCTTCGTCGCCGCGCGCGCCAGGCGCAGCGAGCGGGTCGTGGCGGTCTGCATGAGTGGCGGGGCACTGCTGCTGCTGCTGTGCGCCAGCGGCTGGCTCGGCGCGACCGGCACCATGGTGGCCTTGGCCGCGACCGGGGTGGCGGTTGGCATTGGCGGGCCGAGCCGCGACATGATGATCAAGCGCGCGACCCCGGTCGGCGCGACCGGCCGCATCTATGGCACGGTCTATTCGGGCCTGGACGCCGGTCTGGCCCTGTCGCCGCTGTTGTTCGGGACGCTGATGGACCGCGGCCGCTACGAGGCCACCCTGGCGGGTGCCGGTCTGGTGCTGTTGCTTGCGGTGCTGGTAGCGCTGGGTGTGGGGCGGCGCACGATGATGCGCACCTGAGGCGGACGGCAGGCGTAAAAAAACCGACCCTTGAGTCGGTTTTTTTACATGAAGCGCGAGCGGATCAGGACAGATGCTCGTTCAGCAGCTTGGTCATCTCGAACATCGAGACCTGGGGCTTCTTGAAGATCGGCTGCAGCTTGTCGTCGGCATTGATGTTGCGACGGTTGGCACTGTCTTGCAAGTCGTGCTTCTTGATGTATTCCCAGACCTTCTTGGTCACCTCGGTGCGCGGCAGGGCGGCAGCACCCACGATGGCTGCGAGCGCGGTGCTGGGCTTCATGGCTTTCATGAAGGCGGCGTTCGGGGTGCGCTTGGCGGCAGGCGCAGCAACAGCTGTCTGGGTGGGGGCTTTCTTTGCAGTTGCCATATAGCAAATCCTTGTGGAGGTTGAATTCTGATTTCGCGCGCAGCAGGGCTGCTGGCGAGTGCTGGAATCCTAAACGCAAAGCGGGGCTTTTCCTAGCCGGCCCGGGGCAAATCCGGGATTTTTTACCCAGGTGCAGGTGCTTCCACGGCTGGCAGTAGGAGAAAGGGCAGGGCAGGAGGTTGAACCGGTGGGCGCAAAGGCCGAGACGAGGGTGTCTGCTGCCAAGCCGGACCGTCATCCTGAACGGTGGGGTTCAGGGGGGCGAGGGCAACGCAACTTCGGGTTCATCTGACGCGAGATGCTCACACCAGTTACGCAATGTACCAAGCCCGGGCTCATGGAGCATTGGTTCAAGGAAATATAAAGCCCGACCATGGCAGCAGACAGCCCCATTGTAAGGGCAAAAGTCTCTGCTGTAGCGTCCTCCGCAGTGGGTCTTTCAGTCCGGGCTGTCGTTGCTGGCGAGGGCCTGGTCGAGCCGGTCGATCAGGCCGTCCAGGCGTTGCTGGTGGTTTGCCTCGGCCAGATCCTTGCCAAGCTCGTGGGCGATGTTGAGGCAGGCCAGCACCGCGATGCGGTCGCGTGACTTGATCCGGCCGGCGTCGCGGATGGCACACATGGTAGCGTCCACTTTGTCAACCGCATCTTGCAGCGTGGCGGCACCGCCATCGGGGCAGGAGAGGGTGTAGCTTTGGCCCATGATCTGGACTTCTAGTTTTTGACTGGCGTAGCGCTGATTCATCATTCGTCTCCCACGGGAAGCGGCAGTTGCTCAAGCAGGGCATCGAGTCGCTCGGTGGCGATCTGCAGGCGCTGGCGCAGGGTGTCGCGCTCCTGTCCGGCTTGCTGGAGTTCGCGTTCGAGCTCGCGATTGCGCCGCTGCAGTTCGGCGTGGCGCAGCAGCAGGCGCTCGACGCGGTCTGCGATCTGATCTATCTGGGTCTGAGAGGACATGAGGCGATTTTAGGTCCGGCGCGTGCAGGCTGGGTAGAATGTTGCCTGTTGGTGCTCGCTGCGCAGTTCATGTGCGGCAGTTCAACGGGAAGCTGGAGGGAGTCGACCGCTTAAGGTCAGGTCCTAACCAGCGCTGCCCCCGCAACGGTAAGCGGACGAGCCTTTCGGCTCCGCTTTCATCTCCCAGCCACTGGGCGCCTCAGGCGTCTGGGAAGGCGATGAAGGTTGTCTCCGTCAGCCCGGATACCGGCCAACGAAGTGGCTGCGCTCAGGCGTGGCTGTGACGCTCATGCACCGTCGGGGAAGGCGGTGAGGGCAATCGTTCTCGTTTCATTTCATGAAAATCTGCAGTCTTCCCGCACGCCTGGCCGTGCTGAACCTGGCGCTGGCCGCCGCATTCCCTGCGCTGGCGCAGCAGCAACTCAAGGACGTCGTCGTGACCGCGACGCGAGTCGCCCAGCCGCTGGCCGATGTCGTCGCGGATGTCAGCATCATCGACCGCGAGGCGATCGAGGCCAGCGCAGGACGCACCCTGTCCGAGTTGCTGGTGCGCGAGGCCGGCGTTCAGATGTCTTCAAACGGCGGCTTGGGCAATTCTTCCAATCTCTATCTGCGTGGCACGAATGCGGGTCATACGCTGCTGCTGATCGATGGCGTCCGTTATGGCTCGGCTACCCTGGGTCAGGCCAGCTGGGACAACATTCCTCTCGCACAGATCGAGCGCATCGAGCTGCTCAGGGGGCCAGCTGCCGCCTTGTACGGCAGCGATGCCATGGGCGGTGTCGTTCAGGTGTTCACGCGCCAAGGGCAGAAGGGCTTTCATCCCCATGCCAGCGTCACGCTGGGGTCGGAAAGCCATCGCGAGGTCGCTGCCGGTGTTTCGGGTGGTACCGAGGAGCTCACCTATGCATTGGGCGCCAGCAGTCTGACGGAAAAGGGTTTTTCCGCGACCAACTTAAAAGCCGGCAGGTCGTACAACCCCGACCGGGATGGATTCGACCAGGAGTCGGTCAATGGCTCGGTGGCCTGGCGGTTGGCGCCGGGGTGGCGCTTGACGGCGCACGCGCTGCAGGCCAACGGTGTGAACCGGTCGGACAAGGGGAATTCCGCTTTCGATGTCAGGACCGAGAGCACGACCCAGGTGCTGGGCGCGGGTCTGGAGCGTCAGTGGTCCGAAGGCGTACACACCACGCTCAAGCTGTCGCGCGGCGAGGATCGAGCGACTAGTTTCGGTGCGGACAAGGTCAACTCCACTGCTGCCACGCGCTATGACACCGAGCGCACCCAGACGACGCTGCAGCATGAGTGGAGAACTTCAATCGGGACCTGGATGTTCGGGGGGGAGTCGGTCAAGGAGTCGGTTAACAGCACAACCGCTTACGAGGTCTCCGACCGGCGCACCAATTCCCTTTTCGCGGGTCTGAATGGTCAGAAACAAGGCCATCTCTGGCAGTTCAACCTGCGCCACGACGACAATTCGCAGTTCGGTTCGGCCGATACCGGCTATCTGGGCTATGGCTACCAGTTCACGCCGGATTGGGCGCTGCACGGAGGATACGGCACGACGTTCAAGGCGCCGAGCTTCAACGACCTGTACTGGCCTGATGCGGGCAATCCGCTGTTGCAGCCAGAGAAGGGTCGCGCGAGGGAACTGGCGCTCGTTTACAAGTCCGCTGTCGGTCCGATCAAGCTGACCCGGTTCGACAACCGGATCGACAATTTGATCGCCTGGGCTCCCGTCTCGCCTGCACCCGATGCCGACTGGATACCGTCGAACGTCGATCAGGCCAGGATCAAGGGCTGGTCGCTGGGCTACGAGGGAGGGGCAGGCCTGTGGTCATGGCAGACCCAGCTCGAGTTGCTCGATGCCAAGGATGCGAGTTCGGGCAAGAAGTTGCCGCAACGGGCTGACACGCAACTGAGCGCGTCCCTGCGGCGTGACTTGGCCGACTGGAAACTGGGCGCACATTGGCTGGCTGCATCAGATCGATTTGGCGACAAGGGCAATACCGATGCGAAGCGCTTGGCAGGCTACGGCACGCTGGACTTGTCGGCCGAACATCCTTTGACACCGGATTGGCGGATCCAGTTCCGACTGAACAACTTGACTGACAAGTCTTACGAGACGGTGTATGGCTATAACCAGCCTGGTCGTGCCGCTTATGTGACCTTGCGCTGGCAGGCCCATTGACCATGAGCCACCGCTGCCCCGCCATCCTAGTCGCTGCTCCGGCCTCCGGTCAGGGCAAGACCACCATCACCTCGGCGCTGGCGCGTCTGCATGCGCGCCAGGGCAGGCGGGTGCGGGTGTTCAAGTGCGGTCCGGACTTTCTCGATCCGTTCTGGCACCAACTCGCCAGCGGTCATCCGGTGTATCAGATTGACCTCTGGATGACGGGTGAGGCCGATGTGCGGGCCCGACTGCAGGCGGCGGCGCAGGACGCTGACCTGATCATCGTCGAGGGCGTGATGGGCTTGTTCGATGGCGATCCGAGCGCGGCCGACCTGGCGCAGCGCTTCGGTCTGCCGGTGCTGGCGGTGATCGATGCCTCGGCCATGGCCGGCACTTTTGCTGCGCTGGCCTTCGGTCTGCAGCATTACCGGCCCGGTTTGCCCTGGGCCGGCGCGCTGGCCAACCGTGTCGCCAGCGCGGGCCATGGCAGGATGCTGGAGCAGGGCGTGGCGCCCGAGCATTGGCTCGGTGCGCTGCTGCGCCACCCGGCGCTGACCCTGCCCGAGCGCCACCTGGGTCTGACGGTGGCGACCGAGCTCGAGGACGCGATGGAACGGCTCGATGCCGCGGCCGACGCGCTGGCTGCGACGCCGCTGGGTCAGATGGATGCGGTCGCATTGCAGCGCTGGGCAGTCGATTTCACGGCGGCGCCTCAGCGCGATCCGCTGCCTTCCTTGCTGGCAGGACAACGGATCGCGGTCGCGCGCGACGCGGCGTTCTGCTTCATCTACCAGGCCAATCTCGACATACTGCGCGCATTGGGTGCCGAGCTGGTCTGTTTCTCGCCCTTGGTCGATGCCGCGCTGCCGCCATGCGACGCGGTCTGGCTGCCGGGCGGCTACCCTGAGCTGCACGCCGAGCGCCTGGGCGCCAATGGCGGCCTGCGCGAGAGCTTGCGCGCCCATGTCGCGGCCGGCAAGCCGGTCTGGGCCGAATGCGGCGGCATGATGGCCTTGTTCGATGCCATCGTCGACCAGCAGGGCATCGAGTACGAGATGTGGGGCCTGCTGCCGGGACGCGTCACGATGCAGCAGCGCCTGGCGGCGCTGGGGCCGCAGCAGCTCGAACTGCCGGCCGGCACCTTGCGCGGCCATACCTTTCACTATTCGACCGCGGCGTCCGAGGTCGCGGTGGTCGCGCGCACGGCGCGTCCCGCCACCCCGGCAGCGCCCGGCGCCGGCGAGTCGGTCTATCGCCTGGGCCCGATCCAGGCCAGCTATTTCCACCCCTGGTTCCCGTCCAGCCCGGAGGCGGCTGCGAGCCTGTTCCTGCCGCAGGAGGCCTCGTGCTGAATGTCGCGCGCAGTGAACTGATCCTGGGCGGACAGAAAAGCGGCAAGTCGCGCCGGGCCGAACTGCTGGCGCGGGCCTGGCTGCAAGCGTCAGCCGATAATCGGGCCGCGCTGGTCGCGACGGCTCAACCCTGGGATGAGGAGATGCGCGAACGGATCCGGCGCCACCGGATCGACCGCGCCGAGCGGGTGCCCGGTCTGGAAACGATCGAGGAGCCGCTGCTGCTGGCCGAAACCCTGCTGCAGCGCAGCCGCCCAGATACCTTGCTGGTCGTCGATTGCCTGACCTTGTGGCTGACCAATCTGATGATGCCGGTTGCTGGCGCTGGTCTGAACAGCGACGCGCTGGAGTTGCAAATCATGAAACTTACGCAATCGATGGCAACTGTTTCAGGCCCGCTCGTGCTGGTCGGCAACGAGATCGGGCTGGGAGTGATCCCACTCGGGCGCGAGGTGCGCGCCTTCGTCGATACGCTGGGCCGCCTGAACCAGGCCGTCGCCTTCGCTTGTTCACGCGCCACGCTGATGGCGGCTGGCTTGCCACTTACCTTGAAGGACTCCGCATGAAGCGCCTGCTGTCCCTGCTGCTGTGTTGCAGCGCCATGCTGGCTTCGGCGCTGACCTTGCCCGATGACCGTGGTCGCCCGGTCAATCTGCCCAAGTCGCCGCAGCGCATCGTCAGCATCCTGCCGTCCTTGACCGAGATGGTCTGCCAGCTCGACCAGTGTCATCGTCTGGTGGGTGTCGACCGCTATTCGACCTGGCCGGCCAGCGTCAACAAGCTGGCGCGTGTCGGTGGCGGGCTCGACCCGAATATCGAGGCCATCGTCGCGCTGCGCCCGGACCTGGTGCTGGCCGGCACCTCTTCGCGTGCGGCGGAGCGACTTGTGGCGCTTGGTATTCCGGTGCTGGCGCTGGAGCCCAAGACGCACGCCGATGTGCAGCGCGTGCTCGGCAAGATCGGCCAGGTACTGGAAGTGCAGGACGCGCAGAAGATCTGGCGCCAGATCGACGCCGGCGTCTCCGCTGCCGCGCAGTCGCTGCCGCCTAGCGTGCGCCAGGTGCGGGTGTATTTCGAGGTCAACCGAGGCCCTTATGGCGCGGGTGAGGGCAGCTTCATCGGTGAAACCCTGGCGCGCCTGGGCGCCAAGAACATCTTGCCGGCCAGCCTGGGGCCTTTTCCCAAGCTCAATCCAGAATACATCGTGCGTGCCAACCCGGACCTGATCATGATCGGCGAGCGCAATGCCGAGGGCTTGCTGCAGCGTCCGGGCTGGCAGAACATCCGCGCCGTGCGCGAGGGCCGGGTCTGCATCTTCCCGGTCGCTGAGTCTGATGTGCTGGTGCGGCCGGGGCCGCGCATGGCTGACGGCGCACGATTGATGGCGCGCTGCCTGGCCGAGAAGGCGCCCGGCGCGGGCAAGTCAGAAGACCCCAAGGGTAAGCACGCCGGGGGCAAGGCGTGAACCTGCGCCAGGCTTCCCTGCTGGGCTGGGGGCTGTTGATCGTCGGGCTGGCGCTGGCTGCCCTGGGCACCTGTGTCGGGAGTGCCGGCTTAGAGAACCTGTGGCGACCGCTGCTCGATGCGGGGGCTGATCCGGCCGAGCGCGACATGGCTTGGCAGATCGTGACCGAGATCCGGTTGCCACGCACGCTGGGTGCCTGGGCCGCCGGTGGCCTGCTGGGTCTGGCTGGCGCGCTGGCGCAGGGGCTGTTCCGCAACCCGCTGGCCGACCCTTACCTGCTGGGTAGCGCATCGGGCGCCTCGCTGGGTGTCGCGATCGCACTGGCTGCGGTCGGCGGCGGTGCCGGCATGGTGGGCGGCAGCATGATGAATGGAGCCTCCTTCAGCATGCTGTCGGGAAGTCTTTGGGTGCGGCTCGGCCTGACCGGTGCGGCCTTTGCCGGCGCGGTGCTGGCGGTGATGCTGACGCTGGCGCTGGCGCGCGGTGTCGGTCATACCTTGCGCCTGCTGCTGGCAGGCGTGATCGTCGGCGTGGTGCTGGGCGCGCTGACCTCGCTGGTGCTGCTGTTCTCCCCCGAGTCGCTGCAGGCGATGCAGGCCTTCATGCTGGGCACCACGGGCTTCATTGGCTGGACCGCCGGCGGCCTGATGTTGAGTTGCTGGTGCCTGTGTTCGCTGGTGGCCTGGTCCCTGGCGCGGGTGCTCGACGGCTTGAGCCTGGGCGAGGCGACTGCGCACAGCCTGGGGCTGCCGCTGGCGCCGCTGCGCGCCGCGCTGGTCGGTACGCTGGCGCTGGCGACCGGTACCGCGGTGGCGCAGACCGGGCTGATCGCCTTTGTCGGCCTGGCAGCGCCACATCTGGTGCGCGCGGTAGTCAAGGTACCGCATCGGCAGCTGATGTGGCTGGCCAGCCTGATGGGCGGCGTGCTGCTGGAGGCGGCTGACCTGCTGGCGCGCTGGGTGATCGCGCCGCAGGAGTTGCCGGTCGGTGTTGTCACCGCAGCGCTGGGCGGCGGCTATCTGCTCTGGCTGATGCACCGCCGCAGCAGCGGCCTGAGCGCAGGAGGGCTGTCGTGAACGCGCTGTCCTACGCTATTCGTGGCCTGGGTGCAAGCCTGGGCGGATGCCCCATCCTGCATGGCATCGAGCTGGAGTTGCGCGCTGGGGCCTGGACTTCCATCGTCGGTCCGAACGGCGCCGGCAAGTCGACGCTGCTGCGCGCGATCGCCGGCTTGCTGCCTTGCAGCGGCCGGGTCGAGTTGCTCGGGCGCGAGCTGCATGACTGGCCGCGGCAGGAGCGCGCGCGTGCGCTGTCCTGGCTGGGCCAGAACCAGGTCGCAGCCGATGACTTGACGGTGTACGACGTCGCAATGCTGGGGCGCCTGCCGCATCAGGGCTGGCTGGCGCCGGCCAGTCGCGCCGATCAGGTGGCGGTCGAGCGGGCGCTGCGCCAGACCCAGGCCTGGGACTGGCGCGAGCGTGCGCTGGGCGAACTGTCGGGTGGCGAGCGCCAGCGCGTGCTGCTGGCGCGTGCGCTGGCGGTCGAGGCCCAGGTGCTGCTGATGGACGAGCCGCTGGCCAATCTCGACCCGCCGCACCAGGCCGACTGGCTGCTGCTGGTGCGCGAGCTGATTTCAGCCGGTCGCACCGTGGTCAGCGTGCTGCACGAGATTTCGATCGCGCTGCATGCCGATGACCTGGTCATCATGCAGCAGGGGCGGATGGCTCACCACGGCGCTTGTGGCGATTCATTGACGCAACGCGCGCTTGAACAGGTGTTCGACTACCGCATCGCGATCCATGCCCTGGCCGGGCAGTGGGTGGCGCTGCCGGTCACATCGATTACATGAACAGGACTTGACAGAATGCAGATCGAAACCCCTCCGACCGAAAAACCCTACGAGAAGGCCGAAGGCGAGCGCCGCGGCCTGGTCATCGTCAACACCGGCGACGGCAAGGGCAAGAGCACGGCCGCCTTCGGCCTGGCGCTGC
>JACCDQ010349730.1_pt1 | contig 12622 bp, 10 predicted proteins | sample 7446031 | NCBI WGS metagenome assembly JACCDQ01 (sample SAMN15323442, study PRJNA562643) | freshwater metagenome | isolation source: river surface water | place: USA:Blue River Watershed | collected 2017-08-17
GCGACTGATTTGCCTTCAACCGGAGCAGCCTTTTTAGAGGCCGAAGCAGTTGACTTTATAGCTACAGCCGCGTTCGAACTGTCGTGGGTTACTCCACCACGAATGATGATCGCCATATCTTCAACCGCTGCTTTCAATGAAGCGGCCTGAGCCGACAACTGTTCTGCTGCGCTTGCAGCTTGCTCGCTAGTTGAAGAGTTTTGTTGAGTCACAGTATCTAATTGACCCATAGCTTTATTAATTTCTCCGACGCCTTGCGATTGCTCGCGGCTGGCCTGAGAAATTTCTTGAGATAAATTCGAAACATCAGATACATTTTTGACAATTTCATCTAAGACAGCAGAACACTGCTTAGCAACGTCAACGCCGATTTCAACTTTTTGCTTTCCACTTTCAACAAGTGATTCAACTTTTGATTTCGACTCTTTAACGATATTTTCAACTTTTGAAATACTACCATCAAGCATTTCAGAAATTTCTTTAGCTGCATTACCGCTCATCTGAGCTAAATTACCAACTTCTTCTGCGACTACAGCAAAACCTTTTCCGTGTTCGCCAGCGCGCGCAGCTTCAACTGAAGCATTGAAAGAAAGAAGTTTTGTTTGAAACACGATCTCATTGATGACTTTTGTTTTGTTACCAATTTCTTGAATAACTCGAACGATTTCTGCCATTTGTTGATTGCTACTATTAACTTGCCCGACGATTTCATCGTTACTACGGCTAATGTCTTCAATCGAAGAAAGCATTTGATCAACCGCTTGGCGACCTTCTTGGGCTTTGGCTTGTGAAGAAGCCGAAGATTTTTCTGTAGCGGAAGCACTTTCTGAAGCTTTTCCAATCATGGCATTGATTTCTTCTAACGAAGCCGCTGTTTGGCTAAGTGAAGCCGCTTGTTCAGTCGCAGCTTGCGATAACTCTTCAGAAGAGTGTGCAATTTGTGTAGAAGCGGCAGCCACTTCACGGCTTGAAGTTGAAATAGCCGTAATGATGTTATCCATTTGGCGTGAAAGTTTAGTCGCGAAAATGAATGCGCCTGCAATTCCTGCTAGCGAACAGATTAGGGTGACTAATATTGAAATTGTTGTCCCTTGTCTTGCAGAATTAATCGCGTAATCAGTGCTGGCTTTGATTTGGCTATTTTGAAATTCGACCATACGTTCTGTAGCTTCTTTAACTTTTGCACCATAAGATTGCAGATCGATTGCGACAACCTTCACCATTTGCTGACGTTCAGCAGAACCCTCAGTAGCATTTTTCTTGTATAGGGTCACGGCTTCGTCGATCATTTTTCTTGCAACTGCAAAAGTTTCTTTAAATTCAGCATAAAGCTTCTTTTCTTCTTCCGGTACCTCAACAGAGACCTTTTCATAAGCTGCTAGTTTTTCGTCAAAAACTTTCCAATTTCTTTCGATGTTTTCCATCGATTTCGCATCAGATTCTGCGGTTGTTCCGTTTGTGTTTAGTTGCAGCAATTCAATTCGAATAGTTCGAAATGCAAGTAACATCTCTTCAATAGCGGTAACCGCAGGCATATCTTCATTTACCGTTGCGCTAATTGAATGAATTGTCTTATTCGAATAAAAGGCCGACACACCCCCGACGATGACCGAAGACATCGTCATCAAAATTGCTAGACCTAGAATCTTGGCTTTCAAACTAAAATTTTTCATAAAACGTCCTGTTCTGCTAATTTTAAATTAAGCAGCTTTATTAGCTTTTATTACCTTGTAGTCATTTGTATTTAACATTGATTTCAAATCTAAAATAAGAGTTAAGCTGTTATCAGTACGGGCAACACCTGTAATGAAATCAGCTTTCATTGAAGAATCAGTGTCTGGTGGTTCGCTTAGCTCTTTACTTTCAAACATAGCCACGCGATCAACCGAATCAACAATTACGCCCAAGCACAAAGGTGCGAAGTCCATAATAATGATCGTTGTTTCTGGTGTAACATCGGGTTTTCCGATTTTAAGTTTGGTGCGCAAATCGATGACCGAAATAACTTGCCCGCGCAGATTCATAATGCCCTTGAAGTGTGGCGGGGCTTGCGGGATCGCAGTTGTTTCTACGTTTCCTAAAACTTCTTTAACTTGAAGCAATGGAATTGCAAATTTTTCTTTTCCTAAGGTGAAGCATAAAAATCTTCCGCCATTAGCTGTGTCTCTTAAACTAGTTACTTCGCTCATACAACGTCCTTCCGTTTAATCAAAAGTATTCGATCTAGTTTTCGGATGTAAACATGGCGAACTTGATATCAATCGTATCAAGAGTTCTCGATAATTGGATCGTGTTTGGACTAAAGTTGAGACAGGTCTAAAATTGGGTTATCTCGATTTGAGACAGAACTCTGCATATTGTCTAGCGAAATAAGTAAAAATAAGATCGGCGCCAGCACGACGAATTGAATACAGCACTTCAAGCATAGCTTTAGTTTCATCTATGGCTTTAGCCTGGGCTGCGAACTTGATCATCGCATATTCACCACTAACATTGTAAGCCGCAATTGGTGTTGCAAAAGAAACGCGCGCCTTTTGAATGATATCTAAATAAGATAGGGCTGGCTTAACCATGACAATATCTGCACCTTCGCGAATATCTAATTGTATTTCACGAAGGGCCTCTCGTGAATTTCTGTAATCCATTTGATAAGTTTTTTTGTCTCCAAATTTAGGAGCAGAATCTAAAGCATCGCGAAACGGGCCATAAAAACTAGAAGCATACTTAGCCGAGTAAGCCATTATACCCGTATTTGTGTAGCCTGCTTCATCTAGTGCCATTCGAATAGCTTTAATTCTTCCGTCCATCATATCTGATGGGCATACATAATCAGCACCGGCCGCCGCTTGCAAAACAGCCATCTTTGCCAAAATTTCAACTGTTTCATCATTTAAAATTAAACCGTCTTGAACTAGACCATCATGGCCATCGGCTGAAAATGGATCTAAAGCAATATCAGTATAAAGAACAACTTCTTGAAAACGATTCTTAATTTCACGGATCGATTGAATTGCGAAACCCTTTTCATTCAAAGCTTCTGAAGCATTTTTATCTTTTAAAGATTCTTCAATCGCGGGAAAAAGTGCAAAAGATTTCAGTCCAAGCTGAATGCAATGTTCAATTTCTTTAATGGCTAAGTCTAGACTGAACCGATAAATACCAGGCATCGATTTAATTTCGACCTTTTGATTTTTTCCAGCACAAATAAACAGCGGGTAGACTAGATTTGCTACAGTTAAATGTGTTTCGGCTAGGCCTTCGCGAATAGAATCGGCGCGTCGATTTCGTCTTAGTCTGGTGTTAAAGCTGCGTCTTAAATAAGAAGTACTAATTTGGCGGCTCATATCGAGATCTCTTTCTTAGCCATAGACAGTGATTATAATTTCATTGTCATGACATTAAAATGACACAAAAAAGACTTAAATAAAGTAATCTGTTTTCTGTGAATAATTTCTATTTCTATCACTATTCAAAAAATAATTCGACTTCACAGGTTGAACTTAAGAATATCGCTATTTGGGAAACTTGTCTAAGAAAAATTATTTTCACAGAAAATAAAGATTCAACATTAAGTGAAGAAAAAGTGAATTTTGATTTGTTTGAAGACGAGCAAGCTTTAGTTTTCTTGCTTGAAGTTTTATGTGGTTTGCAATCAAAAGTAATCGGAGAAACTGAAATCTTTGGGCAGTTCAAACAGTTTCTTGAAACCGAAGATGCTAAAAAAATTTCTTTTTTCAAGAATCAACAATTTGTTCAATTTCTTTTCAAGCAAGTTAAAGAGATTCGTGAAAAGTTCATTACTCATTTAGGTGTTAATAGCTACGGCAGTATGATTCGTAAAATTTGTCAGACAGATGAAGAAATTAGTTTGATTGGTTACGGTCAGCTAGCAAAAAAAATTCTTCCTTGGTTGGGGCAACGCCAAATTAAAATATATGTCCGTGATAAGTCTAAATATCAAAATCAAGAAAATTTTCAATTTTTGAATATGAGTGAAGCGGTTTTCTCTTCAACGTTGATTGTTGCGGCCCCGATTCAAACTGAACATCTGTTAACTTTAATCAATTCTGCAAGTGGTGTTAGTAAAATTGTAGATTGTCGAAGTTTAGAAGAAAAAGTTCAATCACTTAAGCATAAGTTATGGCAGACTGAAATTATTGAACTCAATGATTTGTTTGCTCAAGCAGAAGCTAAGCAAGAAAAAATGAAATCTATGATTCCGTTAATCAATCAAGAAATTCGAGATCGAGTGCAAAGTTATCTAATGAAAGCACAACATCGTCCCCAAGGTTGGGAAGATCTATGCGGTTAAAAATATCGGCCCGCTCTAGTCACTTGGCCCGTCTTCAAGCGTACCAAGTGGGTGAAGCTTTACAAAAAATATTGGACCAAGTCGATATTGAATATTCATTTCGAGAGTCTTTAGGAGACAAAAATCTAACCGATCCATTGTGGAAAATGCCTGAAAAGGGTGTTTTCACTGAAGATTTTTATCAAGACTTGGTGCAAGAAAAGACAGATTTAGTTGTTCATTCTTGGAAAGATCTTCCAACAGAAAGACAAGAAGGCACTTTTATTTGCGGAACCTTGCCGCGTGCGGATCAACGGGATCTTTTACTATTTAAGAAATCTTCTTTGTCGCGCTTGCAGTCTAAAAAAACCGTGAAAATTTTTAGTTCTTCACAAAGACGAATTTATAATTTAGAAAAATTTTTGCTAAAAGCATTGCCATATCATCCCGAAAAAATTCATTTTAAAGATGTGCGTGGTAATATTCCGACGCGAATCGAAAAATTGATGAACGCAGACGATGTCGATGGCCTTATCTTGGCTAAGGCCGCTTTAGATCGACTGTTAAGTATTGATCATTCGGACTTCATTGATATTCAAGCCAATTTTCGGCGGGCGCTTGAAGCATTAAATTTTATGGTTTTGCCTTTGTGTGAAAATCCGAATGCGGCGGCACAGGGTGCTATAGCCATAGAAATAAAAAAAGGCCGCGTTGATATCGCTAAATTGATTGAAAAAATTAATGATTCAAAAACATTTTCTAGCGTACAAAAAGAACGTGATGTTTTGGCAAGTTACGGCGGTGGTTGCCATCAAAAAATCGGAATCGCTGTTTTAAACCGTGAATACGGCCAAGTTCAATTCTTGAAGGGTTTAACAGATCAAGGCGAAGTTTTAGATTCTCAAAAGTTAAGTTTTGCTGAGGGGCGAGCTGTTCCGAAATTCAGTGGCAAAAGATTTCGTTTGCAATCGGTGAAGGGTCTTTTCGAACGTAGCCCGACTAGCTTTGAAATTCCTGCAGATTACAATGCATTTTTCATTAGCCGAGTTTATGCCTACCAACCCGTTCAGGGTGTCGTATGGGCGGCTGGTGTCGAAACCTGGAAAAAATTGGCAGAACAAAATATTTGGGTAAACGGTTGTGCCGAATCTTTAGGTGAACAAGAAAATCCGCGAATAGATGATTTAGTTGGCCAGCGATTGCGGTGGGCTAAATTAACGCATAAAGATGCCGAGCCAACTCAGATGAAAGCGATTGCCACCTATCAATTGCAAATGAAATTAGACTTGCCAGACGAAGCTCTTCAGGCCGAAAATTTTTTCTGGATGAGTGCTTATCAGTTTGATCTGGTGACTGCTAAATACCCTGAGCTTTTGAATAAGAATCACAGCTGTGGGGTTGGGCAAACTTATCAGTCTTTGACTCAAAGACTGAAGCGCATGGGAAAACCATCGCCACATCTTTTTTTAAATGAAGCCCACTGGATAGACCATACGGAGTAACACATGACTGAAAATTCAAATTCATTATTTCAACGAGCTTTAAAAGTAGCTCCGGGTGGAGTTCATTCTCCGGTTCGTTCTTTTAAAGGAATGGAGCGAGCTCCGGTTTTTTTTGAAAAAGCCGAGGGTGCATTTTTATTTGATGTTGAGGGTAAAAAATATATCGACTACTGCCAAAGTTTTGGTCCGTTGATATTAGGCCATCGCGATCCTGAAGTACAAGATGCGGTTTTAGATATGGTTCACAAGGCCTGGTCATTCGGGGCGTGCGAACCCTATTCTTTAGAATTAGGTGAATGGCTGCAACGACAGCTTCCGTGGATTGAAAGGTTGCGCTTTGTATCTTCAGGTACAGAAGCAGTCATGAGTGCCTTGCGCGTTGCGCGTGGTGCTACTGGAAAAGATAAAATATTAAAGTTTGATGGCTGCTATCACGGCCATGTCGATTCGTTATTGGTAAAGTCAGGCAGCGGATTAGCTGGTGAGGCCGAGCCATCTAGCTCTGGTATATCAAAGGCGGTTGCTGAAACAACTGTGATCGCCGAACTTGATAATGACAAAGATTTCTTGCGCGTGTTTGATGAAAATGTCAAAAACTTAGCCGCAGTGATCATCGAACCATTGCCGGCAAATTACGGTTTGCTTCCGCAAAGGATTGAATTTTTAAAATTGATTGCTGAAACCTGCAAAAAAAATAAAGTTCTACTAATTTTTGACGAAGTGATATCTGGGTTTCGCGTGGCGCTCGGTGGTATGGCTGAATTGACTGGTATTACTCCGGACCTTGTTTGCTATGGAAAAATTCTGGGCGGAGGCTTTCCGGTGGGCTGCTATGCCGGAAGAAAAGCCCTGATGGATCACGTGGCTCCACTAGGTTCTGTATATCAAGCCGGTACTTTAAGTGCGAATCCAATTGGAATGCGTGCTGGTCTTGCCAGTTTAAAAAAAATAAAACGTTTAAATGCCTGGAAGACTTTAGAAGAAAAAACATTATCATTAAAAAAACAAACATCTGCGGTTTTGGATGATCATGGCCTACAAATGGCTTCTTTTGGATCTTTATTTTGGATACACGAAAAAGTCGATAAACCCATTCGAAATAATCACAATATTCCTTCGGGCCAAGCTACAAGATTTAAAAAATTATTTTTGAAGTCTTTAGATAAAGGTCTTTACTTAGCTCCAAACGCATATGAAGTCGGATTCGTGTCTATGGCTCATACTGATGAAGTCATCGCGACCTCGGCGCAAATCATAAAAGAGTCTTTGAATGAAGACTAACCAAGTTCGAACTATTTTAAGTTTGATTTGGTTGATTTTTACTATGTCGCTAGTGACATGGTGGTTTATTTTTGCGATTCGCAATTTAAATGTTGAAGATGTAACTGATTCAGCAAAGCACTACAAAATGCTTTTTTACGAAGGCTCGACGTTGTTATTGCTGATTTTGCTGGGTGGAATTGTTCTAATTGTTCTGAGTTATCGTGATGATCGAAGACATCAAAAATTGAAAGTATTTTTTGCAAATTTCACGCATGAAATTAAAACTTCAATCACGCGTATACGTTTACAAGCAGACATTTTGCTAGAAGAAAAAAATCTGCAGAATAATAAAATTTTGCAAAGGCTGTTAAGTGATGTTGCCAAACTTGATCTGCAGTTAGAAAATTCACTACTGCTTTCACACGTAGCAGAAGCCCGATTTCTGCTAGAAAAGATCAATTTAAAGAATATGCTTGATTCGATTCAAATCGAATTTGAAGACTTGAAGATTCAATATCAAGGAAATGCAACTATTGAAGCAGACAGCCGCGCATTGAAAAGTATTTTTAGAAATTTATTTGAAAATGCGCGCCGTCATGGCAAAGCATCTGTAGTGAAAATTGATGTCACGAGTGAATCAGAATTTGTTTCGATCAGTGTGCAAGACAATGGCGAAGGCAACAGCCGCAAAGATGTCGTGCTTGGAAAAGAAATATTATCAACGTCTGCGAATCAGGGTAGTGGAATTGGTCTTTATCTTTCTAAGCAACTTATCACTAAGATGAATGGCGAAGTTTCATTTAACACGTCAACTGAAAAAGGCTTTCAGGCGATCTTGCGTCTTAAAGGAAAAATCTGATGAAAAAGATTTTACTAGTCGAAGATGATTCATCATTGGGGCAAACTTTAAACGAAAGATTGGCGCAAGACTATGACATAACTTGGGTACAAAGCGCTGAGCTTGCCATTCAGAAAATGAAGATTATCAAAGACATTAATCTTATTGTTTTGGACGTTGGATTGCCGGGTAAAAATGGTTTTGAGTTAGCCAAAGAAATTCGCCAGTTTTCAAAAGCGCCGTTTCTTTTTTTGACAGCTCAAGCTGATGCAGAAAGTCGTCTGCAAGGTTATCAATTAGGCGCTGAAGAGTTTATTCCGAAACCGTTTCATCTGAAAGAATTGCTCATTCGGATTGATCATGTGCTTCGATTGCACACGCCATTGGATATTTTAAAAATTGGTGAAGTTGAAATTAATTTTTCTGACTTGCACATTTTGAATGAAAAAAGCGAAACAATTCATTTGTCTTCGTCTGAAATGCAAGTGCTGCAGATCTTAATTCGTCAAAGCCCGAAAGTCGTCGATCGTGATGATATCATGAATGAAGTTTGGGGATTTGATAGTGATTTAAGCCATCGCAGTATTGATAATATCATTGTTAAAGTTCGCAGTGCTTTATCTGCGGAAGGTTCTAATATTAAAACGGTTCGTGGTCGCGGTTATCAGTGGCTTACAGGAAAAGGTGATTAAAATGAATTCTCAGTTTAAAAATGCAATTTTGTCTAAACCGCAAAAGACTCCTCCAATTTGGTTTATGCGTCAGGCAGGGCGATACCATAGGCACTATCAAGCATTGCGTGCAAAGTATTCTTTTGAACAACTTTGTCGTCAGCCAGAATTAGCGGCGCAAGTGGCCATGGGGCCTATCGAAGATTTCGATTATGACGTCGCTATTTTATTTAGTGATATTTTGTTTCCGTTAGACGGCCTTGGTATGCAACTTTCATATTCAGACGCGGGACCAAAACTTGAAAAGTCATTGGTGTCTGGCTACACGATTGCTGCAGTTGATGTGGAAGAATATGCGCAAAAAGCTTTGAGCGAACTTAAATTTCAAGCTCAGGCTTTGAAAATTACCCGAGAAATGTTGCCTGCTTCAAAAAGTTTAATTGGATTCGTTGGTGGGCTTTGGACCTTATTTGTTTATGCCTGTGAAGGTGGTCATTCGGGATCAATGACTTTCCCGAAGAATCATTTTTTTCAAGATCAAAATTTTCTAAAGGCTTTGACTGCGGTGGTTCACGGAAATATTAAGTTTCAAATTGAAGCCGGAGCAGAAGTTGTCATGATTTTTGACACCGCCGCGGGCGAAGTATCGCATCAGTTTTTCAAAGAACACTTAGCGCCAACTTTAATAAATTGGGCGCACGAATTTCCGGGCCGCTTGGGTTATTACTCTAAAGGAACTCAGTCTAGTTTTTTTACATCTGAATTTATAAATGCGCCTTGGGCTGGGCGCGGGGTTGATCACCGTTGTGATTTGCCAAGCTTGCTTAAAGAAAAAAATGCTGCTCAAAGAACAGGTTTTCTGCAAGGAAATTTCGACCAAGCTCTTTTATTTCAAGATTCTTCGCGTTTTGAAAAAAGCTTACAAACATATTTAAGACCTTATCTAGAACTTACAGAAGCAGAACGCGCAGGATGGGTTTGTGGTTTAGGGCATGGTGTTTTACCAAAAACTCCTGAGGTGCATGTTAAGAAATTTATTGAAACAGTTCGAAAGGCTTTTTCGTGAAATTAACTTTTTCTGATCTTTTAAAAAAATACGATGTTCCGGTTCCACGCTACACCAGTTATCCGACTGTGCCGGCGTGGTCTCAGACGCCAACGAAAGAACAGTGGTTTTCGGATATTCGTACGACCTTATCGAAAGATAGCAGCAGTTGGGCTATGTACTTACATATTCCATTTTGTGAAACCCTGTGCACATTTTGTGGTTGCAATACCATCATCACAAAAGATCATAAAAAAGAATTTGAATACGTTGATTTGTTAGTTCAAGAACTTGATATTTATCTTGAAAAAGTTCCTGATTTAAAATCTCGTCCGATGAAACATTTACATTTAGGTGGTGGTACACCTACCTTCTTGCGCCCAGATCAACTGCAAAGATTGTTAAGTGAAATTTTTAAGCGTGTTAAGTGCTCGAACGTCGATTTCGAGGCTTCGATTGAGGTAGATCCTCGTCGTACGACCTATGAACAGTTGCAAATTTTAAAGAACCTAGGTTTCAACCGAGTCAGCCTTGGAGTTCAAGACTTCAACGAAAAAGTTCAAAAATTAATTAACAGAGTTCAGCCATTTGAAATCACACAAAAAATTACTGAAGACGCTCGAAATCTAGGCTTTGAATCTGTCAACTTTGACTTAATCTATGGTCTACCTATGCAAGATCTAGAAATGATGAAGGTAACGTTAGAGCAAACGATCAAGTTGCGTCCAGATCGGATTGCTTTTTATTCTTTTGCACTAGTTCCTTGGATCAAGCCTGCACAACGTCTTTTTTCTGATGATGATCTACCTAAAGCAGAAAAGAAGCGTGAACTTTATGAATATGCACGTCAAAAATTTACAGAAGCCGGATATTTAGAAGTGGGTATGGATCACTTTGCCTTAAGCACCGATCGTTTGTTAAAAGCATTAGAAAATAAACAATTGCATCGTAATTTTATGGGATATACTGATAAGAAAACAGATTTGCTTTTAGGCCTTGGCGTTAGCAGTATTTCTGAGTCAGGCCGAATGTTTCATCAAAATGAAAAGCTTCTTCCGAAATACCAATCTGAAGTAACTGGTGCAGAGATTCCTACTCATCGGGGGCATATATTGACCGATCGTGACATAGTTCAACGGCAAAAAATATTGCAATTGATGACCCAATACCGGTTGCCAATCAAGAGTGCTGAAGAGTTCCAAAATATAAAAGAAGCCGCAAAAGATTTTTTAGATGAAGAAATGATTTCTTTATCAGAAAAAGAGCTCATCATTTTAGAAAAAGGGCATCCTTTTTTAAGAAACATTTGTGCTCTGTTTGATGAGCATCTTCCGCAGAATAAAAATCAAAAATTATTTTCGAAATCAATATGAAGAATGTAACCATTGTTGGGGCCGGATTTTCCGGCATGAGTTTGGCCTATTATCTTGTTAAAAAAGGATGCGTTGTAACGGTTTTAGAAAAAAAATCTCAAGCCGGTGGTATGCTTTCAACAAAATTAACAGCGAATGGTTTGGTTGAATCGGCGGCAAATGGTTTTTTAAATACGGCTCGAGTTGAAAAATTTTTGAAAGAAATCAATTCGCCTTATACCGGATCTTCTGAAGCGTCGAAGAAGCGCTATATATTTCGAAATAGGCCAAGAAAATGGCCATTTTCATTTTTTGAATCGATTAAATTGATCGTAAGGCTTATTGCGTTTTTGCCAAAAAAGAAAATTAATAAAATGGCTCAGCCTCGTGAAAGCGTAGTCGGGTGGGCCGACTTAAATTTTACTTCGGCGTTTGCAGATTATCTTTTAGCACCAGCGCTTCAGGGCATTTACGCTGGAGACATTAATAAACTAAGTGCAAGTTTAGTCATTAACCCTATATTAAATCGGAAAAAAGAAAAGAAACTAAGTTCGCATTCTTTGCTATCTGGTCAGCAAGGAATGTCTGAAGTAATAAATCATCTTAAAAATTTGCTAATTGAAAAAGGTGTTCGTTTTCAATTTAACTCTGATTTACCTTCTGCCGTTTCTTTAAGTACAGATCACATAGTTATTGCAACATCCTCTGTTGATGCAGAACGCATTTTGCGGCAATTGTCAGAAGATAAGCTTTTGGCGGCACAAGTGCTTCCTATTAGCGCTGGTGAAATGAACTCTTCAGAAGTTTTTAAATCGAATGCTGACTTATTGAAAAAAGTCGAAACTTGCCCGTTGATTACGGTGACTTGTTTTTTTTCAGAAACTCCAAAACGCTACAAGGGGTTTGGAGTTCTTTTTCCTAGGCTACAAAATGTTCGTGCTTTAGGAGTTTTGATGAATAATATCATTTTTCAGCGATCTTCTTTTGCTGATAATCCTAAGCATTCAGAGACTTGGATATTTGGCGGTGCGCTAGATAAGGATGTTTTAAAATTGTCGGATGAACAAATTAAAAGTCTAATTTTAGAAGATCGAAAGCGCGTCTTTTCAAGTTCTCAAGAAATATTAGAAATACACGTAACTCGTTGGCCACAAGCTTTACCTCATTATTCGATAGAACATGAAAAAATAATTTCAGAAATGAGTCCCATGAAAGGCCTTACTCTACATGGAAATTACTTGGGAAATATCGGGCTTAGTCGTATTCTTGAAAAAAGTGAAGAGTTAGCTCATAAAATTTTAACAGAGGCATAGTTGAAAATGAATAAAACCGGCGTTTTATTAAATAATATTGGTAGTCCTTCAAGCAATCATCCGGATGATGTCGGCAAGTACCTCAAAGAGTTTTTGATGGATAAGTATATTATCGAGTTGCCTTTTATTTTTCGATACATTTTAGTTAATTGGATCATTGTTCCAAGACGAAAATTTGCCTCGGCGATTAAGTACAAAAAAATTTGGGGCGATAAAAAATCTCCGTTAATTGAAATTTCTGAAGAGTTTTGTCAAAAATTACAACAAGAGTTAGGTGACAAATATTTTGTTCGATTAGGTATGGTCAATGGAAGCCCATCAATCGAGTCGGCCTTAAATGAAATGCA
>JACCDQ011852017.1_pt1 | contig 12622 bp, 13 predicted proteins | sample 7446031 | NCBI WGS metagenome assembly JACCDQ01 (sample SAMN15323442, study PRJNA562643) | freshwater metagenome | isolation source: river surface water | place: USA:Blue River Watershed | collected 2017-08-17
CCGACCACCGCATCAACCTGACGCTGTACAAACTGCTGCAAGTGATGGAAGGCGACCTGCACGAGGTCGTGCATGCCCTGCAAGTGGCGCGCGGCGCTGAATTGATGGCCGACCTGGAAAACGAAGCCTCAAGCGCCAGCCATGGGGCCTTGGCGTGACGCTGCGGGACCTGCTGCTCCAAGGAACAGCATTGGGGCTGGACCGGCTGGACGCCCAGATGCTGTTGCTGCACACACTGGGCCGCAGCCCACACGACCGGGCCTGGCTGGTGGCACATGACACCGATGCCGCAGACATCGCAGTCGCCGCTCGGGTTCAGCGGCTGTACCACCGGCGCAGCCAAGGCGAACCGGTGGCTTACCTGTTGGGCCAGCGGGAATTCCATGGCCTGACCTTGGCCGTTGACGCCCGGGTGCTGGACCCCCGACCGGACACCGAAACCCTGGTGGACTGGGCTTTGGCTTGCCTGGAGCCCCTGCCCCACCCCTTGGTGCTGGACATGGGCACCGGCAGCGGAGCCATCGCCCTGGCCGTGCAACACCGCCGCCCCGACGCCCAGGTCTGGGCCCTGGACGCCAGCGCAGACGCCCTGGCGGTGGCCCAACACAACGCGCAGCAGCTGCAACTGCCGGTTCGGTTTTTTAGGAGTCACTGGTTGGCCGACTGGCCACCCCACGCGCCCCCACACTTCGACTTGCTGGTCAGCAACCCCCCTTACATACGCGACGACGACCCCCACCTGGACGCGCTGGCGCACGAACCCCGACAAGCCTTGGCCAGCGGCCCCGATGGGTTGACGGACATACGACTGATCGCAGCCCAGGCACCCGCACATCTGCGGCCGGGGGGCTGGCTGCTGCTCGAACACGGTTGGGACCAGGCCGATGCGGTGGCCGATCTGTTGCACCAACAGGGGTTTGATCGCGTGACACACCGGGCCGATCTGGCGGGGCACCTGCGCTGCACCGGAGGGTGTTGGCCTGGTAACGCCTGAACACTGGGGTGCCTCAATTGCTGGCGCTCCTTGCCGATAGATAGACCAACACATCAGTAAACGGCCAACAAGGACGCCCACATGAAATACCCCCTGTTAGCACTGGCTCTCACCACCGCACTGGCGGGTTGTTCCTCCTTGCCGTCCGTCAGCTGGCCATTCGGCTCAAGCAAAGCCCCCACCGTTCCACCCCCGCGCCCCATGCCTGCTGCAACGGGTGCCAGCAGCGCGGGCGCGGGCGGCGCCACCGCGCCCAAAGGTGAAGCCGACTCTGCCCCGTTCAATGCCTTGATGGCCGACTTGGCCACCCAGCTGGAAGCCCACACCGCACACAAGCAAGGCACAGCCACCTACCTGGTTGGCAGTTTTACCCACCTGAACAACCTGTCAGAAACATCGCCCTTGGGGCGCTTGATCGGCGAGAGCCTGATCCATGAACTACAGGTACGCCAGTGGCGGATTTTCGAGCCGCGTTTGATGCAAAACTTCTTGATCAACCGGGAAGGGGAGTTCGCGCTGAGTCGAGATGTCAAAAACCTGAAGGACCAATTCGGTGTGACAGCCGTGGTCACCGGCACATTCATGCAAGCGCATGACCAAGTCTGGGTCAACGCACGCGTGGTCGACACCCAAAGCGGTTTGGTTTTGACGACCGGCCAAGTCAAAGTGCCCAGCAGCTGGGTTGGCAGCCAATTGGCAACAGCGCCACGCGTTGAACCCACGCCTGGCCTGCGCATTGTGGGTGACCGTCCATGAAATCGGTCTGCACACTGGGTCTGGTAGCGGCGTTGGCCGCTTGCTCCAGCGTTCCCGACCAGCCCTGCAGTTACCGGCAGCTGCCCAATTTGTTGGCCATCACCGACTTCGAGACCCTCTTCAGAACGGCCGCCAGCGACCTGTGCCCCCCCATCCAAAACACCGGCACGGTGTTGGTGCCAGATTTCCAAAACTTGCAAACCTACGCCCCCGGCCCCACAGGGCTTTACATGGGCGAGCAAATGCGCGCCGCCTTGAGCCACCAATGCAACAGCCCCATCCTGCAAGTGGATTTTGGCAAATACCTCAAACTCAATGACGACGGGCTGGCCGTGCTTACCCGCAATGCCAGCGACATTCAAGCCAACGAGGTGCGCAGCCAGAACGTGGTGGTCGGCACCTACAGTTTTCAAGGTGGCAAGTTGTCGGTGTTCATGCGAAGGCTCAACAGCGACAACGGGGTGATTGAACGCATGGTAGCCAAAGAGGTGGCCTACACCTGCGATGGCAGCGCGTTTTCGCTCAAAAAATAGGCCCCACAGCGGCTGTGATGGCCCCCTCGCCGGCTGTTAACGCTTTGTGCGTCAGGCTGCGCCGATGTTGGGCACCAAGGCACCGGCGTTCTGACCACTTTTCAGCGCGGCGGTGAAAGCCAGCATGCGGTCAACGGGTTGACGCGCGCGTGGAATCAAGGCCGGGTCCACATGGATTTCGTTCAGCCCCGCTTCCAGCACCCGGGCCACGCCGGCCAAGCCGTTCATGGCCATCCACGGGCAATGCGCACAGCTCTTGCAGGTGGCGCTGTTGCCGGCCGTGGGGGCTTCAATGAACACCTTGCCTGGGTTGAGGGTGCGCAGCTTGTGCATCATGCCGTTGTCGGTGGCGACGATGAACTCCTGGGCATCCAACTCCTGCGCCGCCTTGAGGATGGCGCTGGTGGAACCCACCGCATCGGCCAGGGCGACCACGTCGGCCGGGCTTTCGGGGTGCACCAGCACCTTGGCGCGCGGGTGCTGTTTGATCAAGTCCTGCAACTCAAAGGCTTTGAACTCGTCGTGCACGATGCACGAACCTTCCCACATCAGCATGTCGGCGCCGGTTTCGCGCTGGATGTAACCGCCCAAATGCTTGTCGGGCGCCCACAAAATCTTGTGACCCTTGTCTTTCAGGGCGCGCACGATGTCCAGGGCACAGCTTGAGGTCACCAGCCAGTCTGACCGGGCCTTCACCGCTGCACTGGTGTTGGCGTAAACCACCACAGTGCGGTCCAGGTGCTGGTCGCAAAACGCACTGAATGCGTCCACCGGGCAACCCAGGTCGAGTGAACAGTTGGCGTCCAGGTCCGGCATCAGAATGGTTTTTTCGGGCGACAGGATCTTGGCCGTCTCGCCCATGAAGCGCACGCCGCTCACCACCAGCGTCTGCGCCGGGTGGTCGCGGCCAAAGCGGGCCATTTCCAGGCTGTCGCTGACTATGCCGCCGGTTTCCTCGGCCAAATCCTGCAGATCCGGGTGCACGTAGTAATGCGACACCATCACCGCGTTCTTTTCTTTCAGAAGGCGGCGAATGCGGTCCTTCAGCGCCAGGCGCTCGTCGGGCGTAGGCTCCTGCGGCACGCGCGCCCAGGCGTGGCGGGTGGCGCACGCCGGCTGTTCGTAATCGACTTCAATGACCTGTTCCATGTCTGTTCCTTGCTGTGTGCGGTTGCCTGCAGGGCTCACAGCGCTTCAAAGCGCATCGAAAAATCCACCGCCTTCACGTCTTTGGTCAGCGTGCCGATAGAGATGCGGTCCACCCCGGTTTCGGCCAGGGCGCGCACCGTGGTTTCGTTCACACCACCCGAAATTTCCAGCACCGCACCGCCCTTGGGGTGGGCCGTGTTCAACCGCACCGCTTCGCGCAGCGTGGGCAAGTCCATGTTGTCCAGCAGAATCATGCGCGCGCCTGCGTCCAGGGCTTCCTGCAACTGGGCCAGGTTTTCCACTTCAATCTGCACAAACTTGGCTTGCGGTGCGGTTTGCTGCACCTGCTGCAACACCGCTGTCACGCCCCCAGCGGCGGCGATGTGGTTTTCCTTGATCAACACCGCGTCGTACAAACCCAGGCGGTGGTTGACGCCGCCACCGGTTTTCACCGCGTACTTTTGCGCCAGCCGCAAGCCGGGCAGTGTTTTGCGGGTGTCCACAATCCGGGCGCGGGTGCCGGCCACCAAATCCACATAGTGCGCCGTTTTGGTGGCCACAGCGCTCAAGGTCTGCAAAAAATTCAGCGCGGTGCGTTCGGCCGTCAGCAGCGGCTGGGCGTGGCCTTCCACTTCAAGCACCACTTGGTTGGGGCCGCAGCGCTGGCCTTCGGCCACGTGCCAGGTGATGCGGGCCAGCGGGTCCAGCGCGCGCACGGCCTCGTCCACCCAGGGCTGACCACAAATCACCGCTGCCTCACGCGCCAGCACCCGGGCACGGGCGCGCTGTGTGGGGCTCACCAGGGCGGCCGTCAAGTCGCCAGCGCCCACGTCTTCTTGCAAGGCGCGGGTCACGTCGTTATGGGCCAGCGCCTTCACGCGGTCAGGGGTCAATTCATCAGCTTGCATAACATCAGGTCTGTCGGTCAGAGGCCACACTGTAACGCCAGGGCAGGCCTGCGCAAGCCGCCTTTGCCAATAGGCCTGCAGAAAACCGTGCCGAATCGACTAGACTTGCGGCGTCACAGGATACCCAGGGCCTGGCCCACACACCTATGAACCCAGCCAACCCCAACACGCCCGGCACCCCTTACGGCACTTTGCCGGCGGCGTCCCCCCTGCCCCAGCGCAAACCCATCAGCCTGCCCCGGTTGAACGAATTGCGCGAACGGGGTGAAAAAATCACCATGCTCACCGCCTACGATGCCACGTTTGCTGCGGTGGCAGACAGCGCCGGTGTCGAGTGTCTGTTGATCGGTGATTCGCTGGGCATGGTCTGTCAAGGCCTGTCCAGCACGGTTGGGGTAACGCTGGAAACGATGTGCTACCACGTGGAAAGCGTTACGCGCGGGCTGCGCCGCGTGCAAGGCACCGCCTGGGTGATCGGCGATTTGCCCTTTGGCAGCTACCATGAGTCAAAGGAACAAGCCATCCGCAGCGCGTCGGCATTGATGCATGCCGGGGCCCACATGGTCAAACTCGAGGGGGGCGGCTGGACCACCGAAACCGTGCGGTTTTTGGTGGACCGCGGCATACCGGTGTGCGCCCACTTGGGCCTGACGCCCCAAACCGTGCACGCTTTGGGGGGCTACCGGGTGCAGGGCCGCAGCGACGCTGAAGCCCAACGCATGAAAACCGAGGCGCTGGCGCTGCAAGATGCCGGGGCCAGCATGCTGGTGCTGGAAATGGTGCCAGCCGCCTTGTCCAGCGAATTGACCGCCGAACTGACCCACTGCCACACCATCGGCATTGGGTCGGGCAACGGCACGGCCGGCCAGGTGCTGGTGATGCACGACATGCTGGGCATCGGCCTGGGCAAGACCCCCAAGTTTGTGCGCAACTTCATGGAAGCCCAGCCGAGCGTGAAGTCTGCCATGGCCACCTACGTGGCTGCCGTGAAAAGCGGCACGTTCCCCGACAACGCCTTGCACGCTTGGTAAATTATGCGAGTTGTTCACACATTGGCCGATCTGCGAAGCGCACTGGCCCCCTACGATTCCCCCGCTTTTGTGCCCACCATGGGCAACCTGCACAACGGGCACTTGGCTTTGGTACGTACCGCCAAACCGCTGGGCGACGTCACGGTGGCCAGCATTTTTGTGAACCGCCTGCAATTCCTGCCCCATGAGGATTTCGACACCTACCCCCGCACGCTGCAGGCCGATTGCGACCAATTGGCGGCCAACGGGTGCGATTTGGTGTTTGCGCCCTCCGAAAACGAACTTTACCCCCAGCCGCAAACCTTCAAAGTCCATGCCCCCAGTGCGCTGGGCGACATACTGGAAGGGCATTTTCGGCCCGGCTTCTTCACGGGCGTGTCCACCGTGGTGATGAAGTTGTTTCAATGCGTGTTCAGCCAAGCAAAGGGCCCCCGCCACGCGGTGTTTGGCAAAAAGGACTACCAGCAACTCATGGTGATACGGCAGATGGTCCAGCAATTTGCTTTGCCAATCACCATCCACGGGGCAGACATTGAGCGGGCCCCGGACGGCCTGGCGCTGAGTTCACGCAACATGTACCTGAGCGAGGCGCAACGCGCTGAAGCCATGCAACTGTCGATTGCGCTGCGCACGCTGGGCGCGGCCGCCCTTGCCGGGGAACACAACCTGGCAGCGCTGGAAGCGTCCGCTATGCAGGCTTTGGCCCAACGGGGCTGGCAGCCCGATTATTTGACCGTGCGCCGCCGCGCGGACCTGCAGACACCCGAGTCACATCAATTTCGCAGTGGCGAGTTGGTGGCGCTGGGCGCAGCCAAATTGGGCACCACGCGCCTGATCGACAACTGGGAACTTTGAATACTATTTTGAATATATTGAATTTCTATTAAAATCAGATAACACCATTGCACCAACAGGGAAGACCTTGCAGCACGCGGACGTGCCACCCCCACCCCACCAGCAGACACTGCGCACGCCTGTGGAAGCGGATTGGAAAACCATCATCAACGCCCTGCCACTGGGCTTGATGGTGACTGATGCGGGCGGCCGGCTTGTGCAGTACAACCAGGCGGTGGCGTTGCTGCTGGACCTGCCTACCCCTTGGCTGGACACTCACCCGACCCTGGACGAGCTGTTTTCTTTTCAGGCCAGGCGCGGCGACTTTGGCTCCGACCCTGAGCAACTGGCCAGCCACCAACGCGACAACGCGGCCTTGCTGAGCGGCGAGGCACAGACCGAGCGCACGCATGTGCGCACCAGCCGCCAGGGCAGGACCATCGAGGTGCGGTCTGTGCGAATGCCCATGGGTGGCGTGCTGCGCACCTTTACCGATGTGACCCAGCAACAACGCGACCAAGAAGCCCTGTTGGAACACAAAGCCACCCACGCACAAACCGAAATTTTGGCCGGGGTGGGCACGTGGCGTTGGCGTTTAGACATGGAGGGAAACCTCAAAAGTGCTGCGTTTTCGCCCATGGCTTGGACCCACTTCGGTTGCGGCAACCCGGTGCCCGAAAGCGATTGCAACGAGGGCTGGCTGTCTGCCTTGCTCGACGACACCGACCGCGCACTCGAACGCCTCACCCGCATGCGTGCCATGCACGGGCGCGGCAGCTACGACCTGGAGGTGCATTTGCACCCCAAAAACGCCCCGCCCAGACAAGTGCACCTCAAGGGACAGGTCTGGATCACACCAGACGGCCAATTGGACATGGTGGGCGTCGTGCAAGACGTGACCGAGCGCCGCCAGCACGAAGCACGTCTGAGGCAAGCCGAGCAAACAGCCCAGCAGGCCAACCGCATCAAAACCCAATTCCTGGCCAATGTGAGCCATGAAATGCGCACCCCACTGAACGCCGTGATGGGCATGTTCAGTCTATTAGACGCCGGCCCACTGTCAGCCGAACAACAGGACTACACACGCAAAGGCCAAAATGCAGCCAGTGCGCTCCACTTGCTGGTGGATGACCTGCTGGATGTTGCTCACATCGAGACCGGCCAGTTCAAACTGCACCCGCAACCTTGCCAATTGGATCAAAGCCTGAAACGAACGTTTCAACTGCTGGCCGACTCGGCGCAGGCCAAACGGTTGAAGCTGTCGGTGCAGTCGCCAGAACCCCTGCATGTGCTGGCCGATAGCGCGCGTTTGTCCCAGGTGCTCAACATTTTGACGGGTAACGCCATCAAGTTCACCGAACAGGGCGAAATCCAGCTGGGCGCGAAGGTCCTGCACGCCAGCCCCACCCCGCCGGGCGCACCCAAACCGACTCAAACCGTTCGGTTTTGGGTCACAGACACCGGCATGGGCATTGCCCCTGAGCGCCAAGAAAGCATCAAAAACCTGTTCACCCAGTCCGACAATTCGGCCACGCGCCTGCACGGCGGTTTGGGTTTGGGCTTGGGCATTGCCGACCAAATCGTGCACCTCATGGGCAGCCAGCTGCACGTGGAGAGCGCGCTCGGGCAAGGCAGCCGGTTCTGGTTCGAAGTGACCATGGAAACCGTGGCGCCCCCGTCACCAGCGCCCCAGAACTTTGGTCAGCCACTGGCGGGCCTGCACGCTCTGGTGGTCGAGGACAACCCGGTCAACCAACTGGTGATGACCAAACTTCTCGAGAGCCAGGGTGCGTTGGTGCGACTGGCTCACAACGGCCAAGAGGGTGTAGACGCGGTGCGCACCGCGCCCCTGCCTTTTGACGTGGTGTTGATGGATTGGCAAATGCCGGTGATGGACGGCTGGACGGCTGCCAAAACGCTGAGAGAGCGTTACAACATGGCGGAATTGCCCATCATCACTGTATCGGCCAACCTGATGCCAGATGACATTGCCGCCTGCTTGGCAGCTGGCATGCCGATCCAACTGGCCAAGCCCGTGAACCTGGCTCTGCTGGTGGAAACACTCAGACCCTACGTACCCAAAAGCTAAACGCTTTCAGCCACCGGGCCGCGCCCCATCAACACCGCGACCGCCTGCTGTGGTTGCAAGCGGCCATCGAGCAAATCGACCACCGCTTGCGTGATCGGCATAGGCACGTTCATGGCTTGGGCCCGTTGTGCCACCGTCCGGGCGCTGTAAACGCCTTCGGCCACATGGCCCAAAGAATCCACCGCCTGTTGCAATGTCCGCCCTTGCGCCATGAGCAAACCCACCTGGCGGTTGCGGCTCAGATCGCCGGTGGCCGTCAACACCAGGTCACCCAAGCCGCTCAGTCCCATGAAAGTGTCCACGCGCGCACCCAGTGCCACACCCAGCCGCGTGATTTCGGCCAGCCCACGGGTAATGAGCGCTGCACGCGCATTCAAACCCAGCTGCAAGCCATCGCACAAGCCAGTGGCAATTGCCATGACGTTTTTGACCGCGCCGCCCACTTCCACGCCCACCACATCGTCATTGGCATAGATGCGCAAACTCGGGCCATGGAAGGCCCGCACCATGGCGTCGCGCACGCCAGCATGAGCGCTGGCCGCCACCAGAGCGGTGGGCTGGCTGCGTGCCACTTCTTGAGCAAAACTGGGGCCGCTCAGCACACCGGTGCGCAAGCCCGGCGCGGCCTGCGCGGCCACCTCGTGCCCCATCAAACCCACGCCGCCCGGGGTGCTGCCTTGCGGGTGCTCGAAACCCTTGCACAACCACACCACTGGCGCAGCCACCGAAGCCAAAGCCACCAAGGCAGCCCGAAGCCCCGCCATGGGCGTGGCCACCACCACCAAATCTTCGTCGGCCAACAAGGCGGGCCATTCGGTGGGGTCTGCCCCAAACACCTGCAATTGCGTGCCCCAAGCAAAACCCGGCAGGTAGCGCTGGTTCTGGGCTTGGGCTTGCATGTCAGCCACCTGGGCTGGGTTGCGCGCCCACAGCTGCACCCGGTGTGCCACCCCGTGGGCCGACTGACGAGCAGCCGCCATGGCCAGGGCGGTGCCCCAAGCACCGGCGCCCAACACGGTGATTTTCATACCCGGTGTGCCTTGGGCCAGCTGGATGCAGCCAACGCCGTTATTGGGTCACGATGCGCGGGGCATCTTCTTGTTGCTGGGCCTGCTGTTGTTCGTACATGGCCTGGAAATTGATTTCGGACAGGTGCACAGGCGGGAAGCCAGCACGCTGAATCAGGTCAGCCACGTTGCCGCGCAGGTAGGGGTACACAATTTGCGGGCATGCAATGCCCATGATCGGCCCCATTTGCTCTTGCGGCAGGTTGCGCACTTCAAAAATGCCCGCTTGCTTGGCTTCCACCAAAAACACGGTGCGATCCTTGATTTTGGTTTGCACCGTGGCAGTCACGCACACCTCAAACACCCCGTCGGCCACCGGTTGGGCTTCAACACCCAGCTGAATGTCCACGCTGGGTTGCTCTTGCTCCAGCAAAATGGCCGGGGAATTGGGCTGTTCCAGCGAAGCCTCTTTCAAGTACACGCGCTGGATTTGGAACACAGGGGTCAGTTCTTCTGACATAAATACTTTCGGGTACAGGTGAAGAAAGCGGGCATTATGTCAGGCCGCGCCCAACAAAGGCAGCAAACCGCCGCGGGCATCGAGCGCGTGCAGGTCGTCGCAACCGCCCACGTGCGTATCGCCCACAAAAATTTGCGGCACACTGGTTCGGCCTGTCAGGTCTTTCATGCGCGCCCGCACGTCGGGCTGGCCATCGACCACGATCTCCTCCCACTGTTGCACCCCTCGAGCGCGCAACAAGGCCTTGGCCCGGTGGCAATAGGGGCAGTAGTCGCTGCTGTAGATTTTGACGGGGTTCATCTCTGGGGCCTTGTGACGGGTCAACTTTTTTGAACCGGCAAGCTGGCACCACGCCAGGCACCCATGCCACCCGAGAGCGAAAAAGCCTTTTCGTAACCCAGTTTTTTGGCAACGCCCACCGCACGGCTGGAACGCATACCCGAGGCGCACACCATGATCAGGGGCGTCTGCTTGTTCTTGACCGCCCCAGCCAGCTTGGCCTCCAGGTCGCCCAGCGGGATGTTTTTGGCCCCCACCACGTGGCCGCCTGCAAACTCTTCGGCCGAACACACATCCACCACCACTGCTTTTTCGCGGTTCATCAATTGCACGGCTTCGGTGGGGTTGATGCCCGAGGCCCCTCCGCCTTTGGACAGCACGGGCCAAAGCAACATGCCGCCCGAGCTCAAAGCCACGACAAACAACATCCAGTTATCGACAAAAAACGTCACAGCGCACCTTTCAAAACACCGGCTATTTTAGAATGTCGGGCAGTCAAGCTGCAGTGTGCAGCGTTTGGCCCCATAGCCCACACTTTTAACATGTACAAACTTGTCTTGATTCGCCACGGCGAATCCACCTGGAACCTGGAAAACCGCTTCACTGGCTGGACCGATGTGGACCTGACCCCCACCGGGGTGAACCAGGCCATTTCGGCGGGCAAGCTGCTCAAAGCCGAAGGCTGGGACTTTGACGTGGCCTACACCAGCGTGCTCAAGCGTGCCATACACACCCTTTGGTACGTGCTGGACGGCATGGACCGCACTTGGTTGCCAGTGGTGAAAAACTGGCGCCTGAACGAACGCCACTACGGTGCCCTGCAAGGCCTGAACAAGGCCGACATGGCCAAACAGTACGGCGACGAGCAAGTGCTGATTTGGCGCCGCAGCTACGACACCCCTCCGCCTGCCCTGGAAGCCACCGACCCGCGCTCGGAACGCAGCGACCGTCGCTACGCGAAGCTGGACCCAACCGACGTGCCGCTGACCGAATGTCTGAAAGACACCGTGGCCCGTGTGATCCCGTTTTGGAACGAATCCATGGCACCAGCCATCAAGGCGGGCAAACGCGTGGTGGTGGCAGCGCATGGCAACTCCATCCGGGCGCTGGTCAAGTACCTGGACAACATTGCAGACGACGAAATCGTGGGCGTGAACATACCCAACGGCATACCGTTGGTTTATGAACTGGATGCCGACCTCAAACCCATCCGCAGCTACTACCTGGGCGATGCCGAAGCCGCCGCCAAGGCCGCTGCTGCCGTGGCCAACCAAGGCAAGGCCTGAGCTTTACCGCAGCTTTGCGGAACCACCCAAGCGCCGCCAGGCTCTTAGGTGTAAAGTGGCATCGAGCCACATTGGTAGCGTCATGAAAGCTGGGTCATGGGTCAGAAACTGAAAATTGCGGGTTGGATTGCGGTGGGCGCCGTGGCGGGCGCGCTCACGACAGTGCAATTGCAAGCCGTGGCGCGGGGGGCCCTGGCCCCCCTGCCACTGGAAGAACTGCAGCAACTGGCCGCTGTTTTCGGCATGGTCAAAACCGATTACGTGGAGCCGGTGGACGAGAAAAAACTCATCACCGACGCGATATCGGGCATGGTCTCGAGCCTGGACCCGCACTCGGTCTATTACGACAAAAAAAGCTTCAAAGAATTCCGCGAAGGCACCACTGGCAAATTTGTGGGTGTGGGCATCGAAATCACCATGGAAGAAGGCTTGGTGAAAGTCGTGTCCCCCATTGAAGGCTCACCCGCTTACCGCGCAGGGCTCAAGACCAACGACCTCATCACCAAAATCGATGACACCGCGGTCAAGGGGCTGAGCATCAACGATGCCGTCAAGCGCATGCGCGGCGCACCCAACACCAAGGTGGTGTTGTCCATATTCCGCAAAGACGAGAACCGCACATTCACCGTCAACATCACTCGTGAAGAAATCAAAACCCAAAGCGTGAAAGCCAAAGTGCTGGAACCGGGGTACGCTTGGGTGCGGGTGTCGCAGTTCCAGGAACGCACGGTGGAAGATTTCGCACGCAAGCTCGAAGACATCCACAAAGAGCAACCCCAACTCAAGGGCCTGGTGCTGGACCTGCGCAACGACCCGGGTGGCCTGCTGGATGCGGCGGTGGCATTGTCTGCCGCCTTTTTGCCCGAAAACGTGGTGGTGGTGTCCACCAATGGGCAACTGGAAGAAAGCAAATTCACCTACAAGGCAGCCGCCCAATACTACCAACGCCGGGGCAACAGCGACCCGATCAAGCGCTTGACCGACAACACCAAGGGTGCGTTCAAGAAAGTACCTTTGGTGGTGCTGGTGAACGAAGGCTCGGCATCGGCCAGTGAGATTGTGGCGGGCGCCCTGCAGGACCACCAACGCGCCAAAATCATGGGCAGCCAGACCTTTGGCAAAGGCTCGGTGCAAACCGTGCGCCCCCTGGGGCCAGACACGGGCCTGAAACTGACCACCGCCCGCTACTACACACCCAGCGGCCGCTCGATTCAAGCCAAAGGCATCGTGCCAGAC
>JACCDQ010537962.1_pt1 | contig 12619 bp, 18 predicted proteins | sample 7446031 | NCBI WGS metagenome assembly JACCDQ01 (sample SAMN15323442, study PRJNA562643) | freshwater metagenome | isolation source: river surface water | place: USA:Blue River Watershed | collected 2017-08-17
GCATCATTTTTAGTCATACATTGATTAGACGTTACAGGAGATTGGCCGCTTTGTAAAGTAAATCCACCTCCTTGTGCGTCTGTATAACTTACCATTTGGTTACTTGCTAAATCACTCCAAGCCATGTCTTCTCAATTTTTCTTCCAGCATTTCTATTTTAGCCACAAGTACTTGAATATAATCGACAGATAATATACCCTCACTATCCTCACTTACAGCGTCTGGTAAAACTTTTTGTATATCTTGAGCAGAATACCCAATATGTTTTTTATTGTCTCTATTATCTTTCCAAGTATATGTAATAGCTTTAATTGATTCAATATTATAATTGTATTCAGTTAATTCTTTTAAACGAATATCTGAACTATTGTAGAATCCGGTAGCTAATACATTTCCTGAGACAGTTAATTTTTCAGAAGCAGAGGTTGTTCCAATAGCTACATTTCCCCCTTGAAGAACTCTAATCCTTTCTGAACCATTGGTATATATCATTACGGCTCCTTGAGTACTTGCCCCTCCTTCATAACCTCTTACTTCTATTTTAGAAGCGGAACCTGTTGTTACCGCATAACCCCCTCGTAATGTTAAGTTTCCATAATCACTTGACGCGGATCCTCCTAATACATCTCCTGAACTTATTTGTAATGTACCGCCTGAAGATAATCGCATTACTTCTCCTGAAGCATTATTGAATTTCAGTGGACCATGACCTCCATTTGCCCAAGAATATGTCATTGTAGTTCCAAGAGCTCCTGAAGTACCATCTGTTGTTATTGTGAAAACAGAATTGTTTGTTCTAAAATCTAAAACTCTTGAAGCGGCACTACCATAATCTCCAATGTGAATATCTCCTGACACATTTAATTTTGCACTTGGACTTGTAGTTCCTATTCCTACGTTGCCTGAGGAAGTTATGCGCATACGTTCTGAACCGCTTGTATAAAATCTATGATTAGCATTACCCGCATTATTACCTAAATAATAAAGCATATCAACACTTAAACTTGTGCTTCTGTTAAATGATTCAAAATAATTACCACCTAAACCTGAAGAATATCCAAATTCAATTCCTTCTGCTCCACTATTTGAAACTACAAATTTAGCACTTGGTGCAGTAGTTCCTATACCTACGTTGCCACCTATTAAAGATAATTGATTTGTAAAACTTAATTGAGCAACAGAAGAAGCATTTGATGAACATTCTAAAGTAGCATACCCACCTCCTGAATTACTTACTTTTATTTTTGCACCTACTGTCCCATTTTGAACTTCAAGTTTTTCTGTTGGCGTAGTAGTTCCTATTCCAACGTTGCCATCACCTCTAACTCTTAAATAAGGTGTGCCTAATGATGAACCAATAGATAAAGCATAATCACTAGAGTTTGTTCCCGCCTCAACTGCTAATCCATTTACTTGACCTGCTGTTCCTGAATTATTATAGAAATATGCAATAGCACTTCCGTTATTTCCTGCTACTTGTAATTTAGCTACTGAAGGCGAAGTAGTTCCTATTCCTACGTTGCCTGTGTTTTTAATAATAAATGGAGTGTACCAAGCAGATGAAGTACGATTAAAAATATCAAAGTTTAAATCTTCACTTGTTGCTCCATTTCTTAATACAAAAGAATTACCACCATAAACTCCCTCACTTGCTGTATCTGAAGTTCTTGATTGATAAAAACCTTGTTTAGTATTATCTGTTGAACGTACTTGTCCATAAACGTCTAATTTAGCAAATGGACTTGGGCTTGATGTTCCAATACCAACACTCCCACCTGCTTCAATTACTACTTTTTGACTTCCGTTTGTATTAAATTTTATAGCGCCATTTGATTCATTAGAAACTAATAAATCTGTTCCTGTATAAAATAAAAATGATTTACCTACTCCGCCAACACTTAATGCTAACATTGATTGAGAAGTTCCATTTATGTCAATAACACCTCTACCTGAAGTAGTGTAGTTTGGTCCTATAGTATTAATACCAATACCACTACCATTATCATAAATAGTGCTACTTGTCAAAGAAGTAGTTCCTGAAAATTTAGGTAAATAATTACTTACACCTGTTCCTGTAATTGGATTAGTTAAAGCATTTTGTTTATTGTTAAATGTTGTCCAATCAGTACTACTTAAATATCCATTGGTAGATGTAGTGGCTTGTGATATAGATAAAGAATTTCCTGCTAATGACAACGGAGAGCTTGCGCTAACAAGTCTGTACGTATAAGCATCATTCCAATTAGAAGAATTATCTGTTAAGTATGATATAGTTCCTTCAGTACTTTTTACTATACCAGTACCACTTAGCAGTGGCTGACCTCCAAGTCCTGATAGTGTATACGTAGGTATATTTAATGTTCCTCCTACAAAAGTAGAAGATCCACTACTTCCTGTAGTTGTTAATGTAATAGTACCTTGCTTGTTATTGAAAGTATTCCAATCTGTTGAGCTTAAAGCTCCGTTAGTAGATGAACTAGATAATCCTAAGGACAACACTTGTGTACTTAAGCTTAATCCATTAGCAGTTCCAATAGTTACTGCGTTATGTCTTGCTGCTGTGTTAGCAGCAACATCTGAATTAGATGATACTCTAGAATCAGTATAATAAAAATTAGTAGGCCCTTCAGGTATGTCACTTGTAGTTAAACTAACCGCACCTGTAAATCCATTAACAGAAACTACGGCGTCTGTGTTATCTACTTGTTGCCAAGATGAACCGTCAAATATAGCCCAGTCACCGATATTCCAGTCAGTTATTCCGTCTAGATTAGTCGATCCAGCTACATTAACTATATAATAATACCCTTTAGTGCCAACTCCGCTACTCAAAGACGGAGTATTTGTAGAAGCATTCCAAGTACCTTGATATATACTTCCACCTATCAATCCGTTTATTTGGTTTTGAACCTTACCAAAAGCTGTTAATATAGAGTCAGTATCTTGAATAGTTCCTCCGGTAATATTAACCCCTGTCAATACCTTACCTGTTACAGCAGAATTTGAAAGAGTTACCGATGCGCTACCAGGTCCTGAAGCCGAAGCCTCTCCGGTAAGCGCTGTTATATAATTTCCAGCCGGTTGTTTAGCATTAAATATACCCCAATCCATAGATGTTAAATATCCATCAGAAGAAACTCCTGATTGAGATATTGATATAGAATTAGATGATATTGATAATGGAGAACTTGCGCTAGTTATTCTGTTAGCATAAGCATTGTTCCAGTTAGATTCTTCAGTTGTTGTAGGTATAACATATCCGCTAGCCAAAGTAAACACACCTGTTGTGTTAGTATATGTCAATCCTGTAGCAGAAGAACTTAATGAAGATAATGTTATGTAATTACTTGGATTGGTAGCGTTATAAGGTGTGTACCCTAAAGCTCCTATTATACTTTTGTTTTCGTATCTAAGTGTAGCAGAATTCCAAAACAACCCGTAATTATTTGTAGGAGTTGGAGCGTAAATATCCTGAATATCATTAACTTTAGGCATCGTGTGAGGCCTAACCATCAATATACCTTGAGTTGCATGAACTCTAACTACAGCCGCTACAATAATTTTAGCGTTTGGAGCTACAGGCATTGTAGTAGTTAACGCCCCTGGAGTAATACCAGAAGAATCAAAATATAATACAGATCCAGAATAAATAGTAGTATTTAATTCTCTAACCTTACCTAAAACAGTAACGTATCCAAAATCGTTATTTGCAAAATCTTGTGTTGCTACACCTATAAAGTATTCTGGATTTGCGTTTATTGCAGACTGAGTAGCCACTGACATTAACAAATGATCTCCTTGACTTCCAGCAAACATTACAGCCTGACCATTTGAAATAACTCCCTGCGCTTTACCGTAAAAATGAATTTCTTGACCGTTTTGTAATGTAACCCCGTTAAGGAGTCCCATATCAAAAGTTCCGTCAGCTTGGTTCCAAACAATCTCACCAGCATTAATAGGCTCTATACTTGTAAGAGATACAGCTAAACTATCTGCTTTTAATTGATTAGTCCCTAAATTAACATCTTGAGTAGCTCCGGTATACGGAACATATCCTGACAAGTCAACACTATACTGAGGTATATTCAATGTGTTTCCTATTAAAGTAGCAGCACCACTAGTACCGGTTGTAGTAAGTGTTATTGACCCCTGTTTACTATCCAATTGATTTTGGATAGAACTAGTAGCGTCATTATATAAATCCTGAAGATCTGTTTGATATTTTTTATCAGTAGTTTCTGAAACTTGAGCTGTTGTATAATCACCAGATTGAGCAGTTACAGCTCCTGTTCTACCAAAAACACTAGTTACAGCGTCAGTATTATCATCAGTCCAAGATGCAGTTATAGTGCTCCCATCTTGTTTATTTAATGTAAGAGTTTTTGTAGTGGTCCCTGTTACTTCAGCGCTGTTTATTTTTGAATCGTACGCTTCATCCCATTCTGTTCTATTAATATCTAACTCTGATATAAAAGGATTAACTCCGTCCTCTCCATCATTAATTAAGTCAGACGTTTTAGTAGGTATTACTCCTTCGGGAAGGCTAACTAAAGATATCATGTAATCTTTATCTTCCTCCATAGATCCATTACCATCCTCATATTCAACAGTAACTAAGTAAAAGTTTGGGTCCTCATCGTATATCGCAATATCAGATATCTTATAAAGACCAAATGAATTTACATCGCTTGATTTAAAAAGTAAAACCTTGCAACCGCTTAAGAAGTTAAGAAATTCAGATACAACATTTTCCTTCGTAGTGTACTTACTTAATACAAAATTTGTTATAGAAGAAAAAGCAACCGTAGGTCCAATCTCAGTTTTAAAAGTAAGTGTTCCATTAGGTCTAACTTCTAAAGGATCTAAAGTGTAATACTTGTACTGTAAAGGAGCTCCGATATTAACTATTTGATTATCATTAAAATATTCAGCTAGTTTTTTAGGAGTGAAATTTTTTGTTCTATTTTGATTGTTTACGTCAGATCCTATCCACTTATCCAATGCGGTTATTTTTTCATCTAACGTGTATGTGCTTATTTTTGTCATACTATCTACCTTGGCCTCTATTTAGTTTAACGTAATTTTTGCTTGACTTTAATTTAGAAGTCTTGCATTTACTGTGAACACCAGGACGACTAATTTTTTTAGCCTCTATTTTTTTTGATTCTGTTTGTTTAGCCATTACAGTAGTATTTTCTTTTTTAATTGTCTATACAAATACATACCCACAGGTATAAGGATTAACCATAAATAAACAAAATTGTTTATTTTTTTATCTATTGACTTATTTTTTGCGGTTTTAGTTTCTGTCTTTTTTTTTAATTCTTTTTTTAATACGTTTTTAGATGTTATTTTTTTTGAAGTATCTACTAGTACTTTATTTTGCTTTTTATACTTTAAAACAGCGTTTTTATAGCTTATTCCGTTTATTATAATAGGTAAACTGTCTATTAAAGGACAGACTTCTAATTCTTCAATACTTTCAGAAATATTTATATTATTATTTACTTGAGATGTACTATCTATTCGTACAACTGAAATAGAATCTGTATTAGTTTTTATCTCTGTTTTAGAAACGTTTACCTTTCTTGAAGAACAGCTTGCAAGAAACATTAAAAATAAGCACCAAGTTATAATGTCTTTTTTCATTTTTTAAAGTATAAATCGCACTCTGCTTTTCTTCTTCTTACAAGTCCTTTAACCACCTTTTCGTTTTGAGTAATGTATCTTTCTGTAAACCATTTCTCTATACTTTTTTTATCAGACTTTTTATTTACAAGGCTGAACAAAGTGTTAGATCCACCTGTATTATAAGTATGCGAAACTAAAGCATTGAACTGATTTTGAGTAATTGGAACTTTTATTTTTGAGTTTACAATATCACAGAACTTCTTAACAATATGTCTAAACATTTGATAAGCTTCTTCTCTAGAAATTTGCTTGTCGGTTATTTTTACTTTTTTACCATCCGGGTAAAAGGTATTTCCAAAACCTATTGTTACTATTCCCTTTTTTCTTTCTTCTTCAGTAGCGTAATAAGGTCTATCACTGAATCCTTCAAATTCAGTTATAAATTTTTCTCCAGCTTCATCTAATTTCATTATTTAGAAAATATTTTAACAAGTATTGTGCCTAATGATCCAAGTATAATTAACATTACAACCTTAAATTGTTTAACATAAACAGATACTTCGTTTTTAAAAACCTCAAGATCTTCAACCCTGTCCTCTATTTCGTTTATTTTGTATAGCATTCCATGGTTATTGTTTAGCTCATTTCCAACAATAGCGTTTTTTATGTCCCTAATGTTTTCGCTAACAATAGCAAGATCTTCAACTAATTCTTGTTGTTTCTTTTCAAGTCTATCCAATCTTTCAATCTCTAAATTACTCATTTTTTTTAACGGATAATTTTTCGACAATATCGGTTACACCTTGAATACTAATATAAGCTGTTGCTACTATGACCCAATCAGAAGAATTTAGATTACCTGAAAAAAGTCCAGCACACCCTATTAGAAAAACAAAAAGCTTTCTACTTATCCATCTGTTTATTATTGTATCAAGGTTTTTACGCATATTACCAAAGAGCTACAATACCTGTTGCTGTTGTTGTTGTTGAGAATACACGAACTACTTGAATTGGAAGCACTACGCCTGCTGGAACAGCGTTAAAGGTAACGTCGTCTCCTCCTGCTGTTAAAACTCTGATGATACCTCCTGTTCCTGTGTATATAACACAAGGATCTGCTTTTTCAGCCCCATTAACAGATGGAATGTTAACCGTGTCTGATTTTACTACAGCTAATGCTCTTTCCTGTTGTAATTTTTGATATGCCATTATTTCAATATTTTGTTTATTAGTAAATTAGGATTGTTTAGTTTTGCTTTTCTTGCAGCGCATCCACAATCCTTACCTGTTTTTTTTGATATTGTGTCTACTACTCTTTTAATTCCTGTAGCTTTTGTTACTTTTTCTATAGAATCTCCTAATGCCATAGTATTAATATTTACCTTGTCTATTTTTTGGATTACTAGTTGTTGATCCACCAGGACCAGCCCATAAATTTTTACATGCCCAGTATCTTGCTGATAACTTATCATTAGCTGTGTCGCATTTGTGTCTAGCTCTGAAACTTTTTCTTGCAGCAGCACTGTAATTATTGCCGTATCCTTCAGCTCCGAAATGTATTAACTTCTCTGTTCCTCCTGAACAAGCTTTTACCATTTTTTTCTTACCAGGCCTATCAGAAGGAACTGGTCTATTGCATTTCATTTTTGTTTTATCAGCCATAACTATCTTTTTTTACCTCTAGCTCTTCTGTCTCCAGGCATGTCGTTAGTGTCACCTCTATTATCAGAAGCTTTTTTCATCACAAAACCTCTTTTTGTGTGAGCTAAATCCATTCCATTATGATCGCCATAAGTACCTCTTTTACGATTCTCACGATTTAACTCTACTCTTTTAGCGACTTGTTTATCAGACTTGTTATACTCTTTCTGATATTCGTTATGCTTTTTTCGAGCTTCTGGATTTTCTTTGTAATATTTAGCAGTTTTTCCTAGCATCTTGTACAACCTCCAGACCCTCTTTTATTAGGGCCGGCTAAATTACTAACTCTATCTCTCTCTACTTCTCTAGCTCCTTTTCTTTCTCTCCTGTCTTTTTCTTTGTAATATTTTTCTGTAGCTTGCTCAAGAGTTTTTCCAGGATAACTTTCCATTACGTTTTTATTAAACTGCTCTTTTTCTAATTTAGTCTTTATTTCTATTTTTTCTTTTCTTATAGATTGCGGAGCTTTTTCTTTTATGTCTACATCACTTTTTAAATCCATTCCTTTTGCAGGTGCAGCAGTAGGTGATTTAAAAGCTACAGCTATTCTCTGTCCTTCGCTATTACTTCTAGAAGCGGCTACTTTAGATGCAGGGCTAGATACTTGTCTAGCAGCCACTGTTCTTTGAGTAGGCTTAGGAGTAACAGGCCCTCTTGAAAAACTATTACTACTTCCAGACCAAGAAGCTCTGAACGTAGTTTCTCCTGTACTAGGATCGTATGTTGTTGATTTTTTAATTGGATCTGGCATGATTATTTTTTATTTTTAGATTTACCGGCCTTAGACAATGCTATTGCAATAGCTTGTTTTTGAGGCTTACCGTGTTTCATTTCTGTTCGTATGTTAGCGCTTATTGTTTTAGCACTTTTTCCTGATTTTAACGGCATAACTTATTTTTTTACGTTACCTTTTAAATAGCTCATCTTCCCGTTAAGAGACTTTTTTGACTCGTATTGAGCTGCTTTTTTCTTACTTGCAGCTATACTTGGAGCGCATTTTTTCTTCATAGCTATAAATTATTTATCTTTGCAAAGATATTAAATTTAAATGAAATGAAATTCAAGACTATAATTAGAAAAACATACACTAGGGTAGAACCTAAGTCAGATTATCTTAAATACTGGCGTATTGTTCGTATATGGGCCAGAGAAAAGCATGGGTTAAGCTATTCAGACCTTGAAATGCTGTTGTTTTTACACAGCGAAAGACTATTCAACAAAGCAAAATTCATTGAATTCAATAAAATGATGTCATGGGACAATGTCAGGTTTGCTAGGTTATATCGTGATGGATGGATCAGTAAATGGAGGGACCGTGTTGGTAACGAAGCTACGCTTTACGAAGTGTCTTTAAAAGGTAGAAACCTAATCAAAGCCATCTATAAAAAACTAGAAGGTGAACAAACTATATCCGAATCTCCTAATTCTAACCCAATGTTTCAAAAAAGAAACGAGGGATACGCTATGAATCGAGATAAAAAGATAATTCGTAAGATGAATCGTACAAGAAAAGAAAAAAAGAGGCTGGCCGAGCTTGAAGAACAAGCATATCAGCAACAGCCTCATGTGATTAAAAGAAGAAAGGAAATTACTCCCTACTTGGAGTATAAAAAATCATTAAAGAACAACGACAACGTCTCGCTCTAGTATGATCGTATAAGGAACATCATTGATTAGCATGGTGTATCCGGCTCCTTTATCGTAATAGATGAGATCACCCTCTTTTACACAGTCTACATTAGTGCCAGGTCGTACGACCTGGCCTTTTTTGTAGCGAAACTTTTCGTTATCACTTCCTGATAAAAGCAATCCGGACTCTGTCTGTGCTTGCTCGTCTATTGCGTTGATTATAATGTATTTATTTATCGGAACCATTAATAAAAATTTACTGTGAATAATTCTCTAATCACCTCTATTTCAGGATCAATTGCGTATCCATTAGCATGTGCCGCTGCTACATCGAATGATACTCCTGGTTTTTGCTTTACCCAGAACTCTTTTACGAATTCAGAATCAATAATTTCATTTGTTTTTGGATCCCTTATTACCTTGAATAACGCTGCTTTTACTTGTTTCATTTTATTTGGTGTGTTTATTGTGAATGTTTGATTTGGGTTTAAAATTCCTAGACCTACGTTTCCTGTAGCATAAATTGATGAGTTATTACTATCTGTAAATGTAAGTGTTCCTGATGATGTGGTTATTGTTGGTGTCATGCTCTTGCCATTGTTATTATTGCGTTAGTACTTAAAATTGTTGTTGATACCGATACTGCATTCTTTAATGCGTTCTTGGTTACCTTTAACGGGTCAATTACTCCCATCTTATACATATCCCCATATTCTGAGTTCTTAATATCGTATCCGTTGTTATATCCCTCGCATTTCTCCATGATGTCGTATCCATCTAGTCCTGCGTTCTCAGCGATCTGCAACAACGGTGCTTGTATAGATCTAGCTACGATATGCATCGCGGCGTATTTCTCTGAGCTAATATCCTCGATCATATCATCAGCATCCGCAATGATCGCGTACGATTCGTTAAATAACGCCACTCCTCCTCCTGGAAGTATACCCTCGTCTAGTGCAGATCTTACCGCGCATATAGCGTCATCTACCCTATCTTTACGTTCCTTTTGTTCTAGATCTGAGTTTCCTCCAACGTAAATTACAGCAATACCACCTGTTAAACTAGCAATACGCTCCTTGATAAAGTCCTGATCGTTTTTCTTGTTGCTCAAGTCATGAGCTTGCCATAACTGAGCTACTCTTTCATTAACTGCATCAGTAGTATCCTCTGATTTAATAATAGATGCCGACTCTCTTCCAATGATCACTCGTTTAGCTCTACCTAAAGATTCAACGGTCATTAAACTCAAATCGTCTCCAGTTTGTTCTGAGAAGTACTTAGCTCCAACAGCTAACGCAATGTCGTTCATCAGTTCGTTTCTTTTATAACCAAACTCAGGTGGTGTGATGTTACAAAACTTTAATCCTTTCTGTACCACGTTGATAGCCAGTGTGTTAACAACATTTTGACTACAAGGCCCAATGATTAACAGTTTTTTACCTGTCTGAATTACATCTCTAAGTACGTTTTCTATTGACAATATGTTGTTAATCTCTTGATCGGTAACTAAGATATGTACGTCGTCCAAGATACACTCGTCTTTTCTATGATCGTTCACAAACAATTGAGACGTGTACCCTCTGTTTATTTTGATTCCGTTGGTATACTCGCAGTACGTTTCAGCCGTCTGTGAGTTTTCGGCTGTAACAATACCTGTTTTACCTACCTTATCGTACGCTTCAGAAATTAAGTTACCAATCTCAGTGTCGTTGTTGGCTGAAATTGACGCTACGTTGTTCAAGGTTTTACCAGTAACCTTTTTTGAACGCTTTTCCAATCGTTTGATTAAGTTGTTTGTTGTGTCGTTGATCTGTCTGATCACCTCCGTGGTGTTTAATTTATCAGTGATCAGGTCTTGACCGTTCTTTACAAACGCTTCTGTTAGCACAATAGCTGTTGTAGTACCGTCACCTGCGCTTGTTGCGGTTCTGTCAGCCGCTTCCTTCATCATCTTTACCGCTAAGTTCTCTACCGGATCTAGTAGGTCAATTGATTTAGCAACCGTTACGCCGTCTTTAGTTACGGTAATACCGTGCGTGTGGTTAGCTGATTCGATTAGTACTGTTTTTCCGCGCGGCCCTAGTGTGCTCTTTACCGCCTTGGCAATCGTGGTGATGCCGTTGATTAATTTTTCTCGTCCTTCCTGTTCAAAATCTAGAACTTTTGGACTGTATCCGAAGTTTGTCATTGTGTATTTAATTTAATTTTCGACAAATATACATATTATTTATTAAAAACAAAAGCACCCGTTAGGGTGCTCGTTCTAAACAAAAATGTTTAGGCAAAGAATGGACTTTTTATCTTATTGGTAGATTACTTAGTTTCTTATTAACATCGTCAATAATCATTTTACTAGTATTATCTTTTAGTGGAGTTGCTTTTGGATATGATTTAACTCCTTTTTCCATTGCAACTTTTTTAGCGGCTATCGTATCAAGCGCTATATTCTTCATTGGTATGTCGTACTTATTCATAATGATTACTTTTTTTTATTTTTCATGAATGACATTTTTGGCATACTCTTTGCCAAGTTCATGGCGTTAGCCATCGTCATAGATTTTTCCATCATCTCTTTTGCCTCGTGCATGTCTTTTTTAGCCTTGGCCATTCTGTACAACCCAATCTCTTGTGTTGGCATCGGCTTGTTGTTGTTTTCTAGTTTTATTCCCATCTTATGTGTATACTTATAAATGTTAGATATATTATTAACTCTCCGTAGTCGAACTCTTCGTCTTTTTCGTAATATCCCCATCCAATTGCTGGACCGATATTGAACCGTGATTGAATTTCTATTTCTGTCATGCTACAAAGGTAATAAAATTATTTGATTGTTATTATACACAAAATGTCTAGAAATGTCTAGAATATCAAACGTTTAGACATTTCCAGTATTTACCAACATTATATGCGTTATAGTGCATTTTTGTTGGTATTAACTAACGTATTATATGCTTTTACACATATAAATGCCATTATATGCATTTTTATATGTATTTACGTATAATGTCACAAATTTAGTACGTATATGTGACAAAAAAAACATCGGCGCCCGGGATTGCCCAGGCCTAAACCGATGTTTAAGTAAACGTGTTAGCAGGCGAGATTTTTTATTCTCACACACTATTAAGACAGATTCTTGTTTGCAACCTCCGCGGTGGTGTCTGTCAACGACGTTTAATTAAATGACCTTCGCTGGGACGCTGTTCTATGGGTAGCGTCGAAGGTACTGTTTGTGGTCCCACATGGGCTCGAACCATGGACATCCTGATTATGAGTCAGGTGCTCTAACCAACTGAGCTATAGGACCGTTTGGTAGAGCTTACCTAGAAAATAAGGATACACCTACTCTACCTGGCAGGAGTCTTTTTATGCGTACTGTACGCAGCCTACAGGACCATCCATGAGACTAGCTTCCTCTGATGGTAGTTATCGTCCTAGTGCTAGATCAGATAACTGCTGTGATCGAGACAGGATTCGAACCTGTATGAACACTTTGAAATTTACCTACGCACAGTGAGGTAGTGTTCTTCGTTATTCGCATTGTCAGTTCAATGTGCACATATTCCTGATTGCCGTGCGTGTCAATAAGCGTCTACCAGAACATTAATTATCGATTTTCATCCTTAATTAGTGCTACATTCCGCCACTCGGTCATTTA
>JACCDQ010768785.1_pt1 | contig 12617 bp, 9 predicted proteins | sample 7446031 | NCBI WGS metagenome assembly JACCDQ01 (sample SAMN15323442, study PRJNA562643) | freshwater metagenome | isolation source: river surface water | place: USA:Blue River Watershed | collected 2017-08-17
AACGGTTAACATCTCGTTTTTATTTAGATTAATTATAAATAAAACACTTTGTTTGCTGCAAATTTACCACTTTAATGGTATTGCATCCAAGGATTTAAACAAAGAAATTATGGGCTTGTTTGTGTTTCTGTTTAATTTTAGCGGATGAAAAGACTTTTACCTGTTTTTGTTTTCCTGTTTGGCCTTGTTTGTCAAGGGTTAAGTCAAGTTTCTGAACAAAAGTTCAACACTAAATACATATATATTTTAGTCATCGATGGCCCGCGTTATTCAGAAACATATGGTGAGCCAACTTGTAAGTATAGCCCTATTCTTTGCGACTCGCTCAAGCACGAAGGAACCTTTTATGCGAATTTCAAAAACAATGGCCCTACTTATACGGTTCCCGGCCACACCGCAATTGTAACCGGAAGGTATCAACGCATCTCCAATGCTGGTACAGCCTTGCCGAAAGCTCCCAATATTTTTCAGTACTTTTTGAAGGCCACAGGTAAAGATTCTTCAGCCGCATATGTTGTGGCCAGCAAGGGAAAACTGGATGTCTTGGTCAATACCTCACACAAAGAATGGAATAACCAATTTGTAGCTAGCACTTATTGCGGCCCCAATGGAAATGGTTTGGGCTATGGCCGCGACGACAAAACATTTGCCAAAACCACAGAGTTAGTACAGTCGGTGACCCCGCCGCAACTCATGCTCATCAATTTATTGGCTGTAGATGTTTATGGCCATGCCAACAACTGGGACAAATACCTTGAGTCGATTACCCAAACCGACTTGTATGCAGCCAAACTCTGGCAAATGATCCAAGCAAATCCTGTCTTGCGCAATCAGACGACCCTTTTTATCACCAATGACCACGGTAGGCATTTAGATGGCGTGCGCTCAGGTTTTGTCAATCATGGCTGTCGTTGTGAGGGTTGCCGACATATTTCGCTATTGGTTTTGGGTCCAGACACCCCGAAAGGCGTTGTGGTGACGGAAGAAGCCGAAATGACAGACATCTCTAAAACAATTGCAGATATCCTGCATTTTGAGATGCCTACAAGTAAGGGTGAGTTCTTAAGAACGGCGTTCCCTAAAAATTGATTCGAACCAAAATGAGGTTTTATTCAAAAAGCCCGTCCAATAATTGATCTTCAACTAAATTCGGGAGCGTAACTTTCAAAAGTGGCTCTGCTTCCATTGCGCGTTTGATCGCAAAAGTTGCGTTTTCATTGCGCGCCCAATTGCGTCTAGCGATTCCGTTATTGACATCCCAATGGAGCATGCTCGTGAGGTTGCGTTGTGCTTGCGCAGAGCCGTCTAACAACATGCCGAAGCCGCCGTTAATGACTTCTCCCCAACCTACTCCGCCACCGTTGTGAATACTCACCCAGGTAGCCCCTCTAAAGCTATCGCCGATTACGTTTTGAATGGCCATGTCGGCAGTGAAGCGCGAGCCGTCGTAAATATTGGAAGTTTCGCGATAAGGCGAGTCTGTACCTGATACATCGTGGTGATCACGGCCTAATATGACGGGTCCGATTTCACCATTTGCAATGGCCTCGTTGAAGGCAGCTGCAATGCGCATGCGCCCTTCTGCATCTGCATACAAAATGCGCGCTTGCGAACCCACAACCAATTTATTTTCTTGAGCACCTTTGATCCATTGGATGTTATCGGCCATTTGCTGTTGGATTTCAGCAGGACTTTCGGCCATCATGGTCTCGAGCACTTTGCAGGCAATGGCATCTGTTTTTTCGAGGTCTTCAGGCTTGCCGCTGGCACAAACCCAACGGAAAGGTCCAAAACCGAAATCAAAGCACATAGGACCTAAAATATCTTGAATGTAAGAAGGGTATTTGAAATCGATATGGTTTTCGGCCATGACCTCACCACCCGCTCTTGAGGACTCGAGCAAAAATGCGTTGCCGTAGTCAAAGAAGTAAGTGCCTTTGGCGGTATGTTTATTGACCGCGGTAGCATGTCTGCGCAGGCTGTCTTGAACGTAATTTTTGAATTTTTCAGGTTCATTGGCCATCATGTCGTTGGCCTCTTCAAAGCTCAGGCCAGCAGGATAATATCCTCCGGCCCAAGGATTGTGCAGAGAAGTTTGATCTGAACCGAGGTCGACATGAACGCCCGTTTGGTCGAATTTTTCCCAGACGTCGACAACATTCCCCAAATAAGCAATTGAAACCACCTCTTTGGCAGCTTGTGCTTTTTTGACGCGCGCAACAAGTTGGTCTAAATCTGAAATGATTTCGTCGACCCAGCCTTGCTCATGACGCGTGTGCGCGGCTTTCGGATTGACTTCTGCCGTTACGGAAATCACGCCGGCAATATTACCCGCTTTGGGCTGTGCCCCGGACATGCCACCTAAACCTGCTGTCAAGAATAATTTGCCTTGGATATCGTCGCGGGTTTTAGCCAACCTGCGCACCGCATTGAGCACTGTAATGGTCGTGCCGTGTACGATTCCTTGTGGCCCAATATACATATAGGATCCGGCTGTCATTTGGCCGTATTGCGTGACGCCTAGTGCATTGAATTTCTCCCAATCGTCGGGTTTGGAATAATTGGGGATCATCATGCCGTTGGTGACCACAACGCGCGGCGCGTTGGGATGCGAAGGAAACAAACCCATTGGGTGGCCAGAATACATGACCAAAGTTTGTTCGTCGGTCATTTCTGCTAAATATTGCATGACCAAACGGTATTGGATCCAATTTTGGAAAACCGCTCCGTTTCCGCCGTATGTGATGAGCTCGTGTGGATGCTGTGCAACACGATGGTCGAGGTTATTTTGGATCATAAGCATGATGGCTTTAGCCTGTGCTGATTTTCCAGGGTAATCGTCTATAGGCCGCGCAAAAATAGGATGTTCGGGCATGAAACGATACATGTAAATCCGACCGTAAGTCTGAAGTTCTTGCGCAAATTCTGCAGCGAGAATAGCGTGTTGTTCTTTAGGGAAATAACGCAAGGCATTGGCGATAGCCAACTTTTTTTCAGCAGGGCTTAAAATTTCTTTGCGTTTTGGCGCATGATTGATAGCTGGATCCCATGCTTTTGGAGCAGGGAGTGCTGAAGGTATTCCTTGTTTGATTTCGTCGGCAAAACTGATCATATGTATAGTTTTGCCACAAAAATAAGCAATGTTAGTACTTCAGCACGACAAATCCGTGTTTTTGAAGCTCAATACCGCCATCTAGGGTAGCGTCTATGCGGTAGAAGTAAGTCCCTTCTTCAACGATATCGCCAGCAGCTGTTTTACCGTACCATTTTTCTGCAGGGTTCGTGTATTCAAAAATGACATTACCCCAACGGTTCAGAATGGTACAATTAAACGTAGCGATACCTTGATAGTCTACAAAAAATGCATCGTTGCCAGTTAGCGAAGAGAGCACAACAATATTTGGCGCTGTGATATCACAAGGCTTGTATGTAATGTTTGCTGTGTCGCTAATGGTATTACAGGAATTTTGTGCGGTGTAAATATAATTGCCCGCTTCCGTAGCGAGTCTTGGCACTTCTGTACTGCCGTCCCACCATTGCCCATTGATAGGTGGGCTATAGCCACTTTGCAGCGGCGGCGTATTGATGACATAAGGATTAAGCCATAAGCTAGCTCCTTGGCAAATGGCCGAATCTAAAATGGCCGTATACACGTAAGGCATGAATTCTATACTCGCTGCAACGGTGTCTTGGCAAGCGTTATCAATGTAAAATACCGGGAAGACGCCGCCCATATTGTAGGTCATGATTTCGGGGTTGTCGACGAGGTTATTTGGGATAAAATGAACCGCTGTATCCAAAGCAAACCATTGCCCGCCCGCATAAGCAGTTGTGTTGCCTACAAAATAGCTGTAGTTACATACGGCGGTGTCTGAGAAAATGGCTGGGCGCGGTAAAACAACGAATGAAACAGTGGTGTCGTAATTACAACCAAAGTTGTCGGTGATGTTGTAGGTGTAGTTGGTGATGCCCGGAGCGCTTGGCTGGATCACGATAAGGGTGTCGTTCTGGCCAGAAATAATGGTTGGATCTGATAACCAGCCTTCGGTCACCACATAATTTTGATAACCTTCGCTTTCTGGATAAAGGGAGGCATTGAAATAAATTCCCCATGAGAAAATATAGCCGTCGTCGATACCTTGGTTGTCTTGAACAGAGATGGTCCAGTTGCCATTGATAGGGCAGCCAGCAAATTGGTTGAAATCGCCGTCTGGTAGGTACACGCCATTCGGATTCATGGATGTGAATCCGTAGTCATTGATGACCGTATTGCCCGCTGCATTTTCAGCACAAATGGTATTGAAGGTATTATTGGTTGTCGAGAAGCAATAGCTCCAGACAGGTGAACCTGGGTTACCGCCATCGATGTCGGTATCGTTGCCCAAGAAGGTGCTGATGCCATTGCCGCAACCTCCGGGAACGAGTTCTGCCCAACCAAATGGCGTTTGGTTATAGGCATTCATCAAAGAAACGGTTGTCCCGTTAGGGCAAGTAAGTGCAATTTCGATATCGCCAATATAAGAGTGCTCGATATCCAAACAAATTTGTTCGATATCGGCGGCTGAGGTAATGACGGCCGTGGAGTCAAAGCCAGACATCGGGATAGAAGTTTGATACATTTGCCCTGCGCCATCTGGCAGAAAAGTAAGGCCCGCGAAAGTACCCCCAATTTGGAAGGTGCCACCAGGGATTTCAATACCTACGGTGTCTTGCGGTGTTACTCCACCAACGAGATAAGAGTTTTGACCCAAACAAACGGTGTCTTCTAGTGGGCCTGTACCCGCAAAAATAGGAGGGATAGAAACGCGCACCTTGAAATTGGAGTGAATGGTTTGTGGAAATTGGTCCGTTACTGCGAGGTCTACATAATAACCGGTGTTGGCTGTGGGGGTAAACCAAATTTGGTCTCCGGTAAATTGGCCGATTCCACCGATTGTCCAGGTAAAAGTACAGTTAGCGTTGGTTTGCGAATAACCTGTATTGGTGTTTTCTAAAGAATGAGGAAACGCTGGAAGCGCTTTGAGCAAGACGCTATCTCCGGGGCAGAGGTCTACAAAACCGGTGTCTAGGGGGTTCATGATGTTGGTGCCACCACCATTTTTGAATGCCTCCACATGTGCAATAATTGGCTGAGGCGGGTTCCCGCATGCCACGTTGGCTACCCAACCGGTTCCTTCGCTTGCGCCGTTTGATTTGAAGCGCAAAGTGAGACAGCCTGTTGGATTGTTCCAAGAGGCCTGTGCAAAAAGACCGACAGGGTTGGTGCCGCTGTTGTAGGCGCCAAGCAAAGGCGAAGCAATTGACGGACCGTCGTAAATATAAAGTGTGTCTGTCGGGTGGACATCCCATTCAAAGCCAATGTTGGTGGCAAACGCAATAGATACTTTAGAGCCTTGCGTAAGATCTGGGCAAAGCACTAAAGTTTCGTTCATATTGGGCGCGTAGTTCCCGGTGCCGTCTATGAAGTTGGTACCGCCAGTTGGCACAATCCCCGAACAATTGAGCGGGTTGGTCTGCCCATAGTCTGGACCGGTTAAAGTGAGGGTGACTTGTGCATTGAGGCCTGAGATAAGACCAAATAGCACGCTTATGCTGAGTAAGAAATGTTTCATTTTTTCTGATTTTGCATTTCTAATGAAAGAACATTTTTAGACTTGACCACTAAGATTTGGTTGGAATTCGCCACTTTGAAGTATTGCGTACGATCAAGGATTTTGAAGCCAAATGTGGTAAAATTGAGTGGTTTTTCACTTGCTGTTGCAGGGAGGTCAAGGACGTCAAACTGAGAGATGTCTTTGCCTTGGGGCGCAGTGATGAGGTAACATGCATGATCGAGAGCGTATGTGTATAGCGGCAAGGAGTTTTCAGCTTTGAACTGCGCAATTTCTTCTTTGGAATAACTTTTGCTAAGCTGAGATTCGACCGTTTGAGACCAACTAGAAAGGCTCAAGAGTGCAAAAAATAGGGTGTAAAATAGTTTCATATTGGATAGAATTCGGTTGAAGACGTAACTTCTCGTTGAAAAGTTGCATCAAATGTTCAAAGTTTTAAATCAAAGACTAAGTTAATAAAACGTAGCTTTGTGACACGAAAAGTTCAAATATTTATCATGGAAAACACAGCATTGGCAGGCATTGCCTCACAAGTAAGAAGAGATATCGTCAGAATGGTTTCGGCCGTCAATTCAGGCCACCCAGGTGGTTCGCTTGGCTGTACAGACTTCCTCACGTATTTGTATTTTGAGCAAATGCAGCATAACGCCGCTGATTTTCAGATGGACGGCAAAAACGAAGACCTGTTCTTTTTATCTAATGGCCACATCTCTCCGGTTTGGTATAGCGTACTAGCGAGAGCAGGTTACTTTCCTGCAGCAGAATTGGGTACTTTTCGCAAATTGGGCACGCGCCTTCAAGGCCACCCTTCAACCGACAAAAACTTACCAGGCATTCGCATGGCTTCAGGCTCTCTTGGCCAAGGGCTATCTGTGGGTCTTGGTGCAGCACAAATCAAAAAACTCAACCAAGATCCTACTTTGGTTTACACTTTGCATGGCGACGGCGAGCTGCAAGAGGGTCAAATCTGGGAAGCAGCAATGTACGCTGCAGCCAATAAAGTTGACAACATCATTGCTACCATAGACGCCAATGGTCGTCAGATCGATGGCGATGTAGACGAAGTACTTTCTCTCGGAGACCTCCAACAAAAATGGGTGTCCTTCGGTTGGGAAGTCTTGCACATGGACGGCCACAATTTTGACAGCATCCGCAGCACCATGCAACAAGCTAAAAGCATGACCGGCAAAGGCAAACCAGTTGTCATTATCATGAAGACCGAAATGGGCCAAGGTGTAGATTACATGATGGGCTCACACAAATGGCATGGTGTTGCACCTAATGCTGAGCAGCTTCAAGTAGCACTTGACCAACTCGCAGAAACCCTCGGAGACTACTAGTGAAAGCAATTTGGGCCCTCCTTTTTCTGACTTTTTTCAGTTTTGGCTGGACCCAAACCACTACGCGCATTCTTTTTATTTTGGATGCCTCCAATTCCATGAACCTCGATTGGAATAACCAAACCCGTATGGCTGCGGCCAAAGAAGTACTGACTAAAAGTGTCGAAAGCTTGCGCGGTGTCCCGAATTTGGAGCTAGCCCTGCGTGTATATGGCCATCAATCAAACGTCACCAATACCTATCAAGACTGTCAAGACACCAAGCTAGAAGTGCCATTTGGTCCTGCGAACATCGATCCAATCAAGACCAAAATCAAAGGCTTACAAGCTAAAGGCGCCACCCCAATTGCACGGTCTTTAGAAGCTTCAGCCGCAGATTTCCCCGACACACTCGCGCGCAATTTTATCATCCTCATTACCGACGGCCTTGAGTCTTGCGACAACGACCCCTGTATTATTGCCCGCAAACTCCGAGAGAAGGGCGTTAAAGTCACACCTTTTGTGATCGGCCTCGGCATGGACCTCAGCTACCTCGACAAATTTGAATGCATCGGCAGCTACACCGACGCCGAGAGCAAGGCAGCTTTTGAAAACGTGCTCTCCAATATTTTGTCCAAAGCACTTTTGAACACCAGCGTTCAGATCAATCTCAATACCGTAGAAGGCAAACCGCTTGAAACAGACGTCAGTATGTTTTTGTACGAAGCAGGCACTTCCAATTTGAAATATACATTCGTTCACACCCTCAACCGCAAAGGTTTGCCCGATACCCTTGTGCTCGACCCTTCTTTGCGCTATGATTTGCGCGTGGCTACTGTTCCACCGATTTCAAAAAATAATATTGCCATTTTGCCACATACGCACAACACCATTCAGGTGCCAGCAGGGCAGGGGCAACTTAAAGTTACTTCCGTAAAGAGCCTTGCGGGTACGCAACTAGAAACACGCATATTACAAACTGAGGGTGCTCAAACACTGCATGTACAGCAACTCGGCGAAATTCAAAAGTATTTGGTGGGTACTTATCAGTTGGAAATCTTAACGCTTCCGCGCACCTACAAGGAAATCAAAATTGAGCAATCCAAACTGACCAGCATTGACATTGTTGCGGCAGGTCAGTTCGTATACCAAGCGCCTAAAGGTATTTTAGGTCAAGTGTTTTATGAACGCAATCCGGGTCAGTGGGAGTGGGTCTGTGACCTCCCTTTCAACCAAACCACGGGCAATATCCGCTTGCAGCCAGGTACTTTTAAAGTTGTTTATCGCGAAAAAGACCAGCGATCAAGCACCTACACTAGAGAAAAGAAATTCACTATTACATCCCTTAAAATCACTAATTTAACTTTATAAAAATGGAATTTGAAGTATTCGGAAACAAAGATACCCGTTCGGGATTTGGCGAAGGTTTAGCTGTACTTGGCGAACAAAACCCAGATGTAGTTGCACTTTGTGCAGATTTAACGGGCTCTCTTAAAATGGATGCGTTTCAAAAAGCGCACCCTGAGCGATTCTTTCAAGCGGGTATTGCCGAGGCAAACATGATTGGCCTTGCAGCCGGCATGACCATCGGTGGCAAAATTCCTTTTACGGGTACTTTTGCCAATTTTTCTACCGGCCGAGTTTACGATCAAATTCGCCAGTCTGTCGCCTATTCCAAAAAGAATGTGAAAATATGTGCTTCACACGCGGGCCTCACGCTAGGTGAAGACGGTGCAACGCACCAGGTGCTCGAAGATATCGGCATGATGCGCATGTTGCCAAACATGACTGTCATTGTTCCGGCAGACTTCAACCAAACCAAACAAGCTACCATTGCAATCGCTGCACACGAAGGCCCAGTTTACTTGCGTTTTGGCCGTCCGGTGATGCCTATTTTTGTGAAGCCCGACGCAGAATTTGTGATTGGTAAAGCAGATGTATTAGCCGAAGGCACAGACGTCACCATTATTGCCTGTGGCCATATGGTCTGGAAATCTATAGAGGCCCTTAAAGAATTGCATGCCATTGGCATCTCAGCGGAGCTCATCAATATGCACACCATTAAGCCACTCGATGAAGCCGCGATTCTAAAGTCTGTAGGCAAAACAGGTTGTGTTGTTACTGCAGAAGAGCACATGATGAACGGTGGTTTGGGCGAGGCTGTTTCTCAAGTATTGAGCCGAAAGTATCCAGTTGCGCAAGAATACGTTGCCGTCAATGACACCTTCGGAGAGTCTGGCACACCAATGGAACTCATGACCAAATACCATATCGATACTCCCGATGTAGTTGCTGCGGTCAAGCGCGCAATTGCACGCAAGTCTATCATTATTTAAGTTAAAGCACCAAAGCTTCAGCTACTGTTTGTACAGGCCTGTGGCAACTGCCAAACTCACACACCGAGATAGCACTGTTTGTGTATATCTTGGAGCAGGGTAAACTTTGATGGTACGAAAGCAAGCAGTCTATTAGTTTGGTGGCCTGAAAAACTTCCATGGGCGCTGTATTATTGAGTACATGCCAATGCTTTTCTGGGTAAAGTTGTCTGAACAAGAGCAGGCCCCAATTGGAGTAACCTGAACCGTAGGTTTCCATGCCGTCGTAAATATTTTGAAGCATTTGTTGGGCGCTGTTTGTCCAGTCTTGGTTCTGGTAGTAAAAACCCATTGTTAGAAAAGCATGCGCCATGACTGAATTGCTCGATGCAATGACGTTGTCATGGAGTTCCATGTTGCGGCTGATCAGCGTAGAATCTGAGGCCGTGAAATAACACATTTTACTTTGAGGATGCTGAAATTCAGCAGCAACTTTTTCTGTGAGCGTTTTGGCAAATGCTAAAAAGTCTAGCTGGCCTGTACACTGATATGCCAAACTCAAAGCTTCTATGGTGTGGGCGTAATCTTCCAAAAATGCGGCAACACTTTTTTGCTGATTTGTATTGACCCTCAAGAGCTGCTGGCCATCCCATTGCACGTCCTTGATCCAAGAAAGGATTTTGAGGGCCCGAATTAAAAATGCGTCTTCTCCAAAAATACGGTAAGCCTCCAGCAAGCCTTTGGCGGTCATGGCATTCCAGCTGACGAGCAGCTTGTTATCTAAGCCCGGCCTCACGCGCAGACTGCGCTCGCTGAGTAGAGCCTCATTGATTTGCGCTTTTTGTATGAGCCAGTCCTCTAAATCTATACCTTCTAATTTGGCAAAAGCGCTGTCGGTATGTTTGCGCAGTGGAATGTGTTTGTCGTCTTCCCAATGCCCAGTTTGATTGATGTGGTAATAGCGTTTCACGCGCTCGGCCTGCGTCCCAAATAAGTGGTCTATTTCGCTCGGCGTCCAGCAATAAAATTTACCTTCTTCTCCTTCGCTGTCTGCGTCGAGCGCGCTGAAATAGGCACCTAAATCTGAACGGAGTTCGCGTTCAAGAAAATCAAAGGTCTGCAAAACAACATCTTTGTAAAGCGGCGTTTGATAGCGCGCATATGCTTTGGCATATAACCCGATGAGTTGTCCGTTGTCGTAGAGCATTTTTTCAAAATGGGGCACCTTCCACAACACATCTACGCTGTAGCGCGTAAAGCCACCGCCTACCTGGTCGTAGATACCTCCTAAGGCAATTTTATCGAGCGTCAGGCGTACCTGCTTTTCAATTTTAGCTTCTTCAAAATGCTGTGCGTATTGGAGTAAGAACAGCCAGTTGTTGGGCAACGGAAATTTCGGTGCTTTGTTGGTTCCGCCTTCAAAAGTGTCAAAACTGCGGGCCCAGCGCACTACCATTTCATGGAGTCTTTCGGCTTCAAAGCCCGAAATTTCTTGTGGTGCGGCGATGAGTTCCGCTTGCTGAATACCTTCGTGGAGTTGTCGGGCGTAGTCTATGGCTTTGACCCTATCGTTGGCATAGGTGTGCGCCAAAGATTTGAGTATGTGCATCCACTGATCTTTAGGGAAGTAGGTGCCGCCGTAGATTGGTCTGCCATCGGGGAGGGTGAAGCAATTGAGTGGCCAACCGCCGCGCTGGGTCATGAGCTGAACTGCTGTCATGTAGATTTGGTCAACATCTGGGCGCTCCTCTCGGTCCACTTTTACATTGATAAAATGTGTGTTCATGAGCGCTGCTACCTCTTCGTCTTCAAAGCATTCGTGCTCCATCACATGACACCAATGGCAGGCCGAATACCCTACGCTGATCAAAACCAATTTGTCTTCGGCTTTTGCGCGCTCAAAAACGTCCGCGGACCAAGCCACCCAGTGCACTGGGTTTTGGGCATGTTGTAACAAATAAGGTGAACTTTCGTTGCCGAGTTGGTTGGCCATATGCTTAAAATTTGACTAAAGAAGAACTATATTTGCCCAAGATATCTTACCGTGCAACAAATACGCCCATACAAAGTTCTGCTTTTTTTAGTTCTAGTCTTGTCACTTTTGTGCATTCCTAGTGCACTTATTCCTCAAGAAGGTGTCAAGTGGTTGGGTGTCAATTGGCGTTTTTTGCCGCTCGAGCGCGTGTGGGTAGCCAAAAAACAAGTCAAGAAGAACATCGATAAAATTGTAGCCGCGGTAGATACCACCGACATCAACGACGGAGTCAAGCACATCGGCAAAAGCTCGGGCCAAACCGGCCTTCCTGACGGCGGTTTATTGGCCAGCGAGTCGGCAAATCCGCTGCAAATGAGTAGTGCGGCGGCAGCCAAACTTTACCGTTTCTTTGCAGCACTACAAGGTGCAGCCGAGGGGCAAAAAATCAGTATCTTTCATTACGGCGACTCCCAAATCGAGGGCGACCGCATGACCGGTTACATTCGCCAGCGCATCCAACAACAATTCGGCGGTATTGGCCCTGGTTTCATTCCGGCCTACAACGTTTACAACACCCAAAGTTTCAAGCAAAAAGTATCGCCTAACTTCAAGCGTTACACTGCTTTTTGGCCACCCAAAATGAGTTCTCGCCGCTATGGAGCGCTCTTGTCAGCCGCTACATTTGATGTCAGTGGAGCTACCGCTACCCCAACGGAAGCCTGGGTAGAAATTGCGCCGTCACCATCGGCTTTTACGCGGGCCCGCACATACAGTCAGGTCAAATGTTATTACAATAGTTGTTATACACCTTGTTCGGTCAAAATTTACGAGAACGATAAACTCATTCACGAAGACTCTTTGGTTGCCGATGGCGGTCAGCATGTTTTGCCCCTTAGTTTTGGTCACACACCAGGCAAATTGCGCTTTGTCTTTGCCTCCACCAAGAGCCCCATATTTACAGGGTTTAGCCTAGACGGCGATGTGGGTGTTCAAGTCAATAATGTGGCCATGCGCGGCTCCTCTGGCCACGACCTCAGCTCCTCAGATGCCAGTATTTTTGCACAAATGCACCGCGAAGCCAATACCAAGTTATTTATCTTGCAGTTTGGGGGCAATTCTGTTCACACCTTCCGCGACAGCAGCAGTGTGCGCTACTACATTGGCGCACTTAAAAACCGCATCAATTACATTCAAAAATTGGTGCCCGACGCCGCCATCATTCTAATTGGTCCGAGCGACATGTCTAAGCTACAAGACGGCGTCTTTGAAACCTATACGTATTTACCCTACACCGTAGATCGCATGCAGAAAATGTGCGCTGAAAACGGAGTGGCATTCTGGAATTTATATGGAGCCATGGGAGGTAAAAACTCCATGCCGGCATGGGTTGCTCAAGG
>JACCDQ010429071.1_pt1 | contig 12612 bp, 12 predicted proteins | sample 7446031 | NCBI WGS metagenome assembly JACCDQ01 (sample SAMN15323442, study PRJNA562643) | freshwater metagenome | isolation source: river surface water | place: USA:Blue River Watershed | collected 2017-08-17
CAGAAAAAATCACCACGGTGCAAGCTGCGATCGACTACGCCCAAAGCAAGAAGGCCTGATCGACGATGACCCGGCGCCGCGTTGTTGTCACGGGTTTGGGATGCATCAGCCCCGTGGGCAACACGGTGGCTGATGCATGGTCCAACCTGCTTGCCGGTCAGTCCGGCATTGCTCCGATCACCCGTTTTGATGCTTCATCCATGGCCAGCCGGTTTGCGGGTGAAGTTAAAAATTTTGATCTTGAGTCCTACATCTCTGCCAAAGAGGCCCGGACGATGGATCGCTTCATTCACTTCGGTATTGCTGCTGCGGCCCAGGCCATTCAGGATGCCGGTTTGCCCACAGGCGATGCTTTGGGCGATGAAGAAGCTTGCCGCATGGGTGTGGTGATTGGTTCGGGCATTGGCGGTTTGCCGCTGATCGAAGACACCCACACCGAATACACGGCGCGCGGTGCGCGTCGCATTTCCCCATTTTTCGTCCCAGCCTCGATCATCAACATGATCTCGGGCCATGTGTCGATGCGCAGTGGTTTCAAAGGCCCGAATCTGGCCGTTGTGACTGCTTGCACCACAGGTTTGCACAGCATTGGCGAAGCCGGTCGTCTGATCGAATACGGCGATGCGGATGTGATGGTGGCCGGTGGCTCTGAAGCTTGTGTGTCGCCGCTGGGCGTGGGTGGCTTTGCGGCCATGCGCGCTTTGTCGACCCGCAACGATGATCCCGCTGCTGCTTCCCGTCCCTGGGACAAAGACCGCGATGGTTTTGTGCTGGGTGAAGGCGCGGGCGTGATGGTGCTCGAAGAATACGAGCACGCCAAAGCCCGTGGCGCCAAAATTTACGCCGAGCTGGGTGGCTATGGCATGAGTGCCGATGCCGGTCACATGACCGCGCCAAGCATGGACGGCCCACGCCGCGCCATGCTGGGGGCCATGCGTAACGCGGGCGTCAATGCCGACCAGATCGACTACCTGAACGCGCACGGTACCTCCACGCCTTTGGGCGACATCAACGAAACCAATGCCATCAAGGCGGCCTTGGGCAACCACGCGTACAAAACAGTGGTCAGTTCCACCAAGTCCATGACCGGTCACCTGTTGGGTGGTGCGGGCGGCATTGAGAGCGTGTTCACCGTGTTGGCGCTGCACCACCAAAAAGTGCCGCCCACCATCAACCTGGTCAATCCCGACCCCGAGTGTGATCTGGACTACTGTGCCAACACGGCACGCGATATGAAAATCGATGTAGCCCTGAAAAACAACTTTGGTTTCGGTGGTACCAATGGTTCGCTGGTGTTCAAACGCATCTGACGACCGTTTGGCCGCTTGACGCCATGCACAACGCCCCACCTGTGGTTGCCCCGGTGGGGCGTTTTGTTTGGGCCGTCCCGATTTGGACAGGCTGGATCGTGGTTGGGGTGGCGGGCTGGGTGATCTGGCTGCAATTGGCGCTACCTTCTGTCGCGCGTGCGCTGACCGTCACGGCACTGATGATGCTTGCTTGGGGCTTCGCTTGGGGCTGTGGCATTCAAGAACAACTGGCGTGTGGTCAACTGGTCTGGTCGGGCGAGAATTGGTGCTGGCGCAACGAAGGTCAGGACGACATGTCAGTACAACTGACCAAGGTTGTGGATTGGAATTCAGGCATGTTGGTCGCGCTCAAATGCCAAGATGAGCCACGCGTCGGATGGACGCGCACTCGTTATGCGTACCTGACCCGCCAGGAGATGCCCCGCCAGTGGCATGGTTTTCGCTGCGCGGTATATTCGCGCCCCAAGGCTGATACCCGGCTCAATCGTTCCCTCATCGCTTGAGTGTTGCTTGGCTTGACTTGAAAGCGGCTGGCTCAGCCTTATTTGCTTGCGCAGTTGTGTGAATGTTTCAGGAGGTGGTTTGTGTCGCAAAACAAAGTGAAAAACAAACTGGCGGTGCTGTTGCTGGTGTCTGTCGCGTTCGCGGGCAGTACCGTGGCCCCTCAGGCCGTGGCCCAGGGCAGCGCAGTGGTGCGGGGCTTGCCCGATTTCACAGAGTTGGTCGAGCAGGTGGGGCCTTCTGTGGTCAACATTCGTACGCTCGAGAAAGTCAAAACCAGTCCTGGCAATCCAGGTGGCAGTGATGACGACATGCAAGAGCTGTTCAGGCGTTTTTTTGGTGTGCCCATGCCACAGGCCCCCGGCCAGTCACCGCGTCAGGCACCTCGTCCTAATCGTCCGCAGGAAGATGCACAACCACGAGGGGTCGGTTCAGGCTTTATTTTGAGTGCTGATGGTTTCATCATGACCAATGCCCATGTGGTGGATGGTGCCGATGAAGTGCTGGTGACCCTCACCGACAAGCGCGAATTCAAGGCCCGCATTGTCGGAGCTGACAAGCGCACCGATGTTGCGGTGGTGAAAATCCAGGCGACTGGGTTGCCTGCTGTGCGCGTGGGCGATGTCAATCGTCTGAAGGTGGGCGAATGGGTGATGGCCATCGGGTCGCCGTTTGGCCTGGAAAACAGTGTCACGGCGGGCATTGTCAGTGCCAAGCAGCGCGACACCGGTGACTATTTGCCTTTCATCCAGACCGATGTGGCCATCAATCCCGGCAATTCAGGTGGGCCACTCATCAACATGCGCGGTGAGGTGGTGGGCATCAACAGCCAAATTTATTCGCGCTCAGGCGGTTTCATGGGGATCTCGTTTGCGATTCCCATGGACGAGGCCATCCGAGTGAGTGACCAGTTGCGCACGCATGGTCGAGTGAGCCGAGGGCGCATCGGGGTGCAGATTGCGCCGGTGACCAAAGAAGTGGCCGAGTCGATTGGTTTGGGGAAAACCACGGGTGTGCTGGTGCGCGGAGTCGAGGAGGGCTCTCCTGCGGACAAGGCGGGCGTTGAAGCGGGTGACATCATCACCCGGTTTGACGGCAAGCCAGTGGACAAGTCTGCGGATTTGCCACGTCTGGTGGGCAGCACCAAACCAGGCAGCCGTGTGGGTCTCACGGTGTTTCGCCGGGGCGGCAGCAAAGAGCTGAGTGTCACGGTGGCCGAATTGGAAGCCGAGAAAGAAACACCTGCGCCTGCAGACAAAAAAGCCAGCACGGCCAAAGTCCAGCATCTGGGATTGACCGTGGCCGATCTGACGGCGACTGAGAAGAAAGAAGCGCGTGTGCGTGCTGGGGTACGGGTCGATGCCGTGGCCGAGCCGGCAGCGCGGGCCGGTATCCAGGAGGGGGACTTGATTTTGGCAGTGGCCAATATGGAGGTCACCTCGGTGAAGGATTTCGATGCCATCATGGCGCGAGTGGACAAAAGCCGCCCGGTCAGTCTGCTGATTCGCCGGGGTGACGGTGCGCAATATGTGCTGATACGGCCTGCCAAGTGAGTGAGGCTGCTTGTCAAGAGTCCCCCGGGTTCCGGGGGTTTTTGAGCGAATCTGATGGTATGGGTGCAACAGACGGAGAAAAAAAATCCCGATTTTTTGAAGCTTCAATGAAGTTGGTGGAAGCTAACTTTTGAAATCGCTCATAACGAATTTGGATAAAATCGTGCACTCTGATCCATGATTGATGGCATAAAGCGCAGGACTGCATTCACGATGCGGGATTCCACACAAGAGTCCACCGGTGATCCACAGATGACCCACAAGTTGTTCAACAAGATGTCAAAATCTCTGTGAATAACTTGTGTATAAATTCGATGTTGCAAAGCAGCAACGACCTGCCAGACGAGCTGTCGGGGCTGTGCGAAAAGGGCAATTTGCCTACAATGAAGTCCCAACCATCGCAGTTGCCATAGATTGTTGGTTCAGGGCGCGTCATCACTCGACGCGCCCTTTTTTCTTTGACGGATCATTGATCCACACACACTTGCAGACCTTCGTTGATGAATCACATCAGAAATTTTTCGATCATTGCGCACATTGACCATGGCAAATCCACGCTGGCCGATCGCTTGATTCAGCGTTGTGGGGGTCTGGAAGCGCGGGACATGGAAGCGCAAGTGCTTGACTCGATGGACATCGAGAAAGAGCGCGGCATCACCATCAAGGCTCAGACCGCAGCGCTGCACTACAAAGCCAAAGACGGTCAGATCTACAACCTGAATCTGATCGACACACCCGGCCATGTGGACTTCTCTTATGAAGTGAGCCGTTCACTCTCAGCCTGCGAAGGCGCTTTGTTGGTGGTCGATGCCAGCCAGGGCGTGGAAGCGCAAACCGTGGCCAACTGCTACACAGCGCTCGACTTGGGTGTGGAAGTGGTGCCTGTGCTCAACAAAATGGACCTGCCTAACGCCGATCCTGACAATGCTCGTGCCGAAGTCGAAGACGTGATTGGCATCGATGCGACCGATGCCATTCCCTGCTCGGCCAAAACCGGCATGGGCATTGAGGAAATTCTCGAAGCGATTGTGGCCAAGGTGCCCGCACCCACCGGCAACCCGGAGGGGCCGCTGCGCGCCATGATCATCGACAGCTGGTTTGACAGCTATGTGGGTGTGGTCATGCTGGTGCGCGTGGTCGATGGTCAGCTGATCAAAGGCGAGCGCATTCGCATGATGGCCAGCAATGCCGTGTACGAGGCGGGCAGCCTCGGTGTCTTCACCCCGGCCAACGAACCTCGCCAGTCGCTCAAGGCGGGCGAGGTGGGCTACATCATCGCGGGCATCAAGGAACTGCAGGCAGCCAAGGTGGGCGACACCGTGACGCTGGAGAAAAAGCTGCCCAACAACGCGGGCCCCGCCACCGAAGCGCTGCCGGGTTTCAAGGAAATCCAGCCGCAGGTGTTTGCAGGGGTTTACCCGGCCGAAGCCAACCAGTACGACGCGCTGCGCGACGCGCTGGAAAAGCTCAAACTCAACGACGCATCGCTGCACTACGAGCCTGAGGTGTCACAAGCCCTGGGTTTCGGTTTCCGTTGCGGTTTCCTGGGCTTGTTGCACATGGAAATCGTGCAGGAGCGCTTGGAGCGCGAATTCGACCAGGACCTGATCACCACCGCCCCGAGCGTGGTTTACGAAGTGGTCAAGGGCGATGGCGAAGTCATCATGGTCGAGAACCCCTCCAAGATGCCTGATCAGGGGCGTTTGCAGGAAATCCGCGAGCCCATCGTCACCGTGCACCTGTACATGCCACAGGACTATGTGGGCCCGGTCATGACACTGGCCAACCAAAAGCGCGGCGTGCAAATCAACATGGCCTACCACGGTCGCCAGGTCATGCTGACCTATGAAATGCCGCTGGGCGAGATCGTGCTGGACTTCTTTGACAAACTCAAATCGGTCAGTCGGGGCTATGCCTCCATGGACTACGAGTTCAAGGAGTACCGCGCTTCCGACGTGGTCAAGGTGGACATCATGCTCAACGGTGAGAAGGTCGATGCGTTGTCCATCATCGTGCACCGCACCCAAGCGCAGTACCGAGGCCGCGCCGTGGCGGCCAAGATGCGCGAGATCATCAGCCGCCAGATGTTCGATGTGGCGATCCAGGCGGCCATTGGTGCCAACATCATCGCGCGTGAGACCATCAAGGCTCTGCGCAAGAACGTGCTGGCCAAGTGCTACGGTGGTGACATCACGCGTAAACGCAAACTGCTTGAGAAGCAAAAGGCCGGTAAAAAGCGCATGAAACAGATCGGTTCGGTTGAAGTGCCTCAAGAGGCGTTTCTGGCCATTTTGCAGGTGGAAGATTGATGCAGTTCCTCACGTCTTTGGTGCTGGCCGCGTTTGTCGGTTACATCGGTGGTTGGTACTTCGGGTTCATCGAGGGCAGTTTTGCGCTGCTCCTGATGCTGGCCACGGTGGTCACCGGCATTTACTGGCTGGCTGAACGTTTTGTGTTCTTGCCCCAACGGGAACAGGCGGCGGCCCGACTGGAGCTGGATGCCGCCAGTCGCTGTGCCGAATTGGCGCGCATGGGCATTGACAAGGTGGACACCGACATCCAGGAAGCCCGCGACAAGTTGCTGATGCAGCCTTGGTGGCTGGACTGGACCGCCGGCCTGTTCCCGGTGATTGTGGTGGTGTTCATCTTGCGCTCGTTTTTGTTCGAGCCGTTCAAGATTCCTTCAGGTTCGATGATCCCCACCTTGCAAATCGGTGACCTGATCCTGGTCAACAAGTTCCATTACGGCATCCGCCTGCCTGTCGCCAACACCAAAATCACCGAGGGCACGCCGGTGCAGCGCGGTGATGTGATGGTGTTCCGCTACCCGCCCAAACCCACCGTGGACTACATCAAGCGTGTGGTGGGTTTGCCGGGTGATGAAGTGGCTTATCTGAACAAGACGCTGACCATCAATGGCAAAGCCATCGAAACCCAAGCCTTGCCCGATTACTTTGATGAATCGACCATGGGTTATTTCAAACACTTCAGCGAAGCACTGGGGGCCAAGCCCCATCAATCGATTCAGGATGCGCGTCGTTCAGCGTTCATCCCGGGTGTGGAAGCTTTTCCGGGCAGTGAAAACTGCAAATACACCATCGAAGGCGTGACCTGCAAGGTGCCTGAAGGCCACTACTTCATGATGGGCGACAACCGCGACAACTCCCTGGATTCGCGCTATTGGGGTTTTGTGCCGGACGCCAATATCGTGGGCAAAGCCTTTTTTGTGTGGATGAACTTTGGCAATCTCAAGCGCATCGGTGCTTTCAACTGAGGTGAAAGTGGCCACATCCCCCGCATTGTCCGAACTCCAAATCCGGCTGGGTTATGCCTTTCGCCAGACAGGCCTGTTGCAGCAGGCAGTTACCCACCGCAGTTTCAGTGTCGATCACTATGAGCGGCTTGAATTCCTGGGTGATTCGGTTCTGAATCTGGCCGTTGCGCATTTGCTTTACAGCCAACTGGCCAATTTGCCCGAAGGCGATTTGTCCCGGGTGCGTGCCAACTTGGTCAAGCAAGACACCTTGCACCAACTGGCCAAATCGCTGGACATCTCACCAGTCATGCGCCTGGGCGAAGGCGAAATGCGTTCGGGTGGTCAAAACCGGCCATCGATCCTGGCCGATATGCTTGAAGCCATCATTGGCGCGGTCTATCTGGATGGTGGTTACAACGCCGCCCAGGGTCTGGTCGAGCGCCTTTTCCAGAAAGTGGACATCAAACCTGACATGCAGGCCGTGGGCAAAGATCCCAAAACCGAGTTGCAAGAGTGGCTGCAAGGTCGCAAATTGGCCCTGCCCAAATACACTGTGGTGGGCACATCGGGTGCCGCCCACCGGCAGACGTTCGAGGTCTCCTGCGAGGTGACCGAACTGCGCCAAACCCAACAAGGCTCCGGGCCATCGCGCCGGGCCGCCGAGCAGGCCGCAGCCGCTGCCTTGCTGCACATCCTCAAAACAGAAAGCGCCGCATGAGCACCCCCAAAACCCCCGGTGAAATTGAGCGCACGGCGCATGAACAATTGGTGCGCCGTCCTGTGGAAATTGCAGGGGTGACCATCCAGCCGCGTGACAGCGCAGAGTCGGCAGCCTTGCCCGTGCAAGCCAGTCCAGCGCCCGTGCCCGTCGAGGGGCAGCACTGCGGTCTGGTGGCCATTGTGGGCAAGCCCAACGTGGGCAAGTCCACCTTGCTCAACGCACTGGTGGGCCAAAAAGTCAGCATCACCTCGCGCAAGGCGCAAACCACCCGTCATCGCATCACCGGCATCCGCACCGAAGGGGCCAACCAGTTTGTGTTTGTCGATACCCCAGGTTTTCAGACCATCCATGGCACGGCGCTCAACAAATCGCTGAACAAAACTGTGGTCGGTGCAGTGGGTGACGTCGATCTGGTTTTGTTCGTGGTGGAAGCGGGCAGCTTCACCAACGCCGACGCCAAGGTGCTGGCGCTGCTCAAGCCGGGCATTCCGGTGCTGCTGATTGCCAACAAGCTGGACAACGTGCATCGCCGCGGCGAGATCGCGCCATGGCTGCGTGAGATGCAGGAACGTCATGCGTTCACCGAGTTCGTGCCCATGTCGGCCAAACAGCCCAAAGACATTGAGCGTTTGCTGGGCATTTGTGAAAAATACCTGCCCGAGCAAGCCTGGTGGCACGGTGAAGACGAGTTGACCGACCGCAGCGAAAAATTTCTCGCCAGCGAGATGGTCCGTGAAAAACTCTTTCGCCTGACCGGGGATGAGCTGCCTTACACCTCAACGGTGGTGGTCGACAAATTTGAAGAAGAGCCTGGCCGCACCGCCAAGCGCCTGGTGCGTATTGCGGCCACCATCGTGGTCGAACGCGAAGGCCACAAGGCCATGGTCATTGGTGACAAGGGCGAAAAACTCAAGCGCATCGGCACCGAGACCCGTCAGGAGCTGGAAAAGCTGCTGGACGCCAAGGTGTTCATCGAGTTGTGGGTCAAGGTGCGTTCAGGCTGGGCCGACGACGAAGCCCGCGTGCGCAGTTTTGGTTACGAGTGACCCTTGTCTGATCCATGGCCACCAAGCGGATCGCTGACGAACCCGCCTATGTGCTGCACCGCTACGACTGGAGCGAGACCAGCCTGATCCTGGAGGTGTTCACCCGCCACCATGGACGGGTGGCGTTGGTGGCCAAAGGGGCCAAGCGACCCACCTCGAGCTTTCGCCCCGTGTTGCTGCCTTTGCAGCCCTTGTCGCTGACGTTTGGCGGTGACGGCGACATCCGCACCCTCAAGTCGGCCGAGTGGGTAGGGGGGCACGTCATGCCCACAGGCGAGGCGTTGTTGTCGGGCTATTACCTCAACGAGTTGCTGATGCGCCTGCTGGTGCGCGACGATGCGTTCACCCGCTTGTTTGATGTTTACGCTGCGGCCGTTCGTTTGCTGGCCAGTGGTGATCCGGATGCCCTGCAATGGGCGTTGCGTGGCTTTGAGTTGATCTTGCTCAAGGATATTGGCCTGTTGCCTGCGCTGGATGTGCAAACCCTGACCCTGAAACCCCTGATGCCCGAGCAGCGCTACACCCTGGTGCCCGAAGCGGGCTTGCAGTGGGCCCAAGAAGACGGGCGCACAGCTTTGACGGGCGCGCAATGGCTGACACTGCACGCGGCGCTGGCGGACCCCAGTCCGCTGGCGGCCCTGTTGCGACAATGTGCTGATCTGCTCAGCCCCTTGCAGCGGCCCATGCGCCTGCTGCTCAACTACCATTGCGGCGTGGGGGCTTTGCGCACCCGCCAAATGATGCTGGACCTGCAAACCTTATGACCTCCAATTCTGATCGCGTGGCCTTGTCGGTGAACGTCAACAAAGTTGCCTTGCTGCGCAACTCCCGCCACTTGGGCATCCCGAGCGTGACCCGTGCCGCCGGGTTGTGCCTGCAAGCGGGCGCGCAAGGCATCACCATCCATCCGCGCCCCGACGAGCGTCATATCCGCGCCAGCGATGTGCCCGAGCTGACCGCTTTGATGCAAGATTGGCCCGATCGCGAGTTCAACATCGAAGGCAACCCTTTCCATAACCTGATGGACCATGTGCGCTCTGTGCGCCCGCACCAGGTGACCTTTGTGCCCGACAGCGAAGGCCAGTTCACCAGCGACCACGGCTGGACTTTTCCGCAAGATGCCAACCGGTTGAAACCCCTGATCGACGAATGCAAAGCCTTGGGTGTGCGGGTGAGCCTGTTCATGGACCCTGTGCCTGAGCAAATGGCCGCCGCCCGCGCCGTAGGGGCGGACCGTGTGGAGCTGTACACCGAACCCTATGCGGCCACCTGGGGCACGCCCGACAACGCCGCGCAGTTGCAACGCTACGTCGATGCCGCGCAAGCCGCGTTGGAAGTGGGCCTGGGCGTGAATGCCGGCCATGACCTGAATCGTGACAACTTGCCTGCATTTGTCGCTGCGGTGAAAGGCTTGCAAGAAGTTTCGATCGGTCACGCCTTCATGGCTGATGCGCTGGAGCTGGGTTACACCGCCACGGTGCAAGCCTATTTGGCTTGCTTGCACAAATGATCTACGGCATTGGCACCGACATCTGCGACATCCGCCGCATCCGGGCCAGCCTGGAGCGGCATGGTGAGCGCTTTGCTGCCAAGGTGCTGAGTGATGCCGAAATGACCACCTGGAAAGCCCGCAGTACCCGCTGGCCCGAGCGGGGTGTGCGTTATCTGGCCACCCGGTTTTCGGCCAAAGAGGCTTTCAGCAAAGCCATTGGCTTGGGCATGCGCATGCCCATGACCTGGCGGCTGTGTGAGGTGGGCAAGTTGCCCAGCGGTCAGCCGGTCATCGTGCTGCACGGGGTGCTCAAAGAATGGTTTGAGGCTAAAAACCTCAGCGCCCACATCACCGTGACCGACGAAGCCGATTACGCTGCCAGTTTTTGTGTGGTCGAGACGCGGCCCTGAGCCCCAGAGCTGCCATCAAACTTCGCCGCAGATCGACTGCCCCTTGATTTTGAGCACTTCATCCCGAACTGCATTTGGACACTGAAACACGCATGAGCATCCACGCCCCTCTGATCTTGGACATTGAAGGCCACAGCCTGACGGATGTCGACCGCCGACGTCTGGCCCATCCCCTGACGGGCGGCATGATTTTGTTTGGCCGCAACTGGCACAGCTGCGAACAGCTCAGCGACTTGTGTGCCGACATCAAAAGCATCCGTCCCGACCTGTTGATCGCGGTGGACCATGAAGGTGGGCGCGTGCAGCGTTTTCGCACCGATGGCTTCACCCACTTGCCGCCCATGCGTGCTTTGGGCGCGCTTTGGTCACAAGACGACAAAGGCCAGCCCGGCTCGGGCGTGCTCAAGGCCTGCGAGGCGGCCACCTCGGCGGGTTTTGTGCTGGCCAGCGAGTTGCGTGCTTGCGGGGTCGATTTCAGCTTCACGCCCGTGCTGGACCTCGACCACGGTGAGAGTGGCGTGATTGGCGACCGCGCCTTTGCCCGTGACCCGCGTGTGGTGAGCCTGCTGGCGCGCAGCCTGATGCAGGGCTTGCTGCAAGCGGGCATGGGCAACTGCGGCAAGCACTTCCCCGGGCATGGGGCGGTGAAAGCTGATTCGCACGTGGCCTTGCCGGTGGACAAGCGCGGCCTCAAAGCCATCCTGGCCGACGACGCACAGCCTTACCGCTGGCTGGGTAGCGTGCTCACCGCCGTGATGCCCGCGCACGTCATTTACAGCAAGGTGGACAGCCGCCCGGCAGGCTTTTCGTCTCGTTGGCTGCAAGACATTTTGCGAGGGCAATTGGGCTTTCAGGGCGTGGTCTGCACCGATGATTTGTCGATGGCGGCAGCCCGCCAGATGGAGGGCCGCACGCTCAGTTACACCGAAGCGGTCATCACCGCCTTGCAGGCCGGTTGCGATCTGGCTTTGCTGTGCAACCGTTCCGCGGTGAACGGTGGTGCCGAGCTGGACGAGGTGCTGGACCAATTGGCCGAAGCCCAGCTCAAGGGCCGCTGGTTGCCCAATGAAGTGAGCGAAGAGCGTCGCCTGAACCTGTTGCCACGCTCACCGGCACGACCCTGGGACGAGCTGGTGTGCTCGTCGGATTACATGCAGGCGCTCGACCGCCTGCCATGACTTGAACGGAACCCCTGAATGAACTGGATTGGCAAGATTTTCATGGGCCTGCTGGGCCTGGGCCTGCTGGCGGGCTTGTTGCTGGCGCTGGGTGTCTACAGCGTGTTTGCCACGGTGCGCTGGTTGCTGACAGGCCGTAAGCCCCAGGTGGTGCTGGTTTGGCAGCAGTTCAGCGCTTTGCGCAAGGGCGCGCGCTGGGGTGGTCAGCGCGGCTTTGAGTTGGATGCCCAGACGTCGGCTCAGGGCGACATCGTGGATGTGGAGGTGCGTGAAGTGGTGGACGAGGCGCCGCGTTTGCCGCCACGACAGCCCGGCTGATGCTCAAAAAACAAACCCGGCTCAAGGCCGGGTTTGTTTTTTGAGAGACCGTGCTCTTATTCCTGTACGTGGCGAAGGGCGGGGAACAGGATCACGTCGCGGATGCTGGGGCTGTCGGTCAACAGCATCATCAAGCGGTCAATGCCGATGCCGCAGCCGCCTGCAGGTGGCATGCCGTATTCGAGCGCACGCACAAAGTCGTGGTCGTAGTACATCGCTTCGTCATCGCCATCGTCCTTGGCGGCCACTTGTGCGTGAAAGCGGGCAGCCTGGTCTTCGGCGTCGTTCAGTTCGCTGAAGCCGTTGCCGAACTCGCGGCCGGTGATGTAGAGCTCAAAGCGCTCGGTCACTTCGGGCCGGCTGTCGTTGGCGCGGGCCAGCGGTGAAATTTCAGTGGGGTGCTCCATGATGAAGGTCGGCTCCCAGAGCTTGTCTTCCACGGTTTCCTCAAAGTAAAACACCTGCAGGCTGGCCAGGCTGCGCGTGGACAGCTTGTCTTTGGCTTCGCTCATGCCCAGCTTTTTCAGGGCGTGGATCAGCCACTCGGCGTTGTCCACGTTGTCGCCCGCCTCGGTGTGCTTCACGATGGCTTCGCGGATGGTCATGCGCGCAAAAGGCTTGTTCAGGTCCACCGGCTTGCCGTTGTAGGTCAGATCCAGCGTGCCCGCCGCGGTCATGGCCGCGTCGCGGATCAGGCTCTCGGTGTAGCTCATCAGGTCCTGGTAGTTCCAGTAGGCCGCGTAGAACTCCATCATGGTGAACTCGGGGTTGTGGCGCACCGAGATGCCTTCGTTGCGGAAGTTGCGGTTGATCTCGAACACGCGCTC
>JACCDQ011687602.1_pt1 | contig 12609 bp, 17 predicted proteins | sample 7446031 | NCBI WGS metagenome assembly JACCDQ01 (sample SAMN15323442, study PRJNA562643) | freshwater metagenome | isolation source: river surface water | place: USA:Blue River Watershed | collected 2017-08-17
AGAGAGAATTGAACTCTCCTCTTCGGGTTGAAAACCCGATGTCCTGACCACTAAACGATGGGGGCTTGGAGCCTCGTGTCAGGATTGAACTGACGACCTATCGCTTACAAGGCGATTGCTCTACCACTGAGCTAACAAGGCACTGGGCTTTAGAGGCAAACAACACATTAGTTGTTTATTATTGAAGCAGAGTCAGCTACGTAGCACGTGCTTGCCATACCTCTAAAACCGAGCGAATAGGGAGAATCGAACTCCCATAATCTGCTTGGAAGGCAGAAGTTTTACCATTAAACTATATTCGCAAATGTGAGTAGGTGGATTGCTTTTTACCACCAGTGCCTAGTCAATACGGTCCAGTAAGATCCGCTTTTGAGCACACCTGCCCTTTATCCGCTAAGATGATCCGCTAAGATCAGACAGTGCCTTATCCTCCCCATTTGACTTTGAGGATTATTCAGCCATACTCCAGAGCAACCGTCGCCACTCTGTTTGCGTCCCCGATGGGATTTGAACCCACGATCCCCTGGCTGACAACCAGGTGCTTTAACCACTAAGCCACGGAGACTTGTTGTGATGCGTAGTTGACAAGACTACCACCACCGCCCTATACTATACCACCTCTGGGAACGAGCACCATTGCGAGCCATTTGTGACTACTTACGGCTTTGGTATGCCGATTAGCTCCTTCGGGGCTACCACCTACACTACCCTCTTATAGTCGGTAGTCCACTATCTGGGATAGTCAATCCCATTGCTCCCCCTCCTGGGATCGAACCAGGGACCTTAGAGTTAACAGCTCTCTGCTCTGCCTCTGAGCTAAGGAGGAATGTATAGTCAATTATACATGATTTCTATTTAATTGTCAAGTATATTTAGACTAGCCATTTTACTACTGGGCAACATGGGTCTCCGCCTTCTTCCCATTCCTGCTCTTCTTCAGCAGTCATGTATGGATCACCGTCGTGGGTCATACAGAAACCTTCTGTAATCCAGCCCTTTTCGATTCCCTTGTATAGCCATTGAATAGCTTCCGTTGATTCCTCAATGGAGAAATCTTTGTGTTCTATAGTCATAACAAAACCCTTCCTAGGTTATGTATCTATTATACAGCCTAGAAAGGGTCCTGTCAAGAAGATTTTTTAGTTCTCTTCTGGAATGTTGTCAGCGAATGCTGCATCGATTTCGTCGTCAGATAGCTCTCCGTCATTCAGATAGCCACGAGCCAAGTCTTCGACTACATTAGCAATACCCATTACACCTGCTAGGATAGCAGTCTGTACTGTGTCAATACCAATGATAGCACCAGCACCGATAGTTGTCAATGCTGAAACGATAAATAGTGCAAGCATTCTCTTTGCGATTTTTGCGTAGTTCATTATTTGTCCTCCTTATCTTTTCTTAGATTAATTGTGATTAGCCAAATTATTGTTGACCAAACGATTGCTATACCCACAATATCTCTGGCAGTTCCTGTAAGGGTTAGCCATGCAATGAAGAACCCTAGTAGGGTGAACAGTTGGTTGATACTCTCTTTTAATACATCTTTGATCCATCTTAATATTGTTTTTATTATTTTCACTTTATTCTCCCTACCATCATGCTGGCGATTTGTGATACGATGACCACAGGCACGATGACTTCTTGTGCTTTCTCACGCTGGTCGCTGGTCATATCCATACCTGCCTGAGACACATTATTAAATACTTCTGCTATTGCCTTTCCTGGCTCTGTAAGTAGCTCTCCTACGAATGCTGCTGTCTCTGCTATACCCTCAGAAATGCCTCCAATAAGGGCTGTAGGGTCTGTGAGAGCCTCTAACATTTGCTCTGCCTGTATTTCTGTGACCGCATCTGCTAGTGTGTAAGGAAGGACACCAGTATCGTTTTCAGCAGCACGGTCTGATAGCTGTTGTTGAGCTTCTTCTATGACTGTGGTTGTTGTTTGGGGGGTATTTGTTTGGTCTGGTTCAGGTAACGGTTCAACGACATCTTCTGTTGGCTCTGGAGTAGGTTCCGAGGACGGCGTAGTCTCAGGTGGTAACTCTCTGAATGGTGGAATGGCTTCCAGTTCTGATTGAGCGACATTTAACTCCTGCTGTTTAGTTGACACATCCTGTGACGTTACTTCTATTATACTTGAATTTTCAATTTGAGCCTGTGTTAATGTATCTAAATTAGCCTGTTTTTCATTTACGATTACGAATAGTTCTGGGTTCTGTATCTCTGGCTGTATTGCATCCATATCAAGCACGGTCTCTGTATGCCAAACAGTTTCATAAATAATTTCTTCTGTGTATGTAGTTACTTCTGTGTATGTAACGATCTCGTCATATACTGTTTCTGTTACTGTCTGTGTGCCAAATTGTGATGATGGAACAATCTCCCAGCCATACCCTGGCTTTGCCCAGTACAACCAGACGTTTGCTCCACCACCGTTCTCATAGAACCATAGCGTTATTGTGTGGCTTCCCTCTGTCAAATAAAGAGATGTAGTTGAGCCACCTCCGCCCTTGTCATACCAGTCATTAATAATAGTATTGCCATCGATAATTAATTTAATTCCGTCGTCGCCTGGTGCGTAAAATCCATATGTGCCTGTACTAGGTATCTGTATATTTCCACTAAAATTAACAATAACATCTTCGTATAGTCCTGAGTTTAGAATCTGTCCGCCACCCCAATCATAATTAATATTAGGAACGTTAAGTGTAGATACTAATCTGTTTTCTCCAGGTAAAGGTGGTGCGTTATTGTATCCTTGCATGTTGTAGGATTTCGCTGTAAGCCCACCAGGGATCAGCGTAGTCACCTCTCTAGGGACTAGAGTGACTTCCCTGACCGTTTCTGTGTGAGGTATCTGAATTGTATGCTGTGTTTGTTCTGCAACCTGTATCTCTTTTGTTGGTCTTATCCATGTGGGGTCAAGTATTAGGTTTTGCTCGTAGTTTGTTTGTGCAACTACAAGCTCTTGTTGTGCTGTTTCTATTTGTGTTTGTAGAGACTGACCTCTTTGTACCGCCTCTAAATGTGCTTGCTCTGCCTGTTCTAGGGCAATCTGAGCAGCAGAAAGCCTAGCCTTTGCTTCTGATACTGTCTGGTTATACTCTTCCCTGGTCTCACCATGGGCAGGTGTCTCCCAAAACATTGTAAGCAAGACTATTGACACAACTATAATTGAGTATGCTAATCGTCTAATTTCCTGTCTCCTATGTTAGTGAATCACTAACAGGATAATTATACCATAGGTATACAAAAAAGAAAGGGCTACCGAAGTAGCCCAATCCTTGTTATTTAGTTAGAAGTCCCAGTCATCATCAGTGGTAGCCTCATGCTTGCCCATTACATAGGACGAACCAGAGCCACTGAAGAAGTCGTGGTTTTCATCAGCGTTTGGAGACAGGGCTGACAAAATTGCTGGGTTCACATCACACTGGTCTTTAGGGAACAGTGGGTCAAACCCTAGATTCATCAGAGCCTTGTTAGCATTGTAGTGTAGGAACTTCTTAACGTCTTCTGTTAATCCCACTCCATCATACAGGTCTGCTGTATAACGAATCTCGTTTTCATACAAGTCCATCAGAAGCTCATAGGTGTATGCCTTTAGCTCTTCCTGGCGACTTGTGAGTTCCTCATTGTATGCTAACTGGAACTTGTATCCAATGTAGTAGCCATGCACAGCCTCATCACGAATGATAAGTCTGATGAGATCAGCAGTGTTGGTAAGCTTTGCACGGCTTGACCAGTACATTGGTAGATAGAATCCACTGTAGAACAAGAATGATTCTAGCAATGTAGAAGCAATCTTACGCTTTAGTGGGTCATCTCCATGGTAGTACTTTAGAACAATCTCAGCCTTCTTCTGGAGGTAAGGGTTGTCCTCACTCCAACGGAAAGCATCTTCAATCTCCTGCGAAGAACATAGTGTAGAGAATACACTTGAGTATGACTTGGCGTGTACTGACTCCATGAACGAGATGTTTGTCATTACTGCTTCTTCATGCATTGTTCTTGCATCGGGGATTAGGCTGACTGCTCCTACTGTACCCTGGATTGTATCCAACATGGTTAGACCTGTGAATACACGCATTGTGAGAAGCTTCTCTTCATCTCGCAATGTTGACCAAGACTGTACGTCATTGGCAAGTGGGACCTTCTCTGGAAGCCAGAAGTTGGCTGTGAGCCTATTCCAGACTTCCAAATCGATTGGGTCTTCTAGTTTGTTCCAGTTAACTGGTCTTGTTATTGATCTCATTTTCTCTCCTCCTACAACATGCAACTTACACACTCTGAAACGTCAGTGCCTTCTAGAGCCATCTGGCGAATGCGAATGTAGTAAATTGTCTTAATGCCCTTTTTCCAAGCATAGATTTGTGCTTTGTTTACATCACGAGTCGTCGCAGTATCCTTAAAGAATAGTGTCAGAGAGAGTCCCTGGTCCACGTGCTGAGTTGCAGCAGCATAGACATCGATAATCTTCTCTGGACCAATCTCATAGGCATCCTGGAAGTACTGGCGATTGTCGTTGTTAAGGAATGGGGCTGGGTAGTAAACACGACCCATCTTTCCTTCCTTGCGAATCTCAATCTGTGATGCGATTGGGTGAATCGAACTGGTTGAGTTGTTGATGTAACTAATCGAACCAGTTGGTGGAACAGCCTGAAGGTTCTGGTTGTAGATACCAAAACGCATAACACTCTGTGCCAATTCTTTCCAGTCTTCCTGCGTTGGGATTGCGATTCCTGCATCCGCAAAAAGCTTCGCAACCTTGGCAGTCTCTGGCTTCCACTCTCTACCAATGTACTTGATAAAGAATGTTCCATCAGCATACTTTGATTCCCAGAAAGCATCGAACGTTTCTGCACGTTCAATAGCAATCTTGTTGGAAGCACGTAGTGCGTGATATAGAACAGTATAAAAGTAAATGTTGGTAAAGTCAATAGACTCTTCATCACCATAGAACATTTCTTCCTTACCAAAGTAACCATGTAGGTTCATCTGACCAAGACCAATTGCGTGTGACTTGTCGTTACCGTCAGCAATTGATGGTACTGATTCAATGTTGCTTAGGTCCGATACTGCTGTCAAGGCACGTACTGCTGTCTCAATGCTCTTGCCAAAGTCTGGTGAAGCCATTACACTAGCAATGTTTAGTGAACCAAGGTTACACGAAATGTCCTTACCAATCTCAGCATAGCTAAGGTCAGCATTGTAAATGCTTGGTGTGTTCACCTGCAGAATCTCAGAGCAAAGGTTTGACATGTTGATGCGTCCCTTGATTGGGTTGGCATCATTAACAGTGTCTTCATACATGATGTATGGATACCCTGACTCAAACTGAAGTTCGGCAATGCGTTCGAACAAAGTACGAGCCTTGATCTTGGTCTTGCGAATCTCTGGGTTGTCTACAAGTTCTTGATACATATCTGTAATAGAAATGTCGCTCATGTCCTTATCGTACACACGCTTAACATCGTAAGGTGAGAACAAGTACATGTCGTCACCATTCTTAGCAAGTTCAAGAGTGATGTTAGGAACTACCACACCAATTGAAAGAGTCTTGATACGCATCTTTTCATCTGCGTTCTCTCGCTTAGTGTCAAGGAATCGCATGATGTCTGGGTGGTGAGCGTTTAGGTAAACTGCACCTGCACCCTGGCGAGCACCAAGCTGGTTGGCGTAAGAGAATGCGTCCTCAAGCATCTTCATAACTGGGATGACACCTGAAGACTGGTTCTCAATCTTCTTGATTGGAGCACCAAGTTCACGAAGGTTTGTAAGGTTAAGTGCAACACCGCCACCACGCTTTGAAAGTTGGAGTGAGGAGTTTACTGCACGAGCGATTGACTCCATGTTGTCCTCAATGCGGAGCAGGAAGCAGGAGACGTACTCTCCACGTTGCTTCTTACCTGCGTTTAGGAATGTAGGTGTTGCTGGCTGGAAGCGACCTGAAATAATTTCATCGATCAGGCTGGCAACCAAAGCACGGTCTCCACGAGCAAGCATCAATGCGTTCATCACCACACGGTCTTCAAAGCGTTCTAGGTAGCGTTCACCATCAAATGTCTTTAGTGCGTATCCTGTGTAGAATTTGTACGCTCCAACGAATGTTGGGAAACGGAACTTGTATCCGTATGCTCGCTTGAACATTTCCTTGATAAACTCAAAGTCATACTGGTCAAGGATTTCCTTTTCGTAGTATTCATGTTCAACTAGATAGTCAAGCTTCTCCTCCAGACTGTGGAAGAATACTGTGTTTAGATTTACGTGGTCAAGGAAGTAAGCACGTGCTGCTTCCTTATCCTTATCGAATTGAATCTGACCGTTCTGGTCATAAAGATTCAACATTGCATTTAGCTCATGGTAGCTATACTGTGGTGTCATTTAACATCTCCAGCCTTTCTGTTATTAGTTCTATGTCTTCTGGTGTGCCTAGTATCTCTACCCTGGCGATAATGGGGACACCTGTTTTGGCAGAGATTAGCTCTGCTGCCTTACAGTAGTGTTCTCCAAAGTTGGTGTTGCCTGTCCCAATTACTCCTCTGAGGAGTTGTCTGTTTTCTGGTACGTTGAGGAATGCCCTGACCTGCCTTGGGATCGCTGACTTTTCACTACCGCCTCCGTAAGTTGGAACAACAAGTATATAAGGAACGCAAACGCCAACGGTATCAGCATCAGCAGTATAGTCAATTGGAATTCTCCTTGCGTTGTTAGTCAGCTTTTCTACAAAGCGTTTAGTATTACCAGAATAATTAGAGAAGTACACAATATCTAAAGACACATGCACTCCTCACAAATTTGGGTTAGATATCTATTCTACCACAATGTTTAAACCAAGTCAATGTTGAACTGACGCAAATAGCTGTCAATTTCTGCCTTGGGTGCGTGAATAACATTGCGAGGATTATCTTCAATGAAGTCTTGCTGTGGCTTGCGGTCACGGAACTCGTGGATTTCAACAACGGTGTTTCTGTCACGAGGTGTGTGAGAGATAGCTCCGAACACAGCACCACAGACAGCGTCTGCAAGGTCCTTAGAAAGTTTTCTAGGGTGGTCTACACGGTTCTGCTTTACAATCTTTAGTTCTGTAAGTTCTTCGAACAAAAGTTCGATGTTGGGCATTACAAGACGGTCTTCGTAAATAAGCATGGCTAGGTCCTCGTAGTGCTTCTTGGCAACAGAAACAGTCTCAGTACGAATACCAACAGCCTTCAACTCGTTCTGGATATCAAATGAGTTCCAACGGTCAAAGCTCACCATGCCCATATCAAATCCGATACGACGTAGGTTCTGAATCCATTGCTTAACCTCTGAGAGGTTCACAGGACCTTCCTTGCGTGGCTCCCAGTATGCTACAGCATCTACTACTACGATTGGTACGATCTGTTCATAGTCTTTCATTACCTGGACTGATACCCACTTTTCTACGTGAGCAATAGCAACAGCACACTTGTCATGCTTCTGTGCAAGGTCAGCGTGGATAAAGTATTTCTTGTCTGGGTCAGGAACGAATGTCTCGTCAAATCGTCTGGCTGAGTCTAGTGGATTACGGATAGTCATTGCAGCACGAACCTTGTCACGGTCCTTGAAGAATGCGTCTGATGCGAATGTAGGAACACATGCAAAACGTTGCATAGCATCGCCCATGTCTGTAAAGAATGCAAGTTTGAAGTCGTCAATCTTACGAGTAGGGTTAATTACCCATGTAGGACGCTTTAGAGCAAATACACCTGGATACTTGTAGCTAACAATTGTGTCTTCTTCCCACTCAATTTCCAGTGTATTACCATCTGCATCTTCTGGTAGGTCTGGATTCAAAATAAACTTGTGAGTCTTTGTTACAACTTCCTTCTCTGCAATTACCTTGTCATACTGTGTTGAGATAAAGTCTCCAGGATAACGAGGGAAGGATAGTAGTGCCACCTTTCCTAGGTCTGGGAAACGAGAGTCTACGGAAGCACGGAAGGCTTTGTAGATGTTGTCTGCAGTCTTACCCTGGTCATTACCAGTTCCAATCTCCTGTGCGAAACCAGAGATCTCGTCAAGGATAGCTAGGATAAGGTTAAGACCCTCGTGAGACTCACGCTCTGAGTGACCAGAGTAAACAGTAATAGACTTATCAAAGTTAATCTGTTCTGCCTTTGGGTCATACTTACCAGCAAACCAAGGTGAGCGTTCGATCTTCGTCTTGAAGCCTTTGAAGAACACGTTCTTAGCCTGTTGAGCGTTAATAGCCACGTTAATAATATCGATAGCGTCACCACCTGGCTTACCAAAATAGCGAGCAGGGTCTTTTAGGCATAGTAGTTTATATACTAAGTAGGCACATCCTACAGTTGAGGTAAAGTCCTTGCCACTACCCTTGCCAAGTTGCATAATGATTTCATTCTTGGTGTACTTCTTGTAGTGCCTACGACCAGCCTCTTCACCCATAATCTCAATAAGTTCTTCTACACGGTAGATTTGACTCATTGACTCTACGAGGTCGTACTGTGCTTCTGATAGCTGTGGCTGTCCCAAGTAGTCCTCACCCTCAACGAAGGTTTTTGCATCTACTGGAATCTCGTCAAAGTGACTACTCTTAAGTACTTCGAAAAAATCATTGAACATTGACAATGGTAATCGTCTCCTGGTTCTTAGCAATGTCTGAGAGTCGTCTCATAATCTTGTCACGAATCTCTGGATGCTCTGAAGCAATGTCCTGAAGAATACCCTTGAGGATATCTTGCTTACGCTCAATCTCAATCATCTCTTCTGCGAGTTCCTTGTTCTCAAGCAGACCTGCCTTCTGCAGCATATCGATACGTTTAGACTCAATGTCAAGGACTAGCTTGATAGATGCATTCTTTGCACTCAGATTGGCTGTGGTAGTTGCTTCATCCATAACCTCATATGCTTTATTAATTAGATAGTTATAGTGGGTGTCAGCAGCTACCAGGGCTTCCTTGGCACGAGCACGGATTGCAGCATTGTCTGCAGCCATAGCCTTCCACTGGTTGAGGTGTGATACAACCTTTTGACGAGGTAGGGAAAGTTCCTTAGAAATCTGTGTTGGGTCTTCACCCTGTAGATATTTTTCTACAACCTTGTTCATCTCGTCAAGATGTTCGACTGTTAAGTCTTCGAAATTAGACATTCTTCTTCACCACTGCTTTCTTCATTCTACGCTTAGGGATACGCTTTACACGGTCAATGGCGAATGATCGGAATGCTCCAGTCTGTCCTCTGTGTACCTCGTGACAATCTACCCAAGAAGCCCCAGTCTTTGTGTTAGTAGTAATGCTAACAAACTTAAAACGCATTCCGTATTCCCCCACAATCTTGATAAGGTCTCCCTTTTCAATTGTGAAGTTCCCAGACTCCATCTCATACACACGGTCAAAAACAACTGGTGGTGGGGTGAGGGTTGTAGCAATTGTTGCTTTACGTCTAGCCATTATCTCTTTGACTTCCTTAATCCGAATTTTGCCAAGTACACGTAGATAGTTTCTACGCTAGTACCGCACTCCTTAGCGATTTGCTCTGGAGTTTTCTTGTCCATGTGGTATCTCTTTTTTAACCACACTTCACTAGTATACAGCTTTGCCATTACTTTGTCAACCTTTCCCAGTTATTAACTGCGTAGTGACCAATTCCAATTGCGTCTGCTACGTCGTTATCAGTAACAATCCTATCATACTGCACATCAACGAAGTGCATAGTCTTTTGTTTTCTCTGCTCTCGCATCTGTGCCTTAATCCAGGAATCAGACTTGCCAGGATTTGCCTTCTTGAATTCTGCAATCTCCTGCTTACTTGGCTTCTTATTGCCAATGAAGTTCTGCCAGGTGATTGGTGCTACAGAACGAATTCTACGTACCCCAGCAGCCCCCAGGATGGCTCCCTGGACCAGTGCAAGGTCTGCAGCAGTCTTTGGGCTATTCATAAATACTGTGTGCTCTATGACGATTGCATCAATGTTTTTGGCATACGCATCCAAGAATGCCTTTACTTTTTTACCAGCATCGACAACTTTGTCGTATGCTGTAGTTCCTGTAAAATTAATCTTTCCAAATGAGTCTAGCTCTCCATCAACAAAGAGGGAGAAGGCAAGACTATTAGTACTAGCATCAATACAGAAGATTGTCTTTGGCTTGTCAATCAGGTTACTAATCTTTACCATTCATTAACCCCTTGATATCTTTTAATGCTTTTGTAACGTCTTTAGGATCCAAATCACAGTTCTGACATATGTTTGAATCGTTGTATATGGAAAGAAGAGAACCACAAAGGTTGCACTTACGAGGATTCTTTGAACGCTTTTTCAAGCGATTCAAGAAATACTTTTCTCGTATCTTTTCCTTTGTGGCTTCTTCTCTGCATTCAGCAGAGCAATAAATTTGATATGCTACTGCTGGTGTAAAGCTATGGTCGCACCATTCACAGTGTTTGTTGTTCATCTAACGGCTCCAGAGAATTGATTTTAATCTCTCCAAGCCCAGCATTATCGCAAGCTTCCCTAATAGGACAAGTCTTACAGATTTTAGAATTGCTACGATAGTTCTTGGTAGGGAGCTTCTTATCTTCCCATGCCCTGCGAACTTCTCGCATCCACTCAAATGCGTTCTCTACCCACTGATACATGTACTCATTTAGTTCAATTGGAAAAACCAACAGCTCGTGATTATTCTTGTTTTCATAAATGAGGACAGCTTTATTCTTATTGAGAATCTTCATATAGATAAGCAACTGGACCATGTGTCCAAGTTTTGGCTTACCTGCCATCTTGCGATACTCAAAGCCTTCGTTAGGCATTGTCTTAATTTCGCCAAGAAGTTCTTTGTCTTCCCAATTAAGCATAACGTCACCGAACCCAAAGATAGGTGGATCGTTATAAGTTACTTTAAATTCAGAGTCAACTAGGAAACCTGGAACATTGCCCATAGCCTCCTGGATACGCTCGTGTGACTTTGTACCAGCAGTCATGTTAGCAGCACCATAGGCATCTGCGTTGTCTGTAAAGTCTGCACCCTCAAACGCTAGATACCAGTAACGAGGACACTCTCCATGCGAGAATGCAATCGTACTAGGTGCGAATGTTTTCTTAGTTGTAAACTTGGTTACACGATTTACAGTGTACCCTGAATTAATTTTTTCAATCAATGCATCCTTGTCAAGGAATGAAGGCTTGTTGCTTGCATTCTCTTCGACTTTTTTGAGCATTACTTGTTGCAATAGGTTTTTAGCCATGATGATACTTAGCGAGTGATGTATTTAAGAGCTGATACTAAGTTGTTGATTGACTCAGCAGCAGTGTAATAAATATTCTTCTTCGCTCTATCTCCTTTTTCTACGTTAGTTAGCCATGTGGCTTTGAAAGACATCTTCGCAGCAATTGCTTGCAGACGAACGATTTCTACCGTTGCAACATTTAAGGGAATGTCAGGCTTGATAATAAGCTTGGCAATGAATGTGAGTGCTGTCTCCAGCTCCTCGTCTTGCATGAAGTCAGCGATCTCTGCTAGACCGTTGACCATTTCAATTGTAGTTTTAGTTTCTGTTTCCAATTTAAGTCCTTAAATATTGTACTTCTATTATACACTATTCTACGCCATCAATCAACTGTTCTAGCACAGACATTTCAATGACTGCTAGTCTTGTTTTGATTCCTGACTCACCAATGACAACTACAATAGCAGGGTCATTGCCGTTACGGATAGCGTCTGTAGTAGCCTTAGCCCATACATCTTTATTAAGGGTAAAGCTTTTGCCAACTTCCTTAAAGTCTACCGTGAAGTTTTCCCAGGAGGCATCTCCCTTATGAGTTCCACGACCAGAGTTCTTGTGCTGTTTAGCACCAATACGTTTACTCTCGCTCTTCTCGCTCATTTTTCTTCCTCCTTGGATCTAGGTCTACTTCACTAACATGCTTATCAGCACACATCCATGTCAGCTTCTTTTCTGCTGGGTAAGAACGGAGGGTTTTAACCTCCGCCTTACACACATGGCAGACAAACTGACCCTGGTAGATATTATACTTCCCCATTGACCTTAGCCTTAATATCGTCCTGAAGATCTAGGTCTTCACGTACACGGTTAACGAATGCATCTCTACCCTGGACCTTAGAGCCGTCAGGAAGGATGTACCAGGCTCCTGTGCGTTCTACGATACCCATCATTTCTGCAGTGTCCACAAGGTCTCCTACAGAGTCGATACCAACGTCTCCACGGAAGTAGAAGTCATATTCGCCAGACTGGAAAGCTGGAGAAGTCTTAGAGAACTGAACTTCCCATCTTACTTTTCTGCCAACTTTCTCTTCAATGAGTTTATCTCCCACAGCAATCTTGCCCTTAATAGCCTGGTTGTCCGACTCAGAGCTGAAGAGCTTGATAACAGTCGAAGAGTAGAACTTAGTGGCTTGACCACCCGAAGGCTGTTGAGATGTATACATAGCACTAATGTTATTGCGAGACTGACTAATGAGGACAAGTAGAGTAGGCTTGACTTTATTATTGGCATAGTTGAGCATCTTCCATGCGTTGCTAAAGTCTCTAGACTCTGCTCCAATTTGCTTTGTGTTTTCCAACTCTTTGAGTTCATCAGTACCCTTTTCAAAATAGATTGCTGGTAGTAG
>JACCDQ010445376.1_pt1 | contig 12608 bp, 9 predicted proteins | sample 7446031 | NCBI WGS metagenome assembly JACCDQ01 (sample SAMN15323442, study PRJNA562643) | freshwater metagenome | isolation source: river surface water | place: USA:Blue River Watershed | collected 2017-08-17
AATGCTCTATATTAATAAAAGTGCCAAAAAACCATTGTGGGCAACGGAGTATTCCAGAGACGAAGGATTGCGTAAATACTGGGATGAATATTCGCCACCCTATCATAAAGAAGGTGACGGACCATTGTATCGCGGACAAAATGCAGCCGATTACAATCACAACCAGGATAGGCACGCCATTGAAAATATCGTTCGATGGAATGATTATTATGTAGAACGCCCGGGTACCGGTAAAAGAGTAAACTCAGGTGGGGTCAATATTATTTTCTCGGATTCGAATACGCATCATCGGGGGGAATCAAATTACAGGACCAGTGGCGAAGTCGATGCCATGCGCATCCAGAAAGACGGTTTTTGGACACATCAGGTCATGTGGGATGGCTGGGTTGATGTCGAAAAACACCGGACCCATATTTTTGGACATTGGAATTATGCCGATAAGGTTATAAAAAACGAATATGTAGTTTCAACCGGAGAAAAAGTCGAACTTTTTGTTAATGACAAGTCGAAAGGTTTCGGAAAACGCAGTAACACTTTTCTGTTTACTTTTGAAAATATTCCGTGGGAAGCCGGTACGATAAAAGCAGTGAGTTACAATGCCAAAGGAGAAAAACTCAGCGAAGATACAAAAGTCACTGCGGGCGAACCATTTGCCATTAAACTGACGCCACATACCAATCCAAACGGGATGCTGGCCGATGGAGCCGATGTCGCTTTGATCGATATAGAAGTAGTCGATAAAGACGGGCTTCGCTGTCCTACCAGCAATGCGATGATTGAATTCTCCTTATCAGGAAATGCAACATGGTTGGGAGGAATCGCCCAAGGGCCGGACAATTATATTCTTTCGAAAAACTTGCCGGTAGAAAATGGGATCAATCGGGTTATGATACAATCCACTCCTAAATCGGGAGGGATTACGGTTACGGCCAGGTCTAAGGATGTAAAAGAGACGAAAATCGTTCTGAATACCCATGCGGTTTCCGTAGAAAACGGACTTTCGAAACAACTGCCTGGAGCCCATTTGGCTTCTAACATGCAAAGAGGTCCTACCCCTGAAACGGCATCGTATACCATAAAAAGAAATCCTGTTTTAATATCCCATGCTACTGCCTTGTCGAATAATGATGCCGTGTATAAAAGTTTTGACGATAATGAACTTACTGAATGGACCAATGACGGTAAAATAAGTACCGGTAAAATTACCTATACATTGTCTAAGCCATCACTGGTAAAGCAATGTGTGGTTAAATTGACGGGATGGAGAAGCAAAAGTTATCCTATTCGGATTTTAGCAGATGGTAAGGAAGTATACAAAGGCAACACGGCACAAAGTTTGGGGTATATTACACTCGATTTAATTCCGGTTTTGGCTAAAGAAATAAGCATTGAGTTAACAGGAATTCATTCAGAAAAAGATGCCTTTGACAAAATTGTTGAAGTAGACCCAACAAAAGAATTAGATTTGTTTAAAGATAAAACAGCAGCCGATGCCAAGGGACAGCTGCGAATAGTTGAGATAGAATTTTATGAAAAACAAGAGGAATAAAAACAGTAAAATAGTATTTTTTGCTTTGGTATTATTTTTTGGATTGACAAACGTCATTTTTTCGCAAACCAAAGAAATCAAATTATGGGATAAGATTCCCGGAGCAAAACAGGATGAAGGATATAAGGAAGAGCCCCGGTTAGATTCCAATGGAAAAATAACAGGAATCAAAAAAGTTACGGAGCCTACCTTGAAAATTTTTCTAGCGAATAACACTAACGCCAAAAATGCTACGGTGATTATTTGTCCTGGTGGTGGCTATGCACTTTTGTCTCATGAGAAAGAAGGGGATAAAGTTGCGAAGTGGTTTCAATCCATTGGGGTTTCGGCTTTTGTTTTAAAATACCGATTGCCAAGTGATGCCATTATGGAAGATAAAACCATCGGTCCGCTTCAAGATGCACAGGAGGCGATACGAACTTTACGAAGACGTGCAGCAGAATGGAACCTTGATGCGGCAAAAATTGGTGTGGTAGGTTTTTCTGCCGGAGGACATTTGGCTTCTACATTGTCCACGCATTATAATGACAAAGTATATGATTTCAAAGGTAATATAAGCGCCCGCCCGGATTTCTCTATCCTGATTTATCCGGTAATTTCCATGGAAGACGGGATTACGCACAATGGTTCAAAAGAGAGCCTTTTGGGTAAAAATGCCGGCAGTGAATTGATAGCAAAGTATTCGAATGAAAAACAGATTGATGAGGCCACGCCAAAAGCATTTTTAGTGCATGCCACAGATGATAAGGCGGTTCCGGTTGAAAACAGCATTAATTATTACCTGGCTTTGAAACAAAACAAGGTGCCGGCTGAAATGCATCTGTATGAAAACGGTGGACATGGATTTGGTTTAGGTGTAAAAGGGACTAACAAATATTGGCCAGATGCCTGCGAAAAATGGTTGATGGCAAACGGCTTTATTCCAGAATCGGAAGTCTTTTTGTTTTCCTATTTTAAAGGAAATGGCGAAGATGGCTTGCATTTGGCCTATAGCGAAGATGGCTATAAATGGAATGCATTAAAAAACGATACTTCTTTTTTAACGCCTGAAGTAGGGAAAGACAAGTTAATGAGAGATCCTTGCGTTATCAAAGGAGAAGATGGATTGTATCACATGGTTTGGACAGTGAGTTGGACCGATAAAGGGATTGGTTATGCGTCATCCAAAGATTTGATTCATTGGTCAAAACAAGAATTTTTACCTGTAATGGAATACGAAAGTGGTACACGAAACACTTGGGCGCCTGAAATCACTTATGACAAAGTGAATAAAGAATACATGATTTATTGGGCCTCTACCATTGAAGGGAAATTTACAGAAACCCAATCAACAGAGGAAAAAGGATACAATCATAGGATTTATTATACGGTTACAAAAGATTTCAAAACGTTTGGTCCTACAAAACTATTGTATGAGCCAGGTTTTAATGTGATTGATGCGACTATTTTAAAGCAAGACAAAGGGTATGTGATGTTTTTAAAAGACGAAACCAAAGTGCCTGTGCAAAAGAATCTTAAAGTGGCTTATAGTGATAAATTGACTGGGCCCTATTCAAAAGCCAGTACGCCAATTACAGGAAATTATTGGGCAGAAGGACCTACAGCGATTAAAATTGATGGGCAATGGTTGGTTTATTTTGATAAATATACCCAAAAAAAATATGGAGCTGTAAAGCAAACGGCTAACGGTTGGGAAGATGTTTCAGAGAAAATTAGTTTCCCTCAAGGAACGCGTCATGGAACGGTTCTCAAAGTATCGGCTGATTTATTGCAAAATCTAAAAAATGAGTAAAATAGGTTGTTTTTAAAAAGCCGAAGATTCTAACCCATAATGCTACATCTAATGAAAATAAATTATTTTACGCTGCTGATTTTATTTTTCACGTTGCCTTTTTGGTCTCAAGAAGTTTCTCATGATGGCTTAGAAAATAATGGATTGAAAGGGGATTTGCGGGTACATGATCCGGTTATGATAAAAGCGGGGAACTCGTATTATGTTTTTGGCACCGGAATCTCGTCCAAAAAGTCTATTGATAAAATCAATTGGCAAAATGATAAAGGTGTTTTTGCCAAAGGCGAGATGTTGGATTGGTGGAAAAAAGATATTCCGGAACATAAGGGGATTCTTTGGGCACCGGATATTCATTTCCGGGATGGCAAATACCATTTGTATTATTCGGTTTCGGCCTGGATGAATTTTAATTCCAGTATCGGTTACGCGACCAATGTCACTTTAGATAAAAACAACCCAAACTACAAATGGGAAGACCATGGTTTGGTGATTAGTTTTAAAAACGGAGGGGAAGGAGTCAATGTGATTGATCCCAATGTTTTTGTTGATAAAGATGGAAAGGTTTGGCTTTTATACGGTTCGTATCAACAGGGATTAAGAATGGTGGAGTTGAATCCCCAAACAGGGAAGTTGCTGGATGAAAAGAATCCAAAATTGATACAACTGACCTCGCATTTAGGGGAAGGTGTTTTCTTGATCAAAGGTCCGGAGTATTATTATATTTTTGCCTCCAGAGGGATTTGCTGTAAAGGGAATGATAGCAATTACCAAATGGTCATAGGTCGGTCGAAAAACATTGAAGGACCCTATTTGACCAAAGAGGGCAAAAGTTGGGTAAACGATGATTATTCGTTGTTTTTAGCGGGTGATGAAAAGGAACCGGGACGCGGCCATAACGGATTTTTCACCGAAAAAGACACTACTTATATTGTTTATCATGCCTATACCCGTTCGGCAGAAGGAAAATCACTGTTGAATATAAAACCCTTGTACATGACTGCAGACCAATGGCCTTCTGCGGAACCAACGGGTACGCTGTTTGCAATGGATAATTTCCAAAAAAAGGTATTCATAGGGAAGTAATGTTTCTGTCGTCTCAATTTTCAAAACCGCTATTTTGGAAAAGTAATGGCTGTAAATATGGAAACTGTCAGGGAATTTGATGATATTCGCATCTAAGAATACATTCGGTCTTTTTTATTTTAAAAGAGTAACAAAGACGTAGCATCTATTGATATACATGAGCGGCATCTACATCCATATCCCTTTTTGCAAGCAAGCCTGTCATTATTGCGATTTCCATTTTTCGACTTCGATGAAGAAGAGGGATGAAATGGTTTTGGCTTTGGCCAAAGAAATCCAACTGCGCAAAAGTGAGTTTGCGAATGAACTTGTTGAGACGATTTATTTTGGTGGAGGAACGCCTTCGGTATTGACGATTGACGAAATACGATTTTTGATTTCAGAAGTGTATAAAAACTACAAAGTTTCTGAAAATCCGGAAATCACGCTCGAAGCCAATCCGGATGATTTGTCACCTGTTTTGCGTCACCCCGAGCGGAGTCGAGGGGCTTTAAATTTGTTTCAAGAATATAAATCCATAGGAATTAATCGGTTGTCTATCGGAATCCAGTCTTTTTTTGAAGAGGATTTAATGATGATGAACCGCGCGCACAATGCGGTAGAAGCCCAAAAATGCCTGAGCGAAGCAACCCAATATTTTGATAATATTTCCATAGATTTAATCTACGGTATCCCGGGAATGAGCAATGAAAAATGGAAACAAAACATTGAAACCGCCATGTCTTTCGGGATTCCCCACATTTCCAGTTATGCCCTGACCGTGGAGCCCAAAACAGCGTTGAATAAACTCATTCAAACCGGAAAAATAGCCGCTCCCAAAGATGAGGTTGCCGAAGCGCATTTTATGATTTTGGTCGAAACCTTGGAAAAAAATAACTTCATACATTATGAACTCTCGAATTTTGGAAAGGAAAACTATTTTTCGAAAAACAATTCGGCCTATTGGTTGGGTAAAAAATACATCGGCATCGGTCCTTCGGCGCACAGTTATGACGGGATTTCCCGCAGCTGGAATATCGCTAACAATGCCCTTTATTTAAAATCCATTCAGGAAGAGCAACTGCCAAAGGAAACCGAAATCCTGTCGGTTGCCGACCGGTATAACGAATATATTATGACCGGTTTGCGCACCATTTGGGGAGTTGATTTAAACCGAATTGAAACGGAGTTCGGGGGTAATTATATGGAATATTTACTGAAACAAGTTCGGAAATTCCTCGATGACGATTTGCTGTTTGTTGAAAATAACATTTTAAAACCCACCTCAAAAGGGAAGTTTTTGACGGATGGAATTGCATCGGATTTATTTATCCTGAACTAGTTTCAGGATTTTTACTGGATTTAATAGCTGTATATTATGGAAAAAGGGTATACCTATATTTTGATGAATAAAAATGCTACAGTTTTATATGTTGGTGCAACAAAAAATCTTAAAAGTAGAATTGATTGTCATAGAAATGGAAGTGGTGCAGTCTTTACAAAAAAATATAATGTTACGATCTTAATCTATTTTGAAGTATTTGATGATTTCAATGACGCATTTAAAAGAGAAAAGCAACTCAAAAACTGGCATAAAAACTGGAAATGGAATATCGCAAAACTTTCAAATCCTGAGTTAAAAGATTTATATTTGAACTTATAATGTGTCTCAAGATGAGATGCTGAAATAAATTCAGCATAAATGATAGCAACAATTAACAATTTCCATGTAGACTTATCAAAACCCATTGACATTTCGATTCCGTTAACGAATACCGATGCTAATCCCATCGCTTGGTATATTGATAAACCACGGATAGAACCTGTTGTTTTTGGGGATTGGATAGGTAAGGTATCGGAAGGGAAATCCTCGACCAATTTTAATAATATTTTCTTCAATCCGCACGGACACGGTACACATACCGAATGTGTGGGGCATATCACCCGTGAATTTTACAGCGTCAATCAGTGTTTGAAACAGTTTTTCTTTATGGCCGAATTGGTTTCGGTAGTGCCTGAAAGAAAAGGAGAAGATTTGGTGATTACCCAAAAACAGCTTTCGACTGCACTTAAAGGAGCCACTCCAGAAGCTGTAATTATCAGGACCTTACCTAATTTTAAAATAAAAAAATCACTCAACTATTCGAATACCAACCCGCCCTATTTGGAAGAAGCTGCTGCGATTTTCATTCGCGAAAGCGGAATCCAACATTTGCTGATTGATTTGCCGAGTGTCGATAAAGAACACGATGAAGGGAAGTTGCTGGCGCACAAAGCGTTTTGGAACGTAAAAGAAGTCAATAATCTGAATGCCGATGCACGATTGGATTGCACGATTACCGAAATGATTTTTGTGGTAGATGAGGTGCCGGACGGCTCTTATTTGTTGAACTTGCAAATTGCTTCTTTCGAGAATGATGCGAGTCCTAGCAAGCCGGTTTTGTATCAATTAGTGTAATTGTAGCGCTATGAATTTAGAAACCTATTATGAATATTGCCTTTCCAAAAAAGGCGTGACGGAGCATTTTCCTTTTGATGAGGATACGCTGGTGTTTAAAGTGGGAGGAAAAATGTTTGCCCTGTCTTCATTAGCGCAATGGGAAAAAGGGCAGCCGGCGGTCAATTTAAAATGCAATCCGGATCGGGCCCAGGAATTGCGGGCAGAATATGATGATATTCATCCCGGATTTCACATGAGTAAAATGCATTGGAACACGATTGCAGTCAATCAATCGGTTTCTGATTCCCTGATTAAAGAATTGATAGACCATTCCTATGAATTGGTTTTTAAAAGCCTGACCAAGCAACAACAAAAAAAAGTCGAAGAATTGTAAGATCTTCGACTTTTTTTTCACTACAAATTATTGAAGAAGATTGTTAGTTTAAAATATTAGCTTGTTTTTTGTAGAATTCTATAGGAGATGTTCCTGTAATTTCTTTGAAACTTGTAAAAAATGGGTTGTAGGATTCGAAACCAACTTCTTTGGATAATGAATCTAAAGTATTGTTCTTTAGGTAATCTTGTTCTATGTATTTTATCGCATTATGGATGCGCATAATATTTTTATATTCTGAAAAAGAAATTTTGCAATGGTATTTGAATATGTAGGATAAATGGCTTTTGGGAATATTTAATTTATTTGCCATAAATGTTAAATTCATTTTCGAATATCTGAATGTCTCAAATTCCAGCGATTTCGATTCAATTTTTTCGATATATCCTATGATGTTTTTATCTATTTTTTCTTTTAATGCAAGATGTTGAATGTTAGTTGGATTTATAATAGTTGATGTAGACCAAATTTCTTTTAAAAATGTAACAGAGTTTTCGGATTCATTTGTTTTTTGATTTGGGAATTCGTAACCATATATGATTTCGGGAGACATTAATAGCTTGAATAGAATGAGCAACCAAAAAAGAGCGGATACCCACTGGTAGGTAAATCCTGTAATAATAGAATGGGAGTAGACTTCAATTGATATTGAAAACAAAAGTCTTATTGTGATTAAACATATCAAAATAAACAAAAATCGATTCCAATTTTTGATTTTAGTATTATTCGGTGTTTTTTTTCTTAGCGCCTTAAAACTCAAAAAGAGGTAGGCTAATATGAATACTATTATAGATGCTATAAATGTAAATCGAACAGATTCATGTTTAAAAGTAGTAATCTTAATTTTTATTATGGAAAAAATAAAGGGAAATAAAAGATGTAGTGCATCTTTTCTGTTTATTTTATCTGTAGTCTTGGAATTTTTAAAGTACAAATAACAAAGCGGTATTACGAGTAAGGAAAAATATGAAGATCTAGTAAAACTGCTGTTAAATATTGGATTTGAAATAAATTCTTTTAAACCATATAAGCTGAAACGGATTGAAATTATAAGGATGATTATCAGTAAATACATATTGGATATTTTACTGTTCCGTGTATTGTAAAGCAATAAAAAACTTACAACTAATCCGATTAATCCGGTGCAAATAAAAAGCAAATTTATCATTATTGTTTTGTAGGTTTTATTATTTTTTTTTGAATTCATCCAGACTTTTATTTGGGAAAAAATCTTTCAGTAATGTAAAACTAATTGCTTTTTTAAATCCTTTTTCGTGTTTGATTTATAAGTTAAAATATATTACTAATAATTTTAAATTTTTGATAAAAAAGTAATGTTTTTGTGTTTTTTAGTCAAAACATTTGGTTTTTTGTTTTGTTTCGGGCTGGTTATTAAAAATAATTTAACTAATTACTGTTTTCTGAAAATTTATTACTGTATAGTGCAATTTTCGGCACAGGTATTATTATCGTCCTATAATCTCTTCAAAATAATTATAGTTTTGTTCTAAAAATCATTTCTATGAAGTATTTATTATTGCTTTTTTCTATCACTTTTCATGGTCAAGTTTTACACCATCAAATGATTTCTTCTCAGGGTGGAACTAAAAAAACAGCTAATGGGACTTTTGTGAGACAATCGGTAGGACAGTTGAGCACATCTGGAAATTATGACAGCGAATCTATGACAGTAGGCCAAGGTTTTCAACAGAGTATTTGGCAAAAATATATTGCATCCAGTAAAATTGAAGCAGTAGGTACTATCACTACTTATCCAAACCCATTTATTGATTTTGTTAATTTTCAATTTGTAGACAAAATAGTTGGGGTAATTTCAATTTATATTTTTGATGTAAATGGTCGTATGGTGTTTCAAAAAGAGAAAGAAATTAATAGTTCATTATTGACAATTGATTTGTCAATATTGCCAAGATCACAATATTTAGTCAGATTGAAATCTGAAAAATTCAATTATTACACAAAAATTATCAAACATTTATGAAAAATTATTTACTCTTAATTGCCTTTATGGCATCATTTCAAATTTTTTCTCAAGAGGCCTATATGTATTCAGGTAATAATATTACGAATTACAGATATAAAATAGGTTTAGAGAAATTAAACTCCAGCTTGCAGAGTGGATCAGGTAATTTTTATGAGGTTGGTATAACGAATCCCTTCATAAGTAATTGGATTTTTTATTCACTTGGCGTTTCTATCAATGATTACAATGCGGTAGGTGCCACTCTTACCAGTTCGTACCGTTGGAATACAAAGTATGTTGGGGCTGATTCAAGCGTTTTATTTTCATTGTTCCCAAATAAATCAACTAAAGTATACAAATCAGACAAAGATAAATCGGAGAAAGATAAATCAGGTAAAGACAAACCGGAAGTTAAAGTAAACAGGGCTCTTTCTTTAAAACGTTTTGATGTTTTGGTAAATGTTGGGGCGAAATTTTCTACAATGGTTTATGGTAAACAGGAAATAGATGGTGTTTTCTTTGATTTGAAGAAAGAAAAAGAATTTTCAGGTGTTTTTATTGGTTCTAATGTGGGGTTAAAAGTGAAATATGATATCACTCCTTATGTTTCAACCAGTGTAGGCTACAATTTTTGTCAAAGTTTCAATTTGTCAAATAAAACAGAAGAAAAGTTATCATTCAATACAAACCAAGTGCAATTTGGTCTTCATTTAAACATTAATTAATCAATTATGAAAAAAGTAATTTTATTTATTATACTTTTTATTGGTGCCAAAAGTTTCTCGCAAACCAATGGGATTACCTATCAGGCTGTAATACTCAATCCTGATGGAGAGAAACTGCCTGGTAAAAATAATACCAGCATTCCATTAGTAAACACAGATGTGTGTATGCTATTTGGTTTTGTTGATGAGTTTTCTAAATTAGAATACCAGGAAGTTATTCAAACCAAAACAGACGATTATGGGATGGTAAATCTTATTATTGGTCTTGGTAAACAGAATGGCGGCTATGCTACTTCGTTTGATAATATCGTTTGGGGACCATTTAAGAAAAATCTAGTAGTTTCTATAAGTACCAATGGGAATTGTACTTCATATACACAGATAAGCAACCAACAATTTACTTATGTGCCTTATGCTTTTGCAGCAAATTCTGCTGAAAATGTAACGGGTGTTGTTGCTATTGAAAACGGAGGAACCAATGCAACGACGGTATTGGGTGCGAAAACCAATTTAGGTTTAGAGAATGTTAATAATACAAGTGATTTAAATAAACCGATAAGTATTGCTACTCAGACAGCTTTATCAGCTAATACTTTAGCTATAGACAATGAAACAGTAAGAGCCAAAGCAGCAGAGTCTACAAATGCTATAGCTATAAGCGATGAAGCAACCAGAGCAAAAGCGGCTGAAGATTTAAATAAATTGGCTATCGATCAAGTTAACACTTTGGCTAATGGGAAGATATATGTAGGAGATGCTTTAAATAAAGCGCAGGAAGTAAGTGTGTCGGGTGATGTTACTATTGATAATACAGGTGCTGCGACTATTGGCCAAAACAAAATTGTAAATTCAATGATTGTTGACGGGACAATAGATCTTACTAAAAAAGTATCAGGGATATTGCCAGTTGCCAATGGAGGTACCGGAGTCAATGCTATAACGGGTTCTGGTGGTAGTTTGGTTTTATCAGCTTCTCCTACTTTTACAGGAACAGCCGCTTTTACGAACCTGACCGCTACAAAAATCGATGCTTCCGATATTAGTACGAATAAAATTGACGCTTTGTCTGTTTTGGGTACAGATGGAAACTTTAAGAATCTAACAGTATTAAATAATATTATAGGTAATGTTGATGGTAATGCAGCTACGGTTACTACCAATGCCAATTTAACCGGTCCTATTACCAGTATTGGTAATGCTACCAGTATTACGGATGCTGCTGTAACCACTACAAAGATTGCAGATTTAAATGTAACTACTGCTAAAATCAATGATGCAGCAGTAACTACAGCTAAGATTGCTGATTCGAATATAACAACGGCTAAGATTGCTGCTTTAAATGTAACTACAGCCAAATTAGCTTTAGATGCGGTTACCAATGCACAATTGGCGGACAATGCGGTTCAGACCGAAAATATTAAGGATGGTGAAGTGCAAACTGCAGACATTGCCAATTTAAATGTGACTACAGCTAAAATCAATGATGCAGCAGTAACTACAATAAAAATTGCTGATGCTAATGTAACGACTGCTAAAATTGCTGATTTGAATGTAACAACAGGGAAATTAGCTTTAGATGCCGTAACGAATGCACAGTTAGCTGACAATGCGGTTCAGACGGAAAATATTAAAGATGGTGAAGTACAAACTTCCGATATTGCCAATTTAAATGTGACTACTGCTAAAATCAATGATGCAGCAGTAACTACATTAAAAATTGCAGATGCTAATGTTACGACTGCTAAAATAGCCGATTTAAATGTAACAACTGGGAAATTAGCTTTAGATGCCGTAACGAATGCACAATTGGCGGACAATGCGGTTCAGACAGAAAACATTAAGGATGGAGAAGTACAAACTTCGGATATTAAAGATTTAAATGTAACGACTGCTAAAATTAATGATGCAGCAGTAACTACAGTAAAAATTGCTGATTTAAATGTAACAACAGGGAAATTAGCTTTAGATGCTGTAACCAATGCACAATTGGCAGACAATGCGGTTCAGACTGAAAATATTAAAGATGGTGAAGTACAAACTTCAGACATTAAAGATTTAAATGTAACGACTGCTAAAATCAATGATGCAGCGGTAACTACAGTAAAAATTGCCGATTTAAATGTAACAACAGGGAAATTAGCTTTAGATGCCGTAACCAATGCACAATTGGCAGACAATGCAGTTCAAACAGAGAATATTAAAGACGGAGAAGTACAAACTTCAGATATTAAAGATTTAAATGTAACGACTGCTAAAATCAATGATGCAGCAGTAACTACAGTAAAAATAGCTGATGCTAATGTAACGACGGATAAAATTGCCGATTTAAATGTTACTACAGCGAAATTAGCTTTAGATGCCGTAACCAATGCACAATTGGCTGACAATGCGGTTCAGACTGAAAATATTAAAGATGGTGAAGTACAAACTGCAGATATTAAAGATTTAAATGTAACGACTGCTAAAATCAATGATGCAGCAGTAACTACATTAAAAATTGCAGATGCTAATGTTACGACTGCTAAAATAGCCGATTTAAATGTAACGACTGGAAAGTTAGCTGCAGATGCTGTAACCAATGCGAAATTGGCAGACAATGCGGTTCAGACAGAGAATATTAAAGATGGTGAAGTGCAAACTTCAGACATTGCCAATTTAAATG
>JACCDQ010619974.1_pt1 | contig 12608 bp, 17 predicted proteins | sample 7446031 | NCBI WGS metagenome assembly JACCDQ01 (sample SAMN15323442, study PRJNA562643) | freshwater metagenome | isolation source: river surface water | place: USA:Blue River Watershed | collected 2017-08-17
AACGTAACAAAGACTCCAGTTATTTTACACAAGGCTGCTTCAATCTCTTCTTTTGTATAAAAGTAGTCGGTGTTTTTGGATGTTCTATTCAACACCAGTAAAGGTTGATTGAGAAGCTTGGTGGTGCGTGTGGTGGTTTTCATTGAAGGGTCCAGTTAGGTCCAAATCGGGTTTGATGGGGATTAGCCAAAATACCGATGATTTCGACATCGTGTATCACGGCTAACGAAATGCCCATGTCTTCATCAACCGTGGCTCGGTTGTAGCGAATAAACGGGCTGTAAACAACAGACTCTTTGTCTTTTAAAACAAGCTCATGAAGTTTACCGTGGATAAGTATCTCGATATCCGCAAATAACGTGTTCTCCTCTATGACAAAATTTTTAGCAATTCCCTGGATGTCATCGAGGTTAAGTGAACCGTCTTCGCGATTGACTGAATCGATGAACCCTACCAATGGGTTTATCTTTCTTTGGTTTAACGTGTTTTCTAACTCGGCTTTGGGGTAGTACCGTCCTGCATCACTGAAACAGTTTAAACAAAGCAAAGGCTGTTTATACAAAGTAATTGTTGAGGTTGCAAAAGTGGCGATGATATTCATGGCTGTTAACGGGGATAAGGTTGACAGTGACCTACCCCGTATATCAATTCTGTTTACGGTTATGGATACGGACTGGGTTCAAGAGGCGGGTCTTCGCGTTTGTTGATGCTTTTGTCAGACTGAGTTTTCTTTCTGTGACTCAAATACTCTCGGAACTCCGATACCAAACGGTTGTGGTTTTCCAGATCACAGTTCAAAGTCCACTCTCCGAACGTTTGGTCTGGTCGCAAATACCCAATGATTGTCCGTCCATCAGGCATTCTTTCCACCGAAATGACGTTCATGGATGTAAAGCACACCTGAACGTCGGCTGATGGTTTTTTAACCTCTGTCAACTGTTTAATCAGTTCAGCGTTTTTGACTTCAAGATCATGGACTCTTAGCAACAAATCGTGGATCTGGTTATTGGCTGCTTGCAGAGCACGGCGTTTTTCTGAATAACTATCAGCCCAGTTTTCACACGACTGTTTTAACTCTTCTATCTCTTTGTTAACGCGACCAAACACGGCTTATTCCTTATCATCAGACTTCATCATAACTTCACGCTTGTCTCGCGCGTACTCTTCAAACTTCACCGCCAGGGCGTTGTGAGTGTCCAGGTCACAGTAAAGTGTCCAGTCAGCAATCTGGCCATCGGGTTTCTTGTAACCGATCACGGTACAGACTTTAGGGTGACACCCAGGTACCACTGGCACGCGTTCGATAGAAACAGCGTTCATGGTCCAGAAGCACACGCTGAAAGTAGCTTCAGCGGTATCGTCGTAGACTGGCGGCGGGATGTTCTCTTCATTAGTGGCTTTAAGTGCCTCATTCTCATCTTTGAGATTGATGTTCTCTCGTTTCTGTTCAATGTAACTTTTATACCAATGGTCGCAATTTTCTCGCCAGTCTTTTAATTGACGCTTGTAATACGAGACCACAGGACTGTTGAATCCAAACATCCTTGTTCCTTTCAATTCTTATTCAGGGATTCCAATTTCATCCCAAACAACCAACGAAGAATAACCCCTTGAATAGAGTTAACCTTGTGCGGAAGACCAATCCGTACGGTTGTAAGGCAGTCGTTGTTACTGTAGTTGGTTACCAACGCAGATTTGGACCCCGTCGGAATGGCTTCAAACCGAGACGCAAATTGGAGATTAGACTTAGTAACCCCGTAATCTACCAAAAAAGAAAGCGTTATCGGACCACGCCAGGCTGTTTCTAGCCGATTGAACTGATCCCGACACGCTGCCGCATATTCCTGAGTCTTAAACTCGTAGATTTCCTTAGGATAGTTGTAAGACGTGACTTTCCAAGCTGAGTACTCTGTACCGTTCCAGCCTGATGGACCAGCCGACCAAGACCCATTGTGCGAATTATAAGTAGTGCTGTTGATCATTTAAGCCACCATTTCAGCGTGAAGTTTGCCTTGGTGTTCGTAGTTACGCAGCTCGATATCTTCAGGCTGGATACGTTCAAAACACCCCTTGATTTCAGATTCATCTGTGATCATCTTGATCTTGTCGCTGAGCCACAGTTCAGGAATCTTGTCCACCTCACCGCGTTCATAGACTTCTTGAGCCACGTCGTACGAATTCTCGTAGAGGTGCAAGTTGGCACCCTGGATCACAAGACGGTCAGCCTGATACCCCGTCAAACGACAAACGATCTTTAAGAACATCGCCGAGCTGACGATGTTGGCTGGAGTCCCCAGGAAGACGTCCATGGACCGCATGTTCATGACCAGATCCATTGTTCGAGATTCCTCATCCGGGATAAACGTGTACATGCAATGGCACGCAGGAAGAGCCTGGAAATCAATCTCACCGGGGTTCCAGCCTGTCACGATAATGCGACGGTCAGAAGGGTCGTTCAGAATGGTCCGAACCACGTTCTCCAACTGGTTGATGTGTTTGGTCAACACAACCGCATACGTACCTTCTTCGGCACCTTCCTCGCGATGTAATCCAGACAACGCAACTTCGTATCCGTGATCCTGAAGGCTATCCAACAGGTTAGAGTCTTGGGTTTGGTACTTGACAATCTTGGTACTTTCCCAGTTTGTCCATTGTGCACCGTAGATACGACCCAAGTCATCTTCGCCTTGACGGAAAGGACTGTTTACCCAAGCCTTGGTTTCATTGGCGTTCTTGTCCCAGAAGTGACACCCCAGTTCACGGAAATCCTTGGCATTGGTGTAACCTCGAAAGAACCCCAGCAGCTCACCTCGGATGTTCTTGAAAGGAATCTGACGGGCAGTCAACGCAGGAAAACCTTCTTGAAGTTCGAACTCCAACTGCTCACCAGTGATAGTTAAGCACTTGGTACCGGTTCGACGGTTTTGATGAACTTTGCCACGTTTGAAGATATGAGCCAGAACAGAGTAGTAGTCCGACATAACCAGATGTTGAGGGGAGCGGGAGTTTCGCATAGAGATTCCTTTTAATTGATAAACGTGATCGGTGAAGACCAAACTCTTTAACCGAAAATAAAAAAGAACAGACAGGTTAGGTCTGTTCTTTGCTGGTTACTTAACAATTAAGCTAAGTAACCAGAATCCGATGGCGACATCTACCAAACTGGTAACTGTCATCCAGATGAAGCCGTATTTCGACTTCATCATTCGACGGTCCAGTTTGGCAAACGGGCCTTCGTTTTCCAATTCTATGGGATTCATGATTGACTCCTGATAGTGGAAGATAGCGGAATGTTGCTCATAACAACACCCGCTTGCGAGTGAGACAGTTGTGTTGTCTCTGGTAGGCTCTCGATCCTACCGTGTTCCTTTCTCTTGAATGGGACGGCTACCCCGGACTGCTTGCGGCAGTCCGGGGTAGTGCTTATTTGATCTTCGCGAGTTGCGCCTGAAGCTCTTGATACTTCGACTTCGACGCAGCATGGTGGCCGTAATCCTTCTCCATTTTTGCAATCTGAAGTTCTATCGTTCTTTTATGATTAGCCTCTCGCGCGGCCTTTACCCCTTGTTTAGGGTTTACAATACGATTAGCGAGCGCTCCTTTTAAAACGCCGATATCGTTTTGGTCTTTGTCTCGGTTCAGACGACGCTTCAGTCGCAGTATAGCGGGAATCGAAGAACATGTTAACCATTCGTCACGTTCCCAGTCTCCACCGCCGTACGCGTTTATATACGAATAACGATATCCATCAGGACCATAGACCGTACTTCCTTTAGCAACCGAAAAGTCCCGTGATTTCCAATCCCCGATATGAATATCGGCGACAGACGTTGCCTTCCAAATTGTTAACGACTCGCTTAAAACGACATCACGAGAAGGATCAGCGGTGTGAAGCTTATTCCACAGTTCTTTGGTCACCTCAATATCCAAGTCTTGGGTTTCACTCCGAAGCCCCATCAGCACCATGGCGCCTCCGGCACCGATCACCAGGTCATCCCTGGTAACAATTATTCCCAGTGACTTGATCTCATTAATCAAGTTAGTCATATGTGCTTGGATGTTGTTGATGTTGATCATATTTGTTCCTTTACCTAACACGCTCTGAAACATTCAGGGTACGAGTAAGGTCAAATAGTATATATGTAATTGTAATTAATTCAGATACACAGGAACTTTTTCCTGTGTATCTTATCAAGATTTACCAAGCCATCAATCGGTTACAGTTAACAGGAAGAAGCGTGAACAATTTGAACGACTCCTTGACCACTTCCTTAGGAGTCATTACGTCTTCAGCCAGCTTCAACGCTTTCAGTTTGATATCAATATACTCTTCTTTACCGCCTTCGTTTTTGATGAGTTCAACAGCTTCTTCCACCGACATCCAATTCGCTGGCAGTTTATCGCCCTCCACATCAAACAACGATTTGTCCATCTTATCGAATCGAGCAGCATACCAATAGTCTTGACCACCCCGAAACTTCTTGGCCCGTTCTGGGTTATCGTACACAAAGTCAAATTTAGTTTCTAGGTTTAAGTAAGTAATGCCTTTTACAAGGATACCCACTTCTTCCAAGCATTCTTTCTTGACAGTCTCCTCTTGGGTGTCGTCGTCCTCAATCCCTCCACCAGGAAAGATACGGGTGACAAGACCATCATCCAAGGTTTTCTTTCCTAGCAAGATTTTGTCTTTGTGGAAGATGATGACTCTGACACATTCACGGTAAGGTCGATTGTCCATTTGGAACTCCTGAGTTAGATCAAAAAATCCAAAAGAAAAAGACTACTACAGGAGCTTACGCTCCTGTAGTAGTTAAGTTATCAGTGGTGCCGGAGACGGGACTCGAACCCGTACAACTTTCGTCGGGGGATTTTAAGCGTGTTTGTCTGTTAGTTTCCTAACAGCACCGACTATCTCTTTACCGTTAGCTTTACCTGTACGGTAGCGGGCGCTCTAGCTGGTTATTAAGAGGACTTTACCTCTCCAGTAGTCTGTGCACCTTTCAAAGATGTATCTTTGACTTGGCTCACGATTGCCATATCCGTAAGGATTTAGGCTTTCCTGAATTCACCCGCAGTTTATTTTATCATTACTGATAAAAGGGGACCAGCGTCTTGCTTTCCCTTGTGTCTACCTATTTCACCACTCCGGCTCCAATTTATATCAGCGTTAGTATTTTTCTAATAGTTCTTTTACAAAGCTATTTATCGATTTTATAATAAGTTTTTGTCACTTCAGCTCTTGACAATTTTTCGCCTCCCGTTTGAGCTTTTTGACTATACAAACCTGCACAACGTTTGCTACAAAATGGACCCGCTGACTTTCTTTTCAGATTACACTGATCTACCGTCGGTGTAAATAGACTACCACATTGTTGGCATGAGATTTCGCCCACATGAACTCTGGTTGCGTCTAACGAGGCGTGAGTCGCTCTATCCGTGACTTTAAGATTCCATAAGTCGTCATTCAGTTTATTACGATCAAGATGATCCACTGTTTCGTTTGGTTTTAATCTGCGATTGATGTGAGACTCGACTAAGGCTTTTGGAAATGATACAGTTTTTAATTTATCGCGAGACGTTTTTGGAAGAGTAGAGTTGCTCAGGATTATGTGTTTTCTTCCATCTTTTCTCGTATAGGGTCCAAGTATTGAATCAAACTCTGGGTAAAGACTCAAAAGCACTTCATCGTTTACGTCCATACTAACTCCTAAGATTTTCACTTTATAGACTATGTTAGTATTTTACCGAAAGTAAAAAAGAAAAAACACCCCACAAATGGAGTGTTTTAAAGGCATTATCTACTTCTAATTAGATCACCAACGACCGAGACGCTTCAGCAGTTCGATCATCTGGATGGCTGGGTATTTATAACCATCTCCATCGAAGTGGATATGAATGGCTTTCTTCTTCGCTTCGCCACTGTCGTAGGCTTGCTGAAAGGCTGAAGTATTCTCGTACTCGTAGTACGCGATGTCCAGGTAGTGTTTATCAGACACAGCGTCCTGAACCGAAGTGCAGGTGAACTGCATCCCTGGGATGCCGATGTATCCGACTTTCCAACTCGGACCAGGATGCCAATGGGTCGCCCGGAACTTCTTAACGAACAGATCACAAAGACCACCAGACCCCAGAGAGCCTACCAGCGGGAGTTGATCATAGCGGTCAATGAGGAACTCATCTGTGACGGTGTTTTGAAGATCGGTATGGTGCTCCATAGACAACACCAACGAAGTGGGAGCGTGGACGTGTTGACGGTCCAGATTGTCAAAAGAGTCGGTATTGTTCATGTCAAGTTTTTCCTTAGCAGTGAGTTCGGGGGAAGTTTCCCCTTGAACGGAGATTTTATATCGACCATTGTCGACAGGTTTAATGATAACGTATCCAATGTCAAGATCGTAACCACGAGAAGTTACCATCAACTTAAGTTCTTTGGTTGTTGTGAACAAACTCACGGCATCGCGAATAAACTCCGGCTCAGAACGCAAACTTCGCTGGTCTTTTTGTTTGTAAAATTCCGCGATGGTGTGTTTGGCAAACTCTTCGCATCCTTCTACATATCGCCGTTCATTGTTCTTGAACTCTTTGAAAAATTCGTTATTAGACCTTGCTGAGGCAAATTGAGGATGAAAGCTGAAAAAGTTTGGCATGATTTTTCTGTGAATAAAAAGTTGATTGAGAAAATTACCACCTAGCAACAAGCTTGTTGGTCCGGAACCAAAGCTTTGGGTTTTCGTTGTCAAGGTCGAGTATCCATCCGATGTTCTTCAACCGGTCGGTTGCTCTACTGATTGACGTAGACAATGGTCCAAGATTTTGTAGAGTTTTTCCTTTTGGAAGATTTCGACGCACGCGACCAATGGTGTTCATCAACATACCCGGAGCATGCTCTTCACGCAGATTGAGTGCAAATAAACCAATTTGAAGTTGTGAAAGCAACTCTCTGGTTTCTCCGGAAGCTAGCTTAGCTTGCAGATCTTCATCAAGCGGGTAAAAGAGATTAACACTCATTTTCTTGAACAGTGAGATGGAATTGAAGATAATCCATAGCGGCAGTGATCTGTGCGATGGCTTTTTTGCTGGGGTGGTTGTGGTGTTTGGTGACGTGATCTAACATCTCGTCTTTGGTCAAATAAAAACCTTCCATGGTTGAATACAAAACACCTTTGTCTGTGGTAAACGCATTGATTGTTCGATCCAGTTCGGTAGAACCCATCGACTCAAAGCCATTGCCGTCGCGAATCACCAATGGCAGTTGATCGATTGGGTCTTTGAGTTGCGAATTAGGACGCAGTCTCGTGTTGGTGAATCGAACACAGTCTGCGTGAGATCGGTTGAAGACTGTCTCGCTCAATATACAGCTTGTGAAGTCAGTGCCGATGAGTGGACTTGACCACCATTGACATTTGATTATTGTTGAAGAATGAACCGACACACTATCAAACATACCAAGATTGAACTTTGTCTGTTTCATGTTACAGTGAAGAAAATGAACGCAATCGAATTGCGTTTGGTGAAAATTGACACCAGGATGAAAATTTGTTTTCTTGAAAAGCCCGTACGATAATTTCACAAAAGAAAAGTCGACCATCCACATTTCTACTGACTCGAAGGTTGAGTCAGTGAGATCAGTGTACGCAATATCAACTGATCTCATACGCAAATCTTTAAACACAGCTTGTCGCAAATTGCAGTGCAGGAAGTTTACACCGAACAAAGGTCCATCACTGAAAACGGCTTCGGACAAGTCACAGTTTTTAAAGTTCGCGTACGTCAGATGGTTAGGAGAAAACGTTGCGTCATGGAACTTGGCGTTATGTATTTCGGTGCGACGTCCACGAGTGAAATTCACTTCAGTCAAATCAGCGCTGGTGAAATCCACACCGTTCTTAATCGCGTCAAGAACGGCTTGTTGAATAGTCATACTGACCAACGCGGTGTCGTTATTGTCGGCGGGGTAATCACAACTAAAGATGAGCGCGCCGGTGTGGCGATTCTTGATGTCAAAGGTGGGAGTTTTCATGATAAGTTCTTTGTTGAAAAAGAGAAACCCGCCGAAGCGGGTTATGTGATTAGGTCAGATTACTTCCGGCAGTAATCTGCGTAGATAGACATAGCCAAGGAGACTTGGAAATCGGAGAACCGGCCGTCAGCGTAATGGGTGCGGAAATATTCCTGGACCCTGCTGGTCGTGACCTCAATGAAATCACCCAGCAGCTCGGTTTGGTCGTAATGCGGGTTGCAGAGGCTACGGAGCTTGTCCGCGTTGAACTTGTCGTCCTGCGTGAAATACAGGACGCAAGCGCCCACAATGCGTTCGCAGATTGCCTTGTGGTTGTCGAAAAAAACGTGTTCTTTGTTCATATGAAATTTGTCGTTGAGAGTTACAGGGGGTTTTTGAGTGAAGTGTCTTCTTTGTCCAGGTCTTCCAAAATGGGCAGGTTGGGTTGAGGGAAACGGTAGATACAGTATTTGTCTTTGTCACTGATGACAGTGGGTAGTCGATGTTTGCCTCGCTGAACCGCAAGGTACTTTGCGTTCTGGTGTGTGAAAAGATCAATGGAAACTTCCAAATCCATTTCCTGGTCCAGCGTCTTACAATCGGTATAGTAACCTTGTCCGGCAATGGAGGAGATAACTCGGTGTCTCGGTGCGATAAAACGCTTAGGGTTAAATGACAGTTCTGCTGGTGTTACAAGCATGATATCACGCACAAAACAGAAATTGCGCATACGTCGAAGCATCTCACGTTTGTCTCGACCGAATGACCTGTCGATAGATTCCGGAACAGGAAATTTGAGGATGTCGTCCGCTATCAAAATGTGGATACCATAGCCTTTTGCGCGGTACTCGTCGAGCTTTTCAGTGAAGTATGTGTAAGACCACTGGTTGGGTTTGATGTGTAGCGTCTGCACATGAAAGCCAGTGACAGACATCTTAGCATCCACGTACGCTGACAATTCTGTTTTGGGAATATTAGCGATATCTTTCAGGAGCACCGAATGTCCTTCTGTACCCTTGAGATACTGATAAAGAAAACGCAAGGTGCTGATCGCGTCCTCTTTCAAAGTGACACGAAGAATCAGCGGCTTCTTTCCAAGAAAAATCTCTTTAGCGGTAGATTGTGGTGTGTTAAGTCGAGCGAATTGCGTCATCAACGACAACATAAACTTGGTCTTATACTTCTTGGGAAGACCTGCGACTGTGATAGCTTCACCGCGCCGACCACCACCTTGCAGCATTCGGTTGATAGCTTGCCACCCGGTTTGGTAAACAGTAGGCGCGATGTAGCTGGTTTCTTTATTCATGATGTTCCTTTTTGACTTACACCGTTACCGATAAGTAACAAAGCCGTGTAAGTCAGTTAGTATATATGGAACCATAATCGATTCCGATGCAACATACACGCAGAGGGGATATCCCCTCTGCGTGTTTACCCAAGAACTTCTTCCAGCAATCCGGAGTCTTCTCCGGTCTCGTAGTCTTTGGGTAACGTCCTGAACGACGTATCGTCTTTGTCTACATCTTCCAGGATAGGGATATTCAGTCCTGGGAAACGGTAAATACAGTATTTGTCTTCGTCACTGATGACAGTGGGTAGTCGGTGTTTGCCTCGCTGAACCGCAAGGTACTTTTTGCGTTTGTGAGTGAATAGGTGAACATAAACTTCCAAGTCGATTTCTTGGTCGAGGGTCTTGCAGCCGTCGTAGTAACCACGCTCAGCAATCTCCGACACAAACTGATGTTCCGGGATACCGTTGCGGATAAGTTGTTTGGCTTCGGTCGACAATTGCAGTGGTGTCGCAAACAGGATCTTTCGTGCAGAGCAGAAGTTCCGCATACGTCGAAGCATGTCGCGTTTGTCTTGCCCGCTTGCCCCTTGCGTGCAGCCAGTTGTAGGTAGCTTGAGCAGGTAGTCCAACACCAGGATATGAACGGCATAACCTTGTGCTTCGTACTCAATGATCTTGTTAACAACATGGGAATATGACCACTGGTTAGGGTCAGCTCGCAGCATTTTCAAATGGAAGCCTGTTGCGGTCATCTTGGCTTGCACGTACTTAGACAATTCAGCCGTAGGGATCTCAGCGATTTCCTTAGACGTAACAGGTTGACCTTCATTGGCACGAAGATACTGGTAAAGGAATTGTAGGTTGTTGGTGAGATCGTCTTCCAGCGAAATACGAAGAATAAGCGGCTTTTTCTTCATCTCGATTTCTTCAGGAGTTGCCAGCGGTACATTCAACCGAGCAAACTGTGCAAAGATAGACAGTGTGAAACCAGTCTTATACTTGTGTTGCAACGCACCTATGCTGATGGTCTCACCGCGACGCCCGCCGCCTTGCCACATGCGGTTGACAGCTTGCCAGCCTGTACGGTATACCCCTGACCCATCGTTCAGCGTTTTGACTTGACCGAACACTTCGTCCAATGTGTCCTGGTGTTCAAAGTCAACCTCTCCAACAATCGCAGGATCTTTCATGCTGGTCATCACAGTGGACAAAGGCTCCAGGGACGACAGCACGTTCATCATGTAATCTTGGAAGTGTCCTATCTTGTTTCGATTGAACTTCAGGTCATAAGTGGCTTTACTGAGAATCTCAGTAGCCAGATGTTCTCGGTAATAGTTGTTGAGGGTTTTGACCAGATTGGTGATAATGCGCTTCAATGACGAATCGTCGTGCGGTTGGTCAATCGTTTCCTTGATGACGTTGAAGAGTTTGGTGTCGGTTTCCAGCAGAATCTGGATCTGCGGGAGCAACGTCTCTTTAGGGATAACGTCAGTCTCTTCTAAGAGCGCGTGACAGGTGTCCTTGAACTTCTTGATCGAGTTGTTGCCCAGGAAGTTGAACTCAGGCGAATCGGTCTTGATGGTGTTCAACACCGTCTTGATCAGCTCGTCATTCGTGAGGTTATTGGTGAGACGGCTGGTGTAGATCAGAGTCAACACCTTAGAGAGAACAGTACGAGTATCCATGGTTCTTTTTTGCTGAGGGAGATCAATCTATTCTACCCCGTGCAGAAAAGAAAGAAAAAAGACACCACCCACAAGGGGCAGTGTCTTTTTCAGAAGGTACTCTTAAACCTAGTCAAGTTTAAGGGGTTGTGGTTCCGGTAGTGGTCCAGAGCCAGCTTTCTTCAGCAATCTTTTTCAAGGTTTGGGTTGTACCAGGGACAATTTCGGTCTTGATCAAGTCGTATGTTCTCCAGTTTCGGCTTTCGTGCTGCTCATACAGCTCAAACCGATATTCTGTACCGACTTCACAGACAGAAAACAACTCTTCTATTTCATCGATTGTCCCTCGAAGCTTTTCGATTTGTGCCTGTGGGTTTGCTTGACAGTCTTGCGCCGAGTAGAGTTTTTCTCCGTTTAGGAAGACGGTTCCTCCGTAAATTCGATAAATCAAAACGTTCTCTTCGGACGCCAAAGGCTCTGGCGACTCACAGCGTTTAGCGCGAGTGAAAAGATTGAAGTAAAACCTTTCGAAAACTTTAGGGGTATTCAGATATCCAGTTCGGTTAACAGTGTTGGTATTCATGATGATTTCCTTTGCGATCCAGGCTCTGTGACATACAGTTACCGTAGATCAATAGTTATATTGGAACTGTATACAGTTCCGACGCAGATGGTTGGTTCAGTTGGTGTCGTTAGAAACAGCAGCCTCAACGATCCACAACCACTCGGTCTCTGAGATTTTTTTGAGAATTTGTGTCGTGGTAGCGGTCCTTGTGACTTGTTTATGATTGCTGCCAAAAGGAACATTGTAAGTGCTTTTGGCGGGTGGAGTTAAATATCCAGATTGGTCTTTGGGGAAACTGTTTATCCAGGTAATTGTGTTGTCAATTTGTGTCTGAGTTTTCTTGATGGTTTCAATGATATCGTTAAAGTGTTTTCCCGATAGCAAGACATGCTCTCGATAAAACTCAACTTTAATTTCAAACCCAATTTTAACTTCATGAAACAACCTAGCTTTGTGTCGATTGGGGATTTCTTCAAAGAAAGAATAAGTGCGATCATTCACATAAATGTCTCCGCAGATTATGACGTACTCTTCGAATTGATCTTCAAGTTCGAGGAGGTTACGCGGGCGTTTAGCTGTTTCAATCATCCCTGTTATTACGTTGCTAAACGCGAGTTTGTCAGTAATGTTAACACGTGACAGTTCGATCATCTGTTTTTCAATGGTGTAAATGCTAGACATGTTAGTTCCTTTTTGGTTAGTACGAGGTTGTCAAAATTAACCCATGTACCTTTGTGGGTTGTTCATAATGTCGATGACCCGACGGATGGTCTTTTCAGACACTTGAAAACTCTGAAGCGCTTTGTTCTTAGCGTGCTTACGACGCTCTTTCTTCTTTTTGACGATATGTTTTTTCGACAATGTGATCTTTGCCGAGAATTCGCTTTGTTCGTGTTTACTCATTTTGGTTTGTGATGAATAGGGTTCCGAAGAACCCATGGTTACATTACTCCGGAGAGTGTGGTTCGGTGTCGTCTTGAGTGGCCACAGTTTCTGTGTCCCACATCCACTCATGGTCGGATGTTTTTACCAATCGACCTGTGAGGTAAGTAGTGCACGATTCCACCTTTGCGCCTTCTGTAAACGAAG
>JACCDQ010810554.1_pt1 | contig 12608 bp, 12 predicted proteins | sample 7446031 | NCBI WGS metagenome assembly JACCDQ01 (sample SAMN15323442, study PRJNA562643) | freshwater metagenome | isolation source: river surface water | place: USA:Blue River Watershed | collected 2017-08-17
ATAAAAAAGGTCTTTAATACTATAATTAAAGACCTTTTTTTATACTTAAACTACAAGTTACTCTTGTTTTTTTGCAGCTTTTTCTGCCTTGATTTTCTTAGTATAATCAGCATACATCTGACGCCAGTTGCGACCGTGATTATTCAAATATTGTTCGGCCTGAGTTTTATAAATTTCAAAAATAGCCGATATCTCCTTCATGCTTTTATAATCTACTGCCTGCTCACGTGCTTTTTCTAGTAGCTTTTGAATTTCAGCTGTCTCAGTTGCAGTCATTTCAGGGACAATAGACTGATAACCTTTCATTGTAAAAGCAACTTTTCCAATTGTATATTTATCTAAAACTAAAGCCACTTGTTCTTCGGTTAAATCTTTTCTTAAACCACTCATCAAACCTTCATGAATTGTCGAAGGCATCGCCGAGTCGGCAATAATTTGTCTGTGAAGCTCAGAAAGAGGTTTCCCATCCAATGGATTAATTCCTGCCGGAACAATTGAAGCCGGATGTGAATTATGCCAATCTTTTATTGATGACAGATGCGTCGCAACTACTTGCACTAATCTGTTTTCTTTTGCGCTGTCATTTAATGATAAAGAACTAATCCATTCCTTAGCTTTTGCAGTATCTTCATTAGAAACAGCAACAAATTGTGCTTTTGCAAACGTACCAAAAGCCATAAAAGCTATAAGTAATGCCACTTTAATTTTTTTTGTTTTCATAAAATTTTAATCTTGAGGTTAGCTATGCTTCGATAGCAATTTAATAGGTGTTAAAAATACAATTAAAAAAACAAGACACAATTTTTATGCCAGCTAATAAAAACCAATTTAATTTTTCCAATCACAACAAAATAAATTGTAATTCGTTACATTTATCTACCCAATAAATCAATTTAATAAAAACACCTACTTATGAAAAAACTACTTTTATTTTCTTTTCTTGTTTTATCCTCTTTCAGTTGGAGCCAAACTGCCGAAAACTATTTTGATCAGGCAATGAAAAAATCAAATGCAGGAAATACAAAAGGCGCAATAGCCGATTATGACAAAGCCATAAAAATGAAACCTGATTTTGTAGTGGCTTATTTAAATAGAGGCATAGAAAAAATAAAACTCAATGATTTTCAGGGAGCTTTAACCGATGTTAATAAAACCATAGAAATGCATAACGACAATATCTATGCTTATACAACCAGAGCCAACATTTACTATAAACTTCAAGATTACAAATCTGCTTTAAAAGACTGTGACTTTGCTCTTAAATACAATAAAGAAGATTACCTTACTTACAACCTGAGAGGATTAACCTATATTCATTTGGAAGACAAAAAAAAGGCTTGTGCCGATTTCACTAAAGCGATTCAGTTAGGAAGTCAAAGCGCTGCAAAAAACCTAAAAACATATTGCAAATAAACCTTTGATAATGAATTAAAAAAAAGCTGTTTCAACATTGAAACAGCTTTTTGCTTTTTAAATTACATTGTAATTTACTTTTGCGTAAGCTTTTTAAGCTCAGTCCCGCCCGGAATTTGCATTTTATCGGTAAGAATTGAAATATCATTCAAACTAAAAACACCGGTCAGAGACATTAAAACCGAACGATTAATACCATTAGCATCATCATCAATAAACATTACAAACTCATTAAGCTGATTATTATTCCCTGCTCTTTTTACATCAATAGTAATCTGTTTACCATTTTCATTTACTTTTTTCAACTCGTCTAAAGAGGACGATTTTATATAAGCATCAGCAACCTCTTTCATTTTTCGAGCTGCTGCTTTATTAGTAGTTGAAAAAACTCTTAAATTATTTAAATTTTGAATTAGTTTCAAATATTGCTGAGTTTCTTTATCAGAAGCATCTACTTTAACTTTACTCATTAATTCAAACATTTTTTTATTTACAATTACCGAGACAATCTCTTCCTGACCATCAAATTGATCAAAAACCGCTTGCCCGTAAAACGTACCAGAAGCAAAAGCAACTAACAACGTTATAAGTACTTTTTTCATTTTCATATATTTATATTAAAAATTACTTTCTTTTTTTACTATTACACTTACCATTTTTATGCCAAAAAAAATTAACTCATTAAGTTTAATCTTTAAAGACAAAAATACTTAGCTTTATACAGCATTTTAATTTTCTTACTTTCAAAGAAAATAAAATAAATTTAAAGATAGTACTTTTAGATTAATAGCCCTAATTCTAAACCTAAATGAAAACACAATACAAGCATTTACTCCTACTTTTTGTTTCTTTGTTATTCTTACAAAGCTGTCAGGACAATGATGATACTTTACCAAAAACGACCGACCTTGAGGTTCAAAAATTTATTTGGAGAGGACTAAATCAAATGTACTTGTGGCAGTCCGATGTTCCGGATTTAGCTAATAATAGATTTGCCAATAATTTAGACTATGAAAATTTTCTAAAACAATATTCACCAGAAGATTTATTTGAAAATTTACTTTACAGACCACCAAGTAAATACAGCACAGGTGTAGTTGACAGATTTAGCTGGATTGTTAGTGATTATCTTACTCTTGAACAGCAATTACAGGGAACTTCAAAAAACAATGGTGTAGAATTTGGCTTGAGCCTTGTCACTCAAAACAGCAATCAGGTTATTGGTTATGTACGTTATATTATTCCAAATTCGGATGCTGCTAATAAAAACATTCAGCGTGGTGAAGTTTTTTACGGCGTTAATGGCACGAGTTTAACCTTAAATAATTATGCAGACTTATTATTTAGTGCTGATGAAAATTATACACTCAATTTTGCCAACCTAACTTATGATACCAACAACAATCCCGTAATTACTCCTAATGGTAAGAATCTCAATTTGACCAAAACAACCTTAGCTGAAAATCCAATTTTAATTAAAAAAGTAATCACAAGTGGCACACATAAAATTGGTTATCTTATGTACAATGGTTTCTATCCCGGTTACGACACACAACTTAACGATGCTTTTGGATACTTTAAAACAGAAGGCATCACCGATTTGGTTTTGGATTTAAGATACAATGGTGGAGGCGCTGTATCTTCAGCAGTTCGTTTAGCCAGTATGATTACAGGACAATTTAAAGGACAGGTTTTTAATGAATTGGCATACAATGAAAGAAAATCTTACCTTAACCAAAAATATCTTTTCATTAGTACTTTAAATGAAGCATCTCTAAACAGTTTGAATCTTTCTAAAGTATATGTATTAACAACTGGCAGCACTGCTTCTGCAAGCGAACTCATCATAAACGGACTTAATCCTTATATAAACGTAGTTCAGATAGGTGATTATACTTATGGGAAAAATGTTGCTTCGGTTACTCTTTACGACTCTCCCAGCCTTACCAAAACCGGTGTAAACCCAAATCATCGTTATGCTATGCAGCCTATAGTGGCACATTCGGTAAACTCAGAAGGTTTTGGTGATTATTTAGACGGACTAACTCCGGATTATCAACTAACTGAAAGAATAAAAACTTTAGGAGTTCTTGGAGACACTAGCGAGCCTTTTTTAAGTACCGCAATTGGAAAAATCACAGGAACTGCTAAATTCATTGTACCTGAAAAAACAACAACCGATTTAAAACTACTAAATGACTCCAAAACATTAAAAGGAATGAATATGATGTATTTTAACAACACTCCATAAATTCGCCATACATAAAACTTTTTTTACAAAAAATACAATAATTCTTGTGTTTTAGAGTTTACAAACTAATAACCAATCATTTAAAAACAAAACTCATGAAAAAAGTTCTTCAACTATTCCTGATTTCCACTGTTGTTATCTTATTTGGATTTGAAAAACCAACCAATTTCAAAACAAAAAAAATTAACGTAGTCATTGATGTCGGACATGGCGGCAGTGATTTTGGAGCGACTGTCAAATCTATAAATGAAAAAACTATTATTGAACAAATCGCAAAAAAAATAAAATCATCAAATAGTAATGTTGTTATTCATTTTACCAGAAATGAGGATAAAACTTTAACACTTCAGGAAAGAACTGATTTTATTAATAAACTTAATCCTGATTTAGTATTATCGATTCATATAAATGCTAATAAGGACAGTAACAAGTCAGGACTGGAACTTTATACTGCTCAAGAAGGTGAATTTTCAGAAAAATCAACTCAAATAGCAAAAGAATTAAGTTTAAAACTCTCTAAAAATGAACTATTTAAAACCAACACACTAAAGACAGCTCCTTATTTTATCCTTAAAAAAGCAAATGCTCCGGCTGTGGTTATAGAACTGGGCTTTTTAACAAATGAAAATGACTTTAAATATCTGACAAACGATAAAGAACAAGAGAAAATTGCCAATTCTTTTTCGGAATTCATTTCAGAATTACAATAATATAAACTTGTTATATTAACAAAAAATGCCACTCCTATTGAGTGGCATTTTCATTTATGAAGACAATTAATTACAAATTAATATTCAAGCCTAATTTAAAGTTTCTTCCTCGGGTAGTATACCCAATTACTTCATAAAAATCTTCATTTAAAATGTTTGTTGCTGTTGCAAATAAAGTCATTCGGTTTTTTATTAACTCATATTTAGCTGTTGCATTGAGTAATTTATATGCAGCTGTAACAATCGAAGTTTGTTCATAAGTAATCGGATCAAATAAAGCATCAGGCTTTTTATCAACAAATTGATAACTTACATTGAAAAAAGTTCGGGTAGTTGGCTGGTACTCTACAGAAGCATTTACTTTATGTCTTGGCACATACAAATCTAAAGCCTTTTCTACCTGAGTAAAAGTATAATTTCCTCTCAACTTTAATTGATTAGTCAAAGCATAGGTAAACATTGTCTCAATACCTTTTGCATTATACTTCCCATCAATATTATCATAGCCTCCGGAAAGAAAAACAATAGAATTAGCTTCCTGTCTGTAAAAAGCTACTGCATTTAAATTGATTTTTTTATTCCATAAATCCAATTCAAAACCGGCTTCAACCGTACTGTTTCTTTCAGGTTTTAAATCTAAATTTCCATAAAAAGAGGCATACAACTGATACAAACTTGGTGTAATATAAGCTGTACTGTACGAACTCACTAATTTCAAAGGAATATCTGAGAAAGAAAATGAAGGGTTGATGTTGTACACAAAATTGTTTCCGTATTTACTATGAATATTCAATCTTGCTCCGGCATTCACATTCAATCCAAAATCAGAATTATAAACTAATGTAGCATAGGGATCAATGATATTGAATTTAGCCAACTCCTTTTGAATATCTCCGTAAGGTGTTAAATTAACCATATCGAAAAACTGAAATTGCCCCCCGCCTATCACAAATAATTCTTCTGCAATTTGATATTTATTAAATGCATCAGCATTTACATTTCTTGATTTATAAGTAGATAAACTTCCATAATTAAATGAATCCCTGTTCATCCACCCTGCAGCGGTATTAATTACTAATTCTCCTTTTTCATATTTATATTTTGGAGAAAAACCTACACGATATTGCTCAGACTTACCATAATTATACAAATCATCTGCAAAAGCATCTGCATCAAAATCATATTTAAGACGATCATAATTAGCAAAAAAATCAAAGCTTAATTGCTTTGTTGGTGTAAATCCAAATTTTACAATACTATTCACTCTGGAAGAACCGTCATTTTCAAATTTTTCCGAATCAGAAACCGGTCTTGCCTGAGACATTCCATCAACTTCAGAACTGTTCAAGGCGCCAAAATAATTAAACTTGTCTGTTTTCCCATTAAATGAAAATCCCTGATTATATTCCTGAGCCGAATAATTCTTTTCCTGAGCCGTTGTTTGTGTCCCTATGTTTAAATACACATTTCCGGAAACGGCTTTCTTTTCTGCTTTTTTCAAAGTAATATTAATCACACCTGTTGCCGCTCCCGTACCATAAAGCGTACTGGCAGCACCTTTCATTACCTCAATACTTTCAACCTGTTCCACCGGAATTAAACGCAAATCATATTCTAAATTGATATTAGAAGCATCAGTTACCGGAATACCATCAATCAAAATTAAAGTTTGACGATTGCGCCCCCCGCGAATTGAATATTTCAAATCTTTTCCCGCTGCGCTTTGATTACCGTTAATTTCAACCCCTGTAACGGTACTTAAAACCTGAGCTATAGATTGCCCCGGTCTTTTCTTCAAATCATCTGACGTGATTTTTACAATTACCTTTCCGGATTTTTCTTTTGGTAATGCAAACTTAGAATCCGAAATAACAACCTCATCTAATTCATTGGCTCCAGAAAGAACAACTCCTTTTTTTTGTGCCAAAGCACATGTACTTATTAATACGAATAACGCACTAATACGAACGATTTTTTTGTTCATTTTAAAAAACATTTAATAACAGCTTAACTGTTACATGACTAATAAATGGGAGAAAAGCATAGAATTACCCATACCCAAACCTTTTTTCCCGAAAGTTTGATACTCGATGCATTAGGCAGGTCTCCTGGCTTGCATCCTGTTGTTGACCTTCCCATTCCATTTTAGATTTAGGATTTTTGATTTTAGATATAACTAAAATCTGAATTCTAAAATCTACAATTAAAACAGTGGTTTTGTAGATAACAACAAGCTTAATAGCTTACAGTTGCGGGTACAGCTCAGGTGTCTAACCTGATTCCCTTTTAATGCTAAATCCTTAACAAGGACATAGCAACCATAATACGATGGCAAAGATAAAACTTAATTTAACTAAAAATCAAATTTATATAGACACATTCAAAACATCACAAACTATTGTTTTTCAACAAATAAGCTTTATATCAAAAAAAACAAACCCCGAAATTGCCCAAAAACGAGTCAAAAACGGGGTAATCCTTTCTTAAAATGTGAAAACAAAAACGGTATTCTCTTTTCTTTATTTTGTCTTTTAATGTAGTTTAACTCAACTGTTATAACTTCTTCGCTTCTTCCCAAAAAACATCCATCTCTGCAAGCGTCATGTCTTTTAAGGACTTGCCTACTATTTCGGCTTTACTTTCCAGATATTGAAAACGTTTAATGAATTTTTTGTTAGTTCGTTCCAAAGCATCTTCGGGATTAACATTCAGAAAACGGGCATAATTAATCATTGAAAACAGCACATCTCCAAATTCGGATTCTATTGCATCCTGATTTCCCGATGCTACCTCCTGCTGTAGTTCTTGTAATTCTTCCTGTACCTTGTCCCACACCTGATGCGGTTCTTCCCAATCAAAACCTACTCCTTTTACTTTATCCTGAATTCGGCTGGCTTTGACTAAAGCGGGTAAACTTCGGGGTACTCCCTCTAAAACTGATTTTTTACCTTCTTTGAGCTTTAATTTTTCCCAGTTTTGTTTAACCTCTTCTTCGTTTTTTACCTCAACATCACCATAAATATGCGGATGACGATGAATCAATTTTTCACAAATATCATTACAAACATCGGCGATATCAAAATCGTTGGTTTCACTTCCTATTTTGGCATAAAAAACAATATGCAGCAACAAATCCCCTAACTCTTTTTTGACTTCATTTAAATTATTATCCAAGATAGCATCTCCTAATTCATAAGTCTCTTCTATTGTCAGATGTCTTAGAGTCTGTAAAGTTTGTTTTTTATCCCAGGGACATTTTTCGCGCAAATCATCCATGATATCTAATAATCTCTCAAAAGCCTGTAATTGTATTTGCCTTGCGTTCATTGAATATAGTTTTGTGTAAAAATAAGAAATCCTGTGTTCTAATGAATTTAGTACACAGGATTTCTTATAAAAATTCAGAATTAATTATTCTGTTACTTTTTTAGCTTTTTTTGGTTTTTCAGCAGCAGCTTCTTCAGCAACAGCAGCCTCAACTACTTCTTCTACCGGAGCTTCTTCAACAACTAAACCTTTAGCTTGCAAAGTGTTGTACCAGTTTAAAATTTTCTTAATATCTGAAGCATATACTCTTTCTTCATCATAATTAGGTAAAACTTCTTTAAAGTAAGCTGCTAAAGTTGTATTGTCTTCTTTATGAGAAATAGCAGGACCGTTATTTTCTTTTTCAGCAATATTAGCCATTACTTCTTTTAACGGTTTCTCACCTTCGTAAGTGTAGACTGAAATTTCAGATAACAAACTCACATTACTTTTTAAATTTACTGTGATTTTTTTTCCATCAACTAATGATTCCGCCACAAAACCGGTACGTGTTTGTACTTTTAAAACATATAAACCCGGTTTCCCTGAAATCGCTAATATTTTTTCTAAATTCATGCTTTATTAATTATTATTAAGAATTGATTTTTTTTTATTATCTGTCTGTATTTGGTCAAAAACAATACCAAAAATAGTTTTTTACCTAACTTTTTTACCAAAGAAACGCATTCTGTAATCCTGAAATGTTTTCCCTTCCATGATATTTTTCAGCTTTCCTTTAATTAATCTTTTTTTCAGAGAAGATATTTTGTCCGTGAATAAAATTCCTTCGATATGATCGTATTCGTGCTGAATAACACGAGCAATCAAACCATCGAATACCTCAGTTTTCATCACGAAATCTTCTTCACAATATTCGAGGGTAACTCTTTCTTTACGATAAACATCCTCACGCACATCCGGAATACTCAAACATCCTTCATTAAAAGCCCACTCTTCACCTTCTTCTTTAATGATTTTCGCATTAATAAAAGTACGTTTGAATCCTTTTAACTGTTTTTGTTCATCAGCCTTTAAATCTTCGTCATCACTAAAAGGTGTAGCATCTATAACAAATAAACGTATCGCAAGTCCTACTTGTGGTGCAGCCAGTCCTACTCCGGAAGCATTATACATAGTCTCGTACATATTAGCGATAGTTTCTTTCAAATTAAGATACTCTGGAGTTATTTCGGCTCCTACCTTTCTTAAAACCGGATCACCATATCCTACAATTGGTAAAATCATTGTTGTTGTATTAAATATTATTAACCTTATATCAAGGCTTAAGCCTTAAATTTAGGATTGCCAAAAATAGTAAATTTTAAACAATGCTTAAAGGGAATAAAGATAAATAGTATTTAAAAATTTAATCCTAAAACTATCTTAATTTATCCTATTGATAAATCTCACAATTCATACCTTTGTAAATAATCCTAAATATTTATGATTACAAAAATTCAGAAATTTGTTTCGAGTACTGAGTTCGCTAATGCTTTAAAAATAACTATTACCGCTGTTTCTCCTGTATTATTTTTTTCTTATCTTAATAATTTCTCTGTTGGTTTTACAATTGCTTTAGGTGCTTTCTTTACTTTTCCCAGTGATATTCCCAGCAACCTGAAACATAAAATTAAGGGATTATTAACCACCTCATTTATTATTGCCGGGGTAAACTTAATCATCAACCTTTGCCATCCAATTCCCTGGTTGTTTTATCCGGTTCTGGTTACTCTGATTTTTTGTATTTCAATGATTCTCATTTATGGTCAACGTGCCACAATGGTATCTTTTTCCGCTTTATTATCTCTTTCACTGGCCTTTGCTCACTTAAATACTGGTTGGGAAATGCTACATTACTCAGGGCTTTTATTGGCAGGAGGCTTATTTTATACGGTTATTTCAATCATTTTTTTTCATATAAAACCCAATCGTTATATCGAATTGCAATTGGCTGAATGCATCCGACTTACTGCAAAATATTTAAAATTACGCGGCGATTTATGGGAATTAAATTCGAATAGAAAATCCATTACCAAAAAACAATTACATCTTCAGGTAGAACTAAATATTCTTCATGAAAACATTCGGGAAGTACTCATTACAAACCGAACCAAATCGGGTTCTTCGGGACAAAACCGAAAAATGTTACTGAGTTTTATTTCTTTGGTTGAAATTATGGAATTAGCCATTTCTACTTCTTTTGACCATAACAAATTTCATCAAAAGTTTGATGGTTATCCAAAAGCATTGGAAACCTATCAAAATTTGGCTTACAACTTAGCCAAAGCCATGAAAGCTCTTTCCAAAAGCATCGAACAACACAAACCTTATGAATCCAAACGAAATTTAATTGAAGATTTACATCAATTTGAATTAGCGATAACTAATTACAAAAAAGACATTCAAAATGAATCATCTTCAGAAGGAGTCCTAATGCTCATTACCATGTTGCATTATGCCGAAAAACAGGTGGAAAAAATCATCACTTTAGAACGCGCCTATTCTGCTACTGTTAATACGAAAGATTTAATAAAAGGAAGAGACAAAGACATTGAAAAATTTATAAAACCTCAATATTATCCCTTAAGCACTTTTATAGAAAACCTCAGCTTCAATTCTACCGTTTTCAGGCATTCCCTTAGAATCACCATCACTATTTTAGTGGGATATATGATTGGAAAGGTGCTGCCTTTAGAAAATGTTTACTGGATAATTCTCACCATTGTGGTTATCATGAAACAAGGATTTGGAATCACTAATGAGCGTACTTACCATCGTATTGTAGGGACTTTAGTTGGCGGTGTTATTGCTTTTGGAATCCTCTATATGGTACACAATTCTTATGCTATTAGTACTATGGCTATTATTGCCATGCTACTGGGTTTTTCATTCAACCCAACCAATTACAAGATTGGATCTACTTTTATTACCATTTATGTCATTTTAATTTATGGTGTTCTGTCACCTGACAATGGAAATGTTATCGAATACCGAATTTTAGACACCATTGTAGGCGCTTGTTTATGCTTATTAGCCAACTATTTTTTATGGCCTTCCTGGGAATTCTTAAGTCTTCCCGCCTATATTGAAAGCGCTATTGAGGCTAATCGCAATTATCTAAAAGAAATTTCGATTATGTATAATAAAAAAGTGGATGTCTCTACCGAATATCGTCTTGCCCGAAAACAAGCTTTTATTGAAATAGGAAATTTAATGGCTTCTTTTCAGCGTATGCTACAAGAACCCAAATCCAAACAAAACAAACTCCCTCAGGTTTATAAATTAACGGTGCTCAATCATTCATTACTTTCATCACTTGCTTCTCTGGGAACCTATATTCAGTCACACAAAACAACCGAAGCTTCAAAAGCTTTTAATGTAGTGGTTAACAAAGTTATTTCCAATCTGGAATTAGCTATGAATTTATTAGAAAATCCTAACCCTGATTCAGAAAACATGGTATCTAACGAAGATTTAGACCAACGACTTACAGAATTAAAAAATATTAGAGCCAAAGAATTACAACAAATACAACTAATTGACCAGGAAGCCTATCAAATCAAAATGCAGGAAGCCCAATTAGTGATTGAACAATTAATCTGGATGACTAATTTATCCGAGAACATTCTAAAAACCACACAGCTGTTAACTTCTGTAAAAAAAGAATCCCAACAATAATGTTGGGATTCCTTATATATTTTATCAATCAATAAAGATTAATTCAACTTCAATACAGTTGCTGTATGCTCTCTAACTTCATTCAACAACTCCGGATTTTCATTTAATTTTTGACCGTAAGATGGAATCATCTCTTTAAACTTAGCCTGCCATTCAGGAGTTTTCATTTCTTCTTTATAACATCTGCTAATTACATCAATCATAATTGAAACAGCTGTAGAAGCACCTGGTGAAGCTCCAAGCAATACCGATAAAGTTCCGTCAGCCGAAGTAATTACTTCTGTTCCAAACTCTAATTTCCCTCCTTCTTTTTCATCTTTTTTAATTACCTGAACCCTTTGTCCGGCACGTTCTAAAACCCAATCCTTAGATTTAGCTCCCGGAACATATTCTCTCAAAGCTTTAATTCTGTCAGCCGGAGATTGTCTTACCTGCTCAATCAAATATTTTGTTAAAGGAATATTTTTAATTCCAGCCATAACCATTGGAACAATATTATCCAATTGGATTGATTTAGGCAAATCAGAATATTTACCGTTTTTCAGGAAACGAGTTGAGAATCCTGCGAAAGGACCAAACAACAATTGTTTTTCACCGTTAATCATTCTCGAATCAATATGCGGAACTGACATTGGTGGTGCACCCACACTTGCCTTACCATATACTTTTGATTCGTGTTGCGCAATAACTTCCGGATTAGTACATCTTAACCATTGCCCACTCACAGGGAAACCGCCAAATCCTTTTCCTTCAGGAATATTTGCTTTTTCTAACAATGGTAATGAACCTCCACCTGCACCAATAAATACAAATTTAGGATATGCCTTTCTTATAGAACCATCCGTTAAATTCTTGATTTTTATTCTCCAGGTTTTATTTTCTTTTTGTCTTAGTTTTTTTACTTCATGACCAAAATACATATTCACTCCTTCTAACTGGGTCAGATAATGAAACATATTTCTAGTCAATTCACCAAAATTAACATCAGTTCCAATAGCCATAGTAGTACCAGCTACTTTGCCTGACTCTTTTCTACCTTCCATCACCAAAGGCATCCATTTTTTTAATTCAGCAAAATCAGTACTGAACTGCATATCTGCAAAAAGAGGGTTTGCCTGTAAAGCTTTATAACGTTTGGTCAAATAATCTACATTTTTATCTCCCCATACAAAACTGATATGCGGAATTCTTTTGATAAAATTTTCCGGAGCAGATACTTTTCCCTGTTGCACTAAATAAGCCCAAAATTG
>JACCDQ011032730.1_pt1 | contig 12608 bp, 16 predicted proteins | sample 7446031 | NCBI WGS metagenome assembly JACCDQ01 (sample SAMN15323442, study PRJNA562643) | freshwater metagenome | isolation source: river surface water | place: USA:Blue River Watershed | collected 2017-08-17
CCCACTTGTCTAACAATGCCTGCCATGATTCTGCGTTCTTACGTGCTAGATTAGCACTAGTAGCATTACGATGTTTAACCTTGCCTTTTTTCTTACCAGTAGTAGAATACATCGGCGGTAATAGGTGCATTGTCATTATTCTTTATCCTTTACACTAACAAGAATTGCCTTACCATTTTCACCTTCAATTATAAACTCTTGTTTAGGAAAAGTCAAATGAGCATTAGCCCACATTTCATCTTCCGAGTTGCCCTGGGCTATAAAATTGTTTGTGACTTTTTCATATAGATAATGTGTGTCACCCACACGTTCTAGATAAACTACTTTGATCTGTGCTTTAATTTGTTCTAACAGTTCGTCTGTTTGTTTAGAACTAAATGCTTTGCGTAGGCTACGAACCAACCCAACTAAAAAGAATGTAGTAAATATAACACAACCAACAGTATAAACTGTCCAAATAGCTTTTAAAATTTCCATATTTCTAGCCCTCTTTTTGTATTATTTAACAGTATTATACTATCATTTAACCAAAATGTCAAGAGCTAATAGTGGGTTAAAATGGCCATTAGATGCTGTTGTGGGCACTTAAAATAGTATCTAAACTGTGGAGGAAACACATCCATTAGAGTGTAAGTATAGTCTTGATCGACAACGAGGTTTTGCTCTTTTACCCAAGCATCAACTTGGGTAATATCTTCACCGCGAGCGTCTAGGATAAAATCACTATTTGTCAGAGGGTTCTTCATGTAGCAGAGCTTCTAATGTCTTATAGTGTTCGTATGCTTCACGTAGGTTAGCATACTTTTCAAGTAACTCTGGCTTAGGCTGTAGGATAGCAAGCCTATCAGTAATACCGTTTAAGATATCACTTAACTTGATACCATTGATAACTAGGTCAGCATCTTCACCTTCTAGGTGTAGTTGTCCTTTAGCACTAATCTTAGCGTTATTACTAGCACTAGTACTGGCCCATGTAGTGCCAGTGCCGTTTGAGGTAGATAGAACTGCTCCTGCAGGGCCAGCGCCCGCTATGCTAATAGTATGGCCAACACCACCAGCGCCACCTACGATTACATTACCGTATTGTGGAGGATATGTTGCCATTAAAAAGGCCATCCTTTTGGCTTATCATCATCTGACTTGGGCACTTCAATTTTTTCTAACTCTGCTGCAGGATCCCACTCTTCATCATCTACACTACCAAACTGCGCTTCTAATTCACCCACAGCACCCTCGAGTGCCGCTAGGCCGTCTGTCATAGGATCCCACTCTTCTTCGTCGTCCGATTCACCATCTTCATCACGTTCTACACCATCGTAGACAACCTCGTCGCCTACAATAACCCATTTGTTTTCACCCCATTTACCTGAAGTGTCATAATCGTTACCGTCGATGTCTTCATCATCATAACTAACCCCGCTGGTCAATGACCAACCATCACAGTCCTCATAGGTAATACGCAGTTTCTTAGGATCAAATGGCGCCTTAAGCTCAAACTCGTTGCCGAAGAACAGACCTTTTTCACCCTGCGCACCCATAAACACCACAGTGCCTTCGGAGTAGTCATTGATATAGTGTTCGTCGATACAGTCAAACTCTACACCTTCTTTAGCAAGATCTGTAGGATCTAAACTACTTTGCCACACTTGCTCACCAGTTTCATCATAGACTGTTATATAGCTACTGCCGTCAAATGTAGCGCCACTTAAATGACAACCGTGATCGCACTCATACGGCGCACCTGGTTCAAATGGGCGTTTGTCTTCTGGGATATCGTCCCACAGGTCGTCCCATGAACTGGCATACTGTTCAATATCAATGGACTTGCTTTTAAATAAGTCATAGACTTCACGGTCTACTGCTCCCCAGTAGATTTCTCCACCGTAGCCCCAAATCTCTACCTTATACTTACGAGGTGTAAATTTAAGTGTCTGCATTAACTCTTCTTTTTCTTGCTCAGTTGCCATAATAGTCTCCTATAAACAGGTTTTTTCTAAGTGCATATCTAATCGATTAACATCAGTTAGATTAATATTTTTAGCATGTATACGCAAGGTTCCGCTGATACTATTTTGTCCGTTTATTTTTGGTCGTAGATGTTTATCATACTGTGCCCAATTAACTACTTCGTTTTGCACTAGAGTATAATCCAATAATAATTCAGTGGGGATACGAGCACAGCGTGTGTCAACTATTCCACCACTTGCGTCTTTAAGTTCAACTACTAACCCTACGTGTTGTTGACCCATTGGGGATCTTAATTCTCCGTTAATGGTATCTAACGTAGACAAGTCTTGGAAATAGTAATTCTGTTTTGATACCAACCAATCCTTAGATTTTTTCTGAGTGATTGTTACATCTGGATTGTTGCCGCAGATCTTTTCTTGTATATATTCAGCTGCGCCCAGAGTGAGACTTAAACGCTTAAGCTCTTCATAAGGTAAATTTTTACAAGATTTGTGGTCCAAAGAAACAGCACCTAATGTCTCAGATAGTGCTTCTAACCAATATCTGCTCCAGCGAATTTCATAGGGAATTTCTATATATACTTGCCTACGACTGCTAATTTCTACAGTAGTTGCTCCGCTATTTACAACATAGGCATTATAAGGATAACTATTTAGAACATTTGACAAAATACGATCACCTCGGTTGCGTTGTTCTAATATAGAATCAATTTTTTCCTGTAGCTTTTCACCAGACAAGGTAGTTTTATGATTACTATTGGTGCGCATACGTTCGGCAATTTTACTATTAGCTACATTAACAAACATATGAACCGTTACCTTCTGGTTGTCATAGTAGGTATTTTGTATTTCATAATCTTCGATATAGCCAGCAGAGTAGTCACCTATAAAATCTTTAGTAACTTGATCTCCGCTGACTTCTATATCACTAATAATAAGTTGTCCTACTACATTACGAATAGCCTGGCGAAAACCATTTTGTTTAGCCTCGTCCACAGTTGCTCCTTGTCCTTCTACTTCCACCCAAGTAGCCGAGTTGGCCCACGTGGACGCAAGTATTAGAGCAACCGCAAGATAACGACGAGTGGCTTTCATTGGGCGTAGTTTTGGCTGTGTTCTTTAACGGCCTCAACACCGTGGTCAAGCATACGGGCAACACCACCAAACCCAACTGTAGCAACAATTACACCTAGAACAAAACCAATTAAAATACCCTTCATTATTTGCTCCCCATTTGCTTACGCAATTCGTTAGCTACATCGATAGTTTTAAACCCAGTGCGGACTTCAACTACAATAGTTCGACCTGCTTGATCAATGTGTTCATCTGAAATCATAACACCACGTAACAATGCAGAACTGTTAGTTACGATAGATTCCTTAACAAGTTCAGCAATCTTTTCTGAGTTTGTATTCGGATTCTGTTCGTTAACAGGTGCTTCTGCGCGATAGGGTTTAAGGATAACTGGATCACCGTTAGCATCAAAGTCTTTATCGTCAACTGATGTTTCTTCACTCATACCGTTTGTGGTATTCTCTAGGCTCTTTTGAACTGCTGTAGAAAGCACTTTAACTGTTCGTTGACTAGTAACCTGTGTGCCTAAAAACTCACTGATATTACGTTCAGCACGTAGTTTAGCTACCTGTGCCGCTTGCTCGATTGAGAAAGCATTGTTGCCAGCGATTGGTGCTGTTCCTTTACTAATGATTTCGGTAAACTTACCATCGTTACTAAACACAATAGTCATCGTGCCTTGTGGGCGATGGAAAACAGTTGAAACTGGCTTAGGACGAATACTGTCAGTCTCAGGTTTAAGTTCGGCATTTTTAGCAATACCTTTATTGCCTGCGCAACCTGTTACAGCTAGTGCTACTAATGCCGCCAATGTAAGTTTCTTAAGTTTCATGTACTACTCCTTAAATATGTGGCTCTTCCCACGATGATGTAATTATACTATCTTTTGGTTGTCCTGTCAACCAAGTATTGCTATATAATTCGTCTAAACGAACCAATGCCCAATTGATTTGGTCCACGCTAATACCATGTGATTCATACCCTTCTGTAAGCATTTTAACATAACTATCACTTGGGTAATCAAGTTCTTCTTCAGGATACATTAGGTAAGTCATACAAGGAACCATTTTGCCTTCGTGTTCTACCCAAACGTTGATCTTACCATAGTAGATTGGATAGCCTTCTAAACGGTCCAAACTTTTTTCACATTCATCTGTGATTTCCCAAAGCACACCATGGACAGCATTATCCATATCTGGCACCACTGTAGCGAATGATTTAAACTCAAACGCATAATGTGGCAGGACAGCGGCTCCTAAACTCTTTGCCCCTGGGCAACGCATAGCCATACTGCCTAAATTCGTATTCATTCCGTAACTAAAATATTTCATAAGGTTAAATTGCTTCCTTTAGCTTGTGTATAAAAGATATGTTTACCTACTTTAAGAACTCGTTTACTACTATCACGCCAATTTGGTTGGACATAATCTGCGTGATAATATAGTGCTGAATCTAACTGCTTAACTTTTAAACCATCAAGCACCGCTTCTGCAGCTGCTTTTGAATCAGCCCATGCCTGACCTTTAAGTGCAATCCAACCACGTTTGCGTTCTTTTGTCCATGAAAACTGTGCTGGACTATAGACAACCTCACAGATATTACGACCCCAATAGCGAGTTTTAACGCGATTAATAGTAACATTACCTACAGCAATCTTACCGGTCATGTCCTCAACACCTGCTTCCCAATAGATGTTACGAGCCAGACATTCAACATCATTTTTGTTATATTTGATCTTAATTGGTGCGCGAGCTAAAACAGCCTGTTTAATTTCTTGCACATCATTACGCATTATAGCAACCTGTTCTTCTACATTACTAATACGATCGCTGAAAATATTATATGCAACATTTGCCGTAAACACTGTAGCACCTACTGCTAGATAAAATTTAGTATTAGTCATAATATCTAACCCATAATTGTTAATATAAGTGCATTATACACTCATAAAGGTATTTTGTCAATTAGATAAATAAATATAACTTAGCAAGGAATTTAAAATGGCTATTCTTTATGTTTTTAGTGCAAATGACCCAAATAGCGCAGGGGTGTATCCTCCGTCGGTAGTCTCTAGTGAGTGGTTTACACGTGTTACTAACTACTATGCTGCAAATTCAATTGGTGGTAATAATGGCCCAGTGGCTATATTATTCAATGACGAAACAGCATTATCAGCGTTTCTTTCTGAATATCGATTAACTGATGCTTCATTAGTTTCAGATGTTAACGCATGGAAAACAGCCCATAGTGTAACATATAATACTCAATATTTTGCATTATCAAATGCAAGTATAAGCACGCCGACTCCAGTAATTTCGTAAAAAAAGCCCGCATAGTGCGGGCTTTTTAATCTACTTAACTTCTAATTAAGCAATAAATTTAGCGGCACGTGAACCATTAACGTCACGAGCAACAATACGGTAAGTTGTATTACCTTTTGAATTTACATCAGTGTAAATTACCAAACCTGCATCACGCATTTCTGAAACACGTGCTGAAAGTTTAGCAATACCGTAGTTTGCTTTAGCTTGGGCTACTGACAATGTGCGACCAGTACCACGTAGATATTTCTCTAAAAATGCTTTTTGATTAGTTACTTTTGCTAAATTTGCCATGTGTAAATCTCCATAAAGTTTAATAAAAATGCTTGTATCTCTAAGCATGAGCATATATAATACACTCTTTTTCAGCAGTTGTCAACCACTTTTTGCCTATTTTTTACCAAATTATACTACTATAGGCATGCCCAAATCTAAGCGCAGTTCTAATACGCTATCAACACGAAAACTACGCCAAGCATTTACATCCAAACACCAAACACTAAGAACTTGGTCATTTGGTTTTTTGGACCGTTCAGTTTTATGTTCATATTTTGGAACAATATCTTCACGTAGAGTGCAGGGCATTTCACGAATTTCGCCGTCTACTTTGGTAAATTTTACCACACACTTGTGTGCTTGTAGAGCTTCAATAAGTTCGTTGCGTGTTAAAATCATACGATTCCTTTCTTTTGATTCAGTAAATGCGTCACTACCCCATCCTAATAACATTAGTCATGATCCTTTTTAAGTTCACTCCAAACAACTTCTTTGGCCCTCTGATCAATAACTTTACGATCTAATACATCAATTGTGCGTAAGATATCCTGCATCATATCAGCAATAACTTCACGACCTTCATCTGTCAGGTAAGAATACTCACGCCCTACAGAACTACTACGCCATAGACGAGGATTGTTGGTAAACTCTTTAAGAGCTCCGTAGACCTTGTCTTTGTCTGCGGCCTGTGCTAGTTTATAGTTTTTCGCCAACTTCAAACCCTCTAAAACGCAAGAACCTAGGAAACCTAAGCGAGTAAGTGCCATCTTGATTTTGCGTAACAGCATCAGCTCTAACCTCAACTACTTGACCAACCAATTGGTCACGTGCGTCCCAATAAGTTCTACGATCGTCATCGCTAAAACCGCTACCGCAATTAACCCGAATACTGCGACCGTCATCTTCACCCTCACACACCAACGCACCGAGTCTGCCTTCGTTGCGGCCTGTTCCTTCTTCAACATACTTTACCTCCAAACTTACTTCAATAAATGGTTTAAGTTTAAGCCATGCTACACTACGCTTACACTCATAGATCGCTTCTGGATCTTTGATCATAATACCTTCATACCCACCGTCAACTGCTTCTTGGTTGATCTGTTTAAACCTTGCTTGTCCTGCAGGTAAACTCAAATCAACTAACTCTTGTCCCACTACTGTGATATTTGGCATAGAAGAACCGCATTGACTAATCCAAGCAGCTAGTGTAACTGAACGATCGATTTGCCTATGCTCGCCACAGCCGGTTTGGAACTCACGTAAGGTCAACATATCAAATAGGTTTAATACAGCATCGCTACTTTCTACATCACTTTTGCGATGCACCTGCTTCATTAGATCTTGAAAACTAGCACTCATAATCTCGCCATCAAGCACTACAGGTTCAGCAAAGTGATGTGCGTTAGCAGCTAGTTGTTGCTCAACCAATGGAAAGTTTGCCAGTTGTTTACCGTTACGGCTAAAAAGGTTAACAGCGCCAGTTGGATAGACAATAGCAATGACACGAACTCCGTCGAGCTTGACTTCGATGAGTCGTTCGCCCGAAACCTTGGACTCGTGATTTGCGCTATCGTGAGCAAGTTGGCAAGTAAACACAGGAATAACGTAATCTTTAGCATTGGCTTTCTCCACTACTTTGTTAATAGTCTTTTCACTTACACCACAGCGTAGGTCTTTGATTAAAATACGACGATACCAATAGTTCCATTGTTCTATTGTAGCCTGTGATACAAGACTGTTGATAAGGTCTTGTGCGGCATGCCCTGTTGCTTCACGATTGATTAACTTCTGAGCCTGTTTATAAAACAAATCCCAGTCTAGTCCACTGCCATCTAGTTTGCTTTCTGCTACCTGTTTGACACCAAATGTCGTCATCGAGTCAAGCGCAAGACGACAGCCTTCAAAAAACTCTGTGTTCTTTGCTAGAACTTGTGCTTCGATGATTTGTTCTTTGTTAGTGCGGAGATTGTGCGTTTCTAAAGCACTAATGACTTGCCAAGGTTTATCCATAAAATACGCCTATCTACTAAGTATAAGCGTATTATATGATATTTTTAAGGGTTTGTCAAGTGATTTTTAGACGCGGCCAACAACAACTTCGATAGTTTGGACTGAATCGTTGTCTATAGATTCAAGGGCTTTACCAATAATACAACCTGGTTGATACTGCGTCATATTTAGACACTGTGCTATACCTGAAAGATTGCTAGCCACAACACGGTCACCTTTCTTAATAGGTCCTTTAACTCTGCAAGGAACACGACCTTGTAGTGCTATTGCTAGCCCATCAGCTGAATCATTCATTAGATATGCTGGGTTTGTTGATACAACTCCTGCAATACTTGGATCGTGGCTAGCAGTTGATATAGTAACTTCTTTGTCACCGCCAAATACTACTACAGTTCCAGGAACATAGTTTTTGTCGCTAGCATAAATCTCAGCTAAGTCAGCATATTTGGCTGTAGTAGATACCCCTGCAAATGTAACGCCATATACTGTAGCAAATCGTGTGCCACTAGAGCCAATATTAATAGTATTGTCAGCGTTTGGATTAATAGCTGCACTAACATTCAATCCAGCAAAGGTTCCTACCCCAGTAGCAGTTACATTTGCTACAATAGTAGCAGAGCCACTACCAAAGTTTACACCCCCTGTGCCTGCATCGTATGATAAGTATGTTGCTCCTGCTCCGTATGGATTGATCACCATATTACCTGCCGATGATGCGCGAATACTTTGCACAGTTGGGGAATCTACGGCTCCTGAATATATGTCTAAATATGCACCAACAGTAAGTTGTTTTCTACTAGAGCCGCCTGCGCCAATATTACCATTGACTGTTAGTCCGTTGAACACACCAGCTTGAGCTAGTAAGTTACCTGCTGAGTTTAACTGTCCTGCCACTACAGCACCAGTTACACCAATACCTCCACCAATTTGGAATGAACCAGTTGTGGTGCTAGTGCTAGCAATACCTGCATTAGAAACCACAGCACCATTTGCGCCGTAATAGTATAAACTTGCCGCACCAGCAAAAGAAGCCGCTTGATTAAACTGTATTTGGTTAGGACCACCGCCTGGCACACCACCGCCACCGCCTGCTAGGTTAGTGCCAACACCAGTGGCTAGCCCTGAAAGATCAAAATATCCGCCACGGTTGGTGCCACCACTTTCAAAAATTCGTAGTTTGTTCTGAAAGATATCAACAGTAATATTACCAACAAGTGCATTATTAGTTACAGCCGGTGCAAGATTGATTTGCCCACCTTCATCACCTGATCTAGATGTGACAAATACTTCACCTATGTATGATGCACCGCTAACTACAGTCGTATCGCTATTAACTCTTGATGCACTTAGGTTAGCAGTAGTGTTAATAAATCCATTAACTGTTAATGCACTTAATGTAGCTGAAGAAGCTAGTACATTGCCTGAGGTATTGATTAATCCGCTAGATGTTAATCCGGTCAATGTACCAACACTGGTTATCGCAGGTTGTGCAGCTGTGCCTAGTGTACCTATGAAATAGCTAGCTGTGACATTACTGTCAAACCCTGCTGACACTGCTGATATGTTGCCAACTTTAATATTACTATAGGTAGCATTAGTAAAATCAACGGTTGTAGTTGGCTCCGATGCCACATTAGAAAATATTTTCCATACACCGTCAGATGCGTCACGAACTACACCAGTATGTTGATATCCCAGTCCGCTGGTGTAGGAACCTACTATACCAATGTCGATTACATCTGCACCGTTGTCTTCTGCTAGATAAATTAAGCTGTCAGTCAGTGTTAGATTATTAGTATTGAACTGAATAGCATTACCAGTTAGGTAAATGTTACCTGCTAGACTAATGTCACCTGCTACGTTTAGGTTACCGCCAATACCTACACCACCCACTACCTGTAGTGCACCTGTAGTAGGGTTAATACTTGATGTTCCTTGGATTAGTCGTAGACCTGTGTGGGCAATAAATCGTGCTTCTTCGTGTATAGTATCAAAGCCGCCGGTGGCAATAACAATATCGTTATATACGCCTGTGTTGCCTGTGGCAATAACTAGATTACCACCAGTGCCTGCACCATCAACACCACTCATAAAGATGTAACCGTCGTTTGGTCCAGTTATACCATAAGCACCATCTTGATTAACATAGTTTTGGCCAGTGATACCCATATCAATCCAGCCGCTGTCATTATTACCGTTATCAGCATAGGCGATAAAGTCAGTACTTGCACCTTGGCCTGTATTAGTATTCTGTAGACCAAACTGTGTCCAACTATTAGCACTGCCAGTGAACCAACCGATTGTATTAGTAAATGCTGCTATGTTAATACCTGAGGTTGTACCTGCGGTTAAAATACCACTGATTACCGTATTACCTGCTACACCTGCGCCGCCCGCAACTCGTAGGGCGCCAGATGTAGTACTAATAGCGGCCGCCGTTGCATTAGCATAAACTGTGCCAGTAGCCGCTAGTCTAGTAAAATCACCTGCTGCGGGTGAAGATTGACCAATAGCCACAGCATTTAGGCCACCACCTGCTACGTTTAATGTCGATGCTGTAATAGCATTGAATGTTACGTTACCTGCAAGAATATTACCTGAGATATTCAAGCTAGCAGCTGAAATGTTTCCTGTAACTGACACGTTACCTGTTACTGATGCAGCGTTAGTTGTTAGCTCACCGATAGATGCTGCTGGCGGATTAAACACTGCACTGGCACCCAGACTAACTTCTGCACCGTCACTAGTAAATGACCACGTGCCGTCTGGAGCAACGCTCATTGACTCGCCGCCGATGTACACAGTGTTACCGCTAAAATAAGCACTGCGGAACTTCTGCGTTGGACTGCCTAGGTCATAGGCTACGTTGGTAGTAGGCAAAATGCTACCAGTAACATAGATATTTGATAATACACTTCCGCCACCTAAGTTACCATAAAAAGTTGGAGCATAAACACTGCCCCCTACGCCAATACCGCCAGCAACTACCAAAGCACCTGTTGATGTTGACGTCGATGACACTGATGAGTTTGCCCAAATCTTACCAGTAGCAGTCAGTGAAGTGAAACTACCTGCCGCTGGCGTTGTTTGGCCGATGCTTACTGCGTTTAATCCACCACCTGCTACATCTAGTGTAGATGCAGTAATGCCTGTAACTGAAAGGTTTCCAAGAACTAAGTTTCCTGTGATAGTTACAATATTGCCTACTTTGTCAAAAGTAAATGCTGGACTACCACCCAATATAGTTGTATCATTGAACTGAACATAGGTATTAGCACCACCAGGGGTTCCTGTTTGGTTTCTAAATGCTAATGCTGTGGTTCCTAATGTAATAGGATCAGGTGTTACTAGTCACCATTCTTGGCCGCCATTGATTGTTCCTTGTGCTACAGTAACAGTAAGGCCTGCTGTGACAAAACTACTTTGATTACTGTCTAGGCTGCGTTCCCACCAACCGTTAGATCCAGCACCTAGGGTGCGAACAGTATAGATACCATTTTGTCTAGCATCAGTTTGATCCTTGACCAGAATACGCATACCGATACCGGTGCTGATGCTATCTAAGTTATTAGGTTGTGTATTACCTAAAATAAGATTACCTACATCACCGGTAGTAGCTAGGTCAACGCTCTGTTTCCAATCGGTGTCATAGATCTGACTATACTTTGGTCTGGTTAATGCCATTAGTTAAACTCTTTTGCTCTTTGAAGTATTTATCAAAAAAATAGCACCCGAAGGTGCTATCTTTCTTACAGCAAGTATATTACGCTTGTGATTCTGTCCAAGAAATTTGAATATCACCACGAACACCCGCACCACCGATGGTAGTTGTTGGTGTAATGTTAATAGCTAGTAGCTCTGGACCGTCTGGATAAATGTTATATCCTGGGATACCTGAGTTACCTAACTGTTTAACACGGCTCAAATCTAGTGTTCCTGAGTTAGTTAAGTTAACTGGGATCGCAAACAAGCGTTCACCACCAAGTGCATATGGAACTTGACTATAGCTAATAGCACTATTACCTGCTAGTTGTGTGTAGCTTGGTTGACTAACACCACTGGGGTTTTCACTACGGTTTTGAACCGCATTGTATAAGTAACTCCAAGTAGTGCTAGTAGTGCTGATGTTGTTTGGATTCAATACACCCTCAATTAAGAAACGTGCGTTAGTACCAGTATAGTTAATTACCATATTATCCAAAATCAACTGCGCTCTATTAACTAGGTCACGTGTGCCCAAGTCACCTGGAATTTGGTTACTTACAGCAGGTGCTAGTCGCATTACGAACGCTGTAGTTACAGAAGTTCCTACAGGGAACGCAATATTAGCCTGACTGTATGTGTATGAGTAACCACGGTCAGTGTCAAAGCCACCGTCTAGGATAACTGCTGAACCCCAGTGGTTCAAGCTAGGGCCAGCTGTTGCTGAAATAACTCGAACTGAAACGTTGGCGGTATGTGCCGCTGCAGATCCTGCTGAGAACGATTTATTCGAACCATCTTGCCATAGGTTAAATGTAGCCGCACGTGTTACACCGGTTACAGTAGCAGTTGAAACACCGCCCACTGCTGCGTTAGCTGTTATACCTGTGCATTTCATAATCTCATTATCAATCAACACATATACCGGACTAGCTGGAGTTGCTACTGGAAACTGAGTAGAATCGTTAATCTCAAATGTGGTTTGACTATCAGTCATATCAGCACGTAACAGTTGATATGGTGTATCATTGATCGCTTGATAACGTGCTGGTAAGTTACCTGAACGCATAAACGCTTCGTAGTTCAAGTTGTTATTCATAAATCTATGGCAGTAAATGTAGTTACCTAATGGTCCACGAACACCGAAGTCAACGAAACCAGCACCATACCAGGTATACTGAATCATTAACATCTGCATCTTAGTCGGATCTAATAAATATCCACTAGGTCCTGTGCCATCTAACGGGTCAATGTTCCA
>JACCDQ011455708.1_pt1 | contig 12608 bp, 19 predicted proteins | sample 7446031 | NCBI WGS metagenome assembly JACCDQ01 (sample SAMN15323442, study PRJNA562643) | freshwater metagenome | isolation source: river surface water | place: USA:Blue River Watershed | collected 2017-08-17
AAAGGAGATAATTATGCGTAAAGCAAAGTTAATTCTAATTGGTTCTATTTTATCCATTTGTACCTTAGTTGGTATTGGTCATACGATGGAACAACATATGTTAATGGATATCGCTTATAGCGATCTAACAAAAGATGCCAAAAAGCAGGTAGACTGCTTGGCCGAAAATATTTACCACGAAGCTGGTTATGAATCTGAAAAAGGTAAGCAAGCTGTTGCTTTGGTTACTTTAAACAGAACTCAAGATGAACGATTCCCCTCTAATATATGCGGGGTTGTAAAGCAAAAGACACAAGGTACTTGCCAGTTCAGTTGGTTCTGTATGCCTGTTAAATTAAACAGGAATACTGATGCGTATAAACAATCAATGGATGTAGCGTTGTTTGTTTATGCAAACTATGAGAAGTTGAAGGACGTTACACACGGTGCTCTTTACTATCATGCCGACTACGTCAACCCTCGTTGGCGCAATGTTGAAAGGACAACCACTATTGGTCGTCACATTTTTTATAAGGAAAAAGAGAAAATATGATGAATAAACTAAATCTACAACTAACTGACGGTGGAGACTCAAAACACTCGTTTTTCCTAATGATGGAAGAAGTCAGCCTCAGTACTGTAAAGTCTGCAACTGAGTGGATTCTCGAAGCAAACTTCACTGAAGAACGACCTGAAATGTTGAACTTAATTATCACTTCTCCAGGAGGTGACTTGAATGCAGCATTTGCATTGATTGACGTTATGCGCGGATCAGCTATTCCAGTTCGTACCATTGGACTTGGGCAAATCGCTTCCGCTGGTCTTATGATTTTCATTGCTGGCGAAAAGGGTCAACGTATCTTGACACCAAATACATCTATTCTATCTCACCAATATTCTTGGGGTGCTATTGGTAAAGAGCATGAATTGTTTGCTCAAATTAAAGAGTTTGACCTCACCACTAAGAAGGTTATCGACCATTACAAGAAATGTACTGGTCTTGCTGATAAGAAAATTCGCGAAGTTCTTCTACCACCACAAGACGTTTGGTTATCTCCAGTAGAAGCTAAGAAACTAGGTTTATGTGACGATGTTAAGGATCTAAAATGAAAACAGAAATTATTACAACAATTGTAGCAGTTATGATCGCAATTATCTCTTTGATTTTTGGAGTATCATACGTCACTCTAAAACGAGATGAGGCAATGAAATCCAATATTGAATCTGCCATTGTAAAGGGTATTGATCCAATTGCTGTAAAATGTGCATACGGAACGTCTGATCCAGTATGTGTTGTTTATGCAGCTAATCGAAAATAACTCTTGACTTTTATTCTCCATTGTAGTATAATAGTATTATGATGGAGAATTTATGGAATACTATGGAATATTACTCAACTAGAAGTGAATTGATACAAGAACAAACTGAATTAGTCTTTGAAAAGATGCGTATGGATAGATTTTTTTCAATGTTCTTGGATAAGTTTGGTTTAAAAATGGATTCTGATAAAACGAATACCCCAGTGTGGGATTTGTATAAAAAGAAACTCAAAGAATATACCGAACTTAATACTAAAATTAAAACCCTTGAATACAGAATTTCTAATTATGTTTAAAACCTCAAATGAATTTTCATTACATATAGAGAAAATGGCTAGAGAGCGTAGAATGTCTCATATGGATGCTGTTTTAGAATACTGTAAAGAAAATTATCTTGAACCATATGATGTGGCATCATTAATCAATAAGCCACTAAAAGATAAAATTGAAATGGACTTCCGCGATGCTAACATGCTCCCAAAACAAGCGCAACTTGATATCTAATATTTTATTGGGTATATTTGCAATTGCTTGGTTCTTAGGTGGATTGTATTGGTTGAGTACAATGCCTAAGAGGCAAGTTGTAGTATATAATTGCGATATCGCTGAAATTTCTCCAGACTTCCCTATTGAGGTGAAAGAACGTTGTAGAGTATTGAGAGCACAGAATGGACGGTTTTAAAGCGTACAAGTATTACATGGCTATTAAGTTACACTTCACTTCCGAGAAGTATAATGTATTTCAAACAAGGGGAAGTGTTAAGGGTACACGTGATACTTTTAATTCGAGAAATGATAGATATATCTTTGAAAAATTATCTCAACGATATACAGAAGATAAAGACATTATTCAGTTCTTTGTTTCTAATTTTGCATATGGTAACGATACTGCAATTTATGGAAATAGCGAAGCTGAAGATTTGTACGTTGAATGGAAACGTAGAAAACAATCAATTACCAAAGTTTTTGTAGACGACTTAACAAACATTATGAATTTTTGTGATGTTAATAAGTTCAGCACTGATGGAATATTCAGAAGTAAAGAAGGGGAACTTCCTGTGCTTTTGACATTATTCTTAGCTGATAAAATATCAATAGAAACTTTGAGTATAATTGATGATATATCACCGTTTATTAGCAATTGGAAAAACGATACAATGGCTAAGATTGTGTTAGGTGATAAAATTTTACGAATAAACAAGTTAAAAGGTTTTGTCAAATACGACAAAGAAAAACTAACTAAAATTTTCAACCACTTTATTGAAGAACTAGTATAATCATGGGTAAGACTTACCATAAACAAACAACACGTTACGACGATGATTTTACCTCACAGCGTTCGGGTAAACATGCAAAACATTCTAACAATCGAAAGAACGGAGGAATGAGAACGCTAAATAGTTATGTTGAAGAAGATTATGATTTTGATGATGACGTCTTTGACGATGAAATCGAACTAAATGATGAAATTTCGATACAACATATTAAACAACGTTAATACACTTTTATACAAAGGACATACAAATGGATATTCAAACTCTACGCAAAATGCGCAATAGCGACTTCGGTGCAATTTCTACTGCATTTGATAAGGTTGCTAATCCTTCTTCAGAAAAGAAAGGTTATTCCGATGACCGCTTTTGGAAATTAGAAGGTGACAAAGCAGGCAACGGCACTGCTACTATTCGATTCCTACCACGTGTTGAAGGCGATGAACTCCCATGGGTTCGTGTTTTCTCTCACGGTTTCCAAGGACCAACTGGTAAGTGGTATATCGAAAACTCCCTAACTACCCTCGGCGAACAAGACCCTGTTAGCGAACTTAACACCACTCTTTGGAACTCAGGTGTTGAAGCTAACAAGAAGATTGCGCAAAACCAAAAGCGTCGTCTGTCTTACATCGCAAACGTTCTAATCGTTTCTGATCCTAAGCATCCAGAGAACGAGGGTAAGGTATTCTTGTTCAAGTTTGGTAAGAAGATCTTTGATAAAATCATGGATAAGGCTCGCCCAACTTTCGAAGATGAAAAGCCAGTCAACGTGTTTGACTTCTGGGAAGGTGCTAACTTCAAACTTCGTATGCGTAAGAAAGATGGTTTTGTTAACTATGATGAATCAGTATTCTCTGATCCAACTGAAATTGGCGACGATGAAGATATCGTTCGCGTGGCACAAAGCCAACATAAACTATCTGAGTTCTTAGATCGTAAGAACTTTAAGTCTTACGATGAACTAAAGCGCAAGCTAGATGAGGTTCTTTCTGGTAATGGTTTTAACGCCAAGTCTGCCGCCGAAATGGCGAATGATGAACCAGCTTCTATTTCCGCACCAGAACCAACTAAAGCTGCACCAGCGTTTACACCAAAGGCATCTGCTAAACCAGTAATGGAAGACGATGACGACGATGTAATGTCTTACTTTGAAAAGATTGCTAAAGAAGACTAATTAGTTTCTTAGTAAGAATTAAGGGGATCTTTCGATCCCCTTTTTGTTTTTATGCGTAACGCGATCTAGAATATGAAGAATAACTCGACTCAGTATTTCTAGATGGAAGTTTAATAACTTGGTTGTTCGTAGTATTTGATTGAACAGCAGTACTAACGTTTGTGTTTCCGCCAGCACCCTTAGCACCATCAACTGCAGCTTTACTATCAGCGTTTGCCTTTGATTTAGCTTCTACCTTTGCACCGTTAGCTGACATAGAACCACCAGCAGCAACGAACTTAGTTGCCTCGTCCCATGGGAATTGCTTTAGAGGTTTTAACGCATCTTTATCCAATCCACCAAACGCTTTCATAGCATCAGCAAGAGATTGAATACCAGTAGCAGCTTGTTGAACTCCTGGTCCAGCATTACCAATATCTACAATTTGGTCAACTGGAGATTTACCACCCGATACTTTGGTTAATAGGTTACCAACGAAAGAACCTAGACCAGCTGCAGCTTGACCAGCACCGAATACAGCAAATGCAGCACCAAGAGCAGTCAACCCTCCAGCTACATCCCAAAGAGCACCAGCTTGAATATTAGATAATCGTTCTAGCCCGTCTACGAAGTTTTGTAGACCGTCGCCCATTTTATCCATAGCTGCACCAATTACCCAAACTGCTGCACCAAGTGCGCCAAGTGCTAAAGCACCAAGCATTAGTCCACCGAATGCTTTACCAGCAACGAAACCGATTGCAACTAACCCCATTAGTGCTATACCTGCTTTAGTGATAGTATCCCAGTCTGTGTCAGCCCATTTCTTAATTACTTCTGTGAATCCCCACATTACACCTGTTAGTAAACCAAGAACAGCAACACCTTTCAAGGTTTTACCCGAACCGAATGCCGCAATACCATCTGCGATACCTTGCATAACTCCAGTAAAGAATTGACCGATTCCTAGACCAACTGCAGCTAAACCTTTACCAACACCGCTTGCTGCCGCACCAATTCCTTTAATACCTTTGCCGATTCCCGCCATCATTCCCGTGGCGCCACCTGATTTTCCGCTATCTTCTTTACCACCTGCAGATGAACCACCTGGTCTCATCGCGGCAGTATTTGCAGCAATCTGAGCAAGTAAGTCAGTTTGCATTTTACTTTGACGAAGACCTTCGAGTTGCTGCTCCATTCCAGACTGTTTTTCAGCAAGAACGTCAGTAGTTGATTGTGCAATTTTACCTTTATCTGAAGGAGTTTTTCCTAAAGGTGCAGACTTACCAGCTACATTACCACCCATCTTATTAGATGCGTCTTGTGGTGACTTAGAATCTAAAGACTTACCAGAAGATAGAGTTCCAAGCTCTCGCTCGGATTTTCCAACTGCACGAAGAACTGATCTACCCTTCTTTGTAGATTTAATATCTTCATCAGATGCGCCTGCAGCACGCATCTTATCTAACTGGTCTTGAGCTCTTAAACCTCTGTATAGAGAGTCTGCATATTGCTTACCACGTTTACCAACGTCTTTACCTGTATCTCCAACAGCTTTTCTTTGTTGAACGTAGTCTAACGCAGCGATCTTCTTATTGAAAATTCCACCAACGTTAAATGCTCCAAACAACTTTTTAGAGATATTCGTAGGGTTCATGGCATCACTAGCAGCTCTAGTCATGTCCTTGATTTTATCACCCCACGTTTTCCAGTTCTTCATAGACTTGGAAATTTCACCCATATCCTTTTTATCAGCTGCCTTCTTGTTTAAAGCTAAAGAATCTCTTTGAACATCTAGGAGTTTCTTTAGCTGATCAAGTTGGTCAGATTGAATACGGCTGACTTTAGAGTCGGCAGTCTTACTTACGCTATCTTTAATATCGTTAAGCGTGTTGAGTGACTTTTGCTGTAAATCAACCAGCTGGACAAACGGTTTTGATTGCGTAGTTACTAATGCCATTTAATTATACCTTTTTCTGTGATTCGATTCGCTGCTTTTCTTCTTCCAAATATTGGACAAGCATATGTACATAAATCTCACGTTCAAAGGGAAACATATTATCTAATTCTGCTAATGAATATTTATGGTATTGCATCAGCGCAAAGTTCATTTTATAATGATTCGCTAGACTATCATGACAAAGGTTTAAGAGAAAAAACTGCTGAGTCCCTCCAGGACTCTCTTATGTTCTTTACCGCACACTGGACAAGTATATTCAACTGTAGTTGTTAACTTTGGCATAGTCTCAAAGAATTTTTGGATTCTTCCAAACTGGTCACTTGTTAGGTTATTAATAAATTGAGATAACTCTTCTCGTGTTTGGTCTTTTGCGTAATATACGTCTTCGCCTTGGAAAATAAAGTCAATAGATTCCATAACGATTTTAAAAATGTTATCTACGTTAGTAGTACCATCTGCATTTTCGATTTCTTTAGAAATATCAATTGATGGGTACTTCATAACAATACCAACGTCTCCGAACAATTCAATTTTATTTGTATGTTCTGGATTTCTAATAACGTCCAATGCACCAATATCAATTGAAACTTTAGAAACTGCTTTCTTGTTTAAGTCTTCTGAACCATGTTCTTCATCGCATTGGAATAATAGGTCGATTGTTTCTCCAACTGACTTTCCTCTGATGCGGGTGAAGATATATTCTAGGTCAAACGTTGCTAGTGCATCAACGTCAATCTCGTCTAATACACATGCTTTAATAACACCTTTAAGTGTGTCAACCATAACCTTTATATCTTCAGATTGGTTAGCGATTAGAAGTGCCTTTTCTTCTTTCACCACGAACGGTCTATACTTTACAGTCTTTCCAGTTGATGGAACCTTTAAATTAAAGGTCGGCATTGTATTCATAGGTAAAGCCATATTATTCTCCTTGCAATTTTTTAATCATCTTACTCAAATCAGCGGTGCTACCAACAAAAATAGAGTTATTTGTTACTTGTTTTGATTGTTGTGTTTTAGAAGGTTCTTCTAGTTTCTTCTTTTGTTGATGTACGTCTAGAAGCTGTTGGTTGATATCAGCTAATTGCTTCATCAAGTTTCCAACAACTTCAAAGGCACGGGGGTGTTCGGATTGCTTAGCGACAGATAAGGCAGTTTCTAGTGCTTCCTTACCTTTTGAAAGTAATTCATGTAGATTATTTCTACTTGTGTCATAATCAGATTCCACTTTATCGGAAACCTGTACATTATCATAATCCACGTCTACAACAGCAGGTAACACTTCCTGCTTAATTGGTTCTACATCAAATATCTTTGACAAAGACTCATCAGTGTTCATAGTAAAAACCTTAATTAAAATCTAATAGCTGGAACTTTAGATACAACTTGAGAGAACGCTCTCATACCAATTTGCCCAACCGCACCTGTTAAGAAGTTACCAGCCTCGCCAAGACCCTTATTGAATCTAGCTTGGAACCCAGTAAAGTCACTAGTATATTTATTGATGTTATCTGTAGATACTTTCATACCATTAGGAAGCTCTTCAACCTTTTTAGAATCCCAATATTTGTACTGGAAGGATACTTGTAGACGCATAGTGTCTTTAGCTTCCGCATCAAGAGCGATCGACTGCACTGTTTTTGGATAACATTCGTAGAGGTCTACCATATAAGATGTTCTATCTTGCAAGTCTTGAATTGCAATTGTCATCTTTGTAGTGTAGTTGTTATAGTAATTAAATCTTCGAGTTACAGGGTCTTGAATAGCTTGCATCCAAGTATCGAAAACCTTTTTAACTTGAAAGTCTCTATCAACGTGGAACTGTAAAGTAATTGGTTCGAACATACGATCGTATGGAACTTCTCTAGATTCACCGTATGTTTTATTAGAAACAGTTGCGTAGCTCAAACTTGGTAGAGTTGCCTGTTCACAGAATAAAAGGATACGTCTAGAAACAGCTGGTCCTTCAGCGGGTGGTGTGATTTCCACCGTGAAACGGTTTGTTCTAGAAAGACCTTGCGTTTTAATTTCCGCAATAAAGTCCTTTTGTCTATTACTTTGGTTGGCTTGTTTAGCCTGTTCTGAAACTGTATTTGCTGCCATTAGCTTATCCTCGCTGCCATTCTACGGGACTTATCCCAAATTCTATCGTCAGCCAGTTTGACGAATTGTTCTACTGGCAATAGTACTGCAGTTGCCCATTCGTATGCTCTAATTTCTCGGAACGTTGAACGTAAACCCGCAAAACTATAATTATGAAATGCGGGTACTGCAGCTGAAAACTTTGATACACCCTTAATAGCAGCCCACTGAAATCTAATCTTAGTAGTTTCGTCCATCTTGGGGTTGGTTTTATATTGTAATAAACGGAACAATAATTGAATTCTCATCTGATATGGTAGGTAGTGAAAATTCAATCCGCTGAACCCGTGTGTAGATCTAGAATATAATAACATACACGGAAAGCGATCGTAATATGGAAGCTGTTCCTTATAGATAGGGTCATATACGAACATGTACATTTTCCCGACAAGTAACCGTGTTGTTAACTGAGCTGGGTTACCCTTTAATACAATCCATGGAGATTGAATCTGTTTCATCAACAGAACCATCTGCTGTTCGTACCAAGCCTTAGACTTGCGGTATGCAACCTTCAGGTCGTATTTGTTCTTCTCGAAGATATCGAGAGCAGCGATCTGAGCAGCAGTTTTTGTTTGAGAAATTTGTACAGGCATAACTATTATTTAGCTATGCCAAGTTCATTCTCTGTTATGATTTTGAATTCCCAACCACGGTCTTTTGCATACTCAGAAGCAGCCTTCCATTTAGCCTGATTCTTAACAAAGGTGTAAGATTCTGTTAGATATCTCTGGGTTTTCCTCCCAGGATACTTGGGCGGAATTGTCTGTTTTGCGGGTTTTATCTCTATCAGAAATACCCGTTCTGAGCCGTCTTTTTGCTGTATTTTAATTTTAAAATCTATAAAGTAACGATGTAGCTTGTTATCGGTCGGACATACATACGGGATTACCGTTTCTTCCGAACTCCAACGTACAATTGAGGGGTTTTTATCACACCAGATAGCAAACCGTGTTTCCCAAGAAGACCGCATTATAATATTTGACACATCACCTGCGTATTTTTGAGGATTTGTTGGTATGAACTTTCTTTTATGGATCATAAATAATACAGTATAACAATAAACTCTATTTAGGAAAATATATGAGTTGGAAAGATTATCTAAGCGATAAAGCGCAAAGTATGACCCAATGGGCTGCAGGTGGTTTATCAGAAGCAGGTTCAGCAGTTGGCCAGCAATATGACAACTTGAAATCTGCTGTTAATGGAAATTTAACAAAAAGTAAGATGTTAAAATGGAACCGTACAAGTTACGATTCTAACAAATACTCCGTCGATCAGCACAGTTACCCCGACAATTTGATGTCAGAGGCATATGGTGGAAACTATGCTATTTTCTACATCAACGTTAGTGATGATTCTAAACTAAAGGGTAAAGAAGAAGAACTCGTACTTGCAAAGGACGTTGAGCCAAGACATAGAACAAGCTGGGTCGGTAAAAACTTAACAACCAACCAGTTAATTACAAATGCTGGTCTTGCAGGCGCAGCTGAGTCATTGGTGTCTGGTGGTGGATTAAAAGGTGCTTTGAAGAGCGGTGCTGGCGCAGCTATTGGTACTGGGGCTATTGGATTATTTGCACCAGAAAATACCCGTTCTTTAAGACGTCTTAAAACTGCAATTGCTTTACATATTCCAAATCAATTATCAGTGCGTTATGGTATGCAATGGTCAGAAGAAGATACTGCAGCACTACAAGCAGTTAGCGGTGTATCAGATGGATTAATGAAAGCATTAGCAAATAAGGGTTCTGTTAATAAACAAGCAATGGTTGGTGCAGAAGCTGTTGCTTCTTTTGCGTTAAATAAAGTTCCAAACGCTGGGGCTGTTTCAGCTAAACTTGGTATTGCATCAAACCCTAAGAAAGAACAAACGTTCAAGGGTGTAGACTTCCGTAAGTTTACTTTCGAGTATCAATTTTTTCCAAGAAGTTCTGCTGAAGCGCAAAACGTTTTAAATATTATTGAGACATTTAAACTTCATATGCACCCAGAATTTAAAACCGAAAACCAGTTTATTTATATTTACCCTTCTGAGTTTGATATTACATATTACACAAACCATATGGAAAACATGAATATTCATAGACATACTTCTTGTGTGTTAGAAGAAATGACTGTGAATTATACACCAAATGGTAATTTCAACGTATTTAATGATGGTATGCCAACACAAATTAATATGTCTCTTGGTTTTAGAGAACTAATGCTACTATCCAAAGAAACTATGGCGGGAGGATTCTAATGTACTTCAAAGAGTTCCCTTCTTTCTTGTACGACTTCAAACGTGAAGACGGTAGCATTCGTACGGAAATTGTAAAAGATATTACTAGAAATATTAGAGTTAAAAAAGATATTCTTTCTAATATTACTGTATATGATGAATACGATTTAGCCGATGGAGATACTCCAGAGATTATTGCGGAAAAGTATTATGGAAATCCAGAATACCACTGGATTGTTATGTTATGTAATGAAAAATTCGACTGGTTAAACGACTTCCCTTTAACCGAAACAGAAATTACAAAACACATCGAACACGTTTACAATCCAACTTTAAATGCAAAAGAGTGGTGGTTTGAAAATTCTTTAGATACACATAATGGAGTTACTGAACAAATTCTATATTTTAAAGTATATAACAACGCTCTTCCACTTGATCCTAATTATTTAACTGCAGTTATGGAATATAGAATTAAAGGAAAGACAACTAATTGTGAATTTGATTTTACATTTCCTTGGCCAGATCTACGTTACGATGGCGGTGATTATCACAACGGGTTGAATAGAGAAACACAAGTCATTTACCAAATTATGCCATACTCGATTGGTTATATTTCTACACTTCCATCAAGTACAGAAGTTCTAGGTACAAATACAAAATTCACAACAAACGTATTAGTCGGTATGGATATTTACACTTTGAGTGGAACAAAATTAGGAAGAGTTAAATCAATCGAAAGTGATACAAAACTTACATTAGAAGACAGAGCAACTGCCGCTGTAACCAATGATAGATTTAACATTTATATTACTGGTGATATTGACGGGGAATTAACAATTACAACCGTGGGTAGAGAGCGCAACCCTGTTTTCTTTTTAAATTCCGATGGTTATATTATTAACCCCTCGGACGATGGTGCAATCCCAATTACTGGAGATGACCTCCATAGAAAAGAAAATGATAGAAAGCGTAAGATTAAATTAGTATCACCTGCACTAATTGAAACTATAATTAAAAACTTTGAAGAGTTACTATGAACCAAGGGCAAGATTATAAGGATAAGAATAACCTGCGTTTTGCAGGTGATGTGTCTATTGATAGAGTTGTTGTTGTAACATCTAGAGGGGCATATCAAGAAATTCAAGGACAGGTTCTTCAAATTCAAATTTTTGAAGACCTGTTCTCACCCTTTATAACTGGTATTTTAACATTAAAAGATACATTGGATTTATCAAACGTTCTTCCGCTAATTGGAGAAGAATACCTAGAATTGAGAGTTACAACTCCAACAATTAAGGGTGCTAAGATTGATGGAAAATTCCATATCTATAAAATGGCAGATAAAACTGTTATTGGAGATAGATCAGCTGCATACGAATTATACTTTATGTCCGTAGAATCTCTCGTTGATACTAATAAGAAAAACAGTAAAGTATATTCAGGTAAAATTTCAGATATTATTTCTACGTTTGTTAATGATAAACTAGAAGGGTTAGAAACTACAAAGAAATTTTTAGTTGAAGAAACCCGAAACTCTATTAAGTATATTTCTAACTTCTGGTCTCCAATTAAAAATATTACCTTTTTATCAGATAACGCTATCTCACAATCTCAATCACCATCATATGTGTTTTTTGAGAATAGAGACGGTTTTAATTTTAAATCGCTTGAGCTTCTATACGATGGTAAAGTTTTTCAGGAATTTATCTACGACAAATATACCCGTGATAATTTTCCATTGGGTGGTAACGTACTTAACATTGACGAAGACTTTAAACGTATTTCAGAATATGAATTACCTGTATCGTACGACTACCTAGATAGATTGAGAGCAGGTATGATGGGTTCTAGACTAATGTCATATGATTCAACAAAGAAAACATATACTGTAAGAAATTATTCAGCAAGCTCTAGATTTGACTCTCAGAAACATTTAAATAAAAACCCTTTGTTTTCATCAAAGGCTACATTTAGAAGTAATGCTAGACAGTTTATCTACCCACGTGCGTTTGAAACATTCACATCATTCGGTGATACAACAAACGCAAGAATTGTACAGGAACGTATTTCTTTCTTAAAAATGGCAGAAGCGAATAAACTTGTAATTCGTGTTGCTGGTAGATTAGATTATACAGTTGGCCGAGTTGTTAACGTTACAATGAATAAAATGCAACCGATTAAAGAACGAGAATCTCAGGGTGAAATTATTGATAAAATTAATTCAGGTAACTATTTGATATCTGCAATCAATCACGTTGTAACAACTCAAGGTCATGAATGTACGATGGAGTTAATTAAAGACTCATCAATGAAATCATTTAATTAAGGTTTAATAATGCAAATATATTTTGGTGTTGTAGAAAATAGAAGTGACCCACTCGAATTAGGACGTTGCCAAGTTCGCGTTGTAGGTTTACACACTCACGATAAAAACTTACTTCCAACTGCAGACTTGCCATGGTGCGCTTCTATGCAACCAACTACTTCTGCAGCGATGAACGGTATTGGATATAGTTACATTGGTCCAGTTGAAGGATCTTCTGTTATTGTAACATACGTCGATGACA
>JACCDQ010405721.1_pt1 | contig 12607 bp, 15 predicted proteins | sample 7446031 | NCBI WGS metagenome assembly JACCDQ01 (sample SAMN15323442, study PRJNA562643) | freshwater metagenome | isolation source: river surface water | place: USA:Blue River Watershed | collected 2017-08-17
CAAAAATATCTCCGTGAACGACATAGTATTTCTTTGTGCCGCTTTGTAAAGTATGATGACGTTTGATTACAAACTGTCCGAATGAGAACGGCAGAATTTCATCCAGGAAATCATCATGATTGCCACGCAGGTAAATCACTTTCGTGTTGTACTTGTGCATGTACTTCATAATGATGCGGAAGAAAGATGTATGTTTCTTTTTCCACTCGCCCGATTTACGGAGTTGCCAGCCATCAATAATATCGCCGTTGAGGATGAGTGTTTCGCAACGGTGCTGCTGCAGAAAGTCCACTACTTCTTTTACCCGTGAGTTACGGATACCGAGGTGGATATCGGAGAGGATGATTGTTTTGTAAAAGGTCTTCACAAAGAAGGGTTTTACAAAGCTTGAAACTTTCTGTTACCAAACTATTGATGAATGATTAAGAGAGAATGAATAAATTGTAAGGAAATTGTTAAGCCACAAAGGTTGCCAACCATTTGAGGGTTGGCAACCTTAACCTTTCATCCCAACAATATGCACTACATCGAACATCTCAGCAAAGACAAGAAATTAAAAAAAGTAATTGAGGCGCAGGAACCGCACACGCTGGTGAAACGCAAAAAGATCTATTTGTATCTCTGTGCATCGATCATGAGCCAGCAGCTGAGTACAAAAGTGGCAGATGTAATTTATAACCGCTTCCTTGCTTTGTATGGAAAGAAAGAGCCTACTGCGCAACAGATACTCGACACACCGTTTGAAACTTTACGCAGCATCGGGCTGAGTAACGCAAAGGCGAACTATGTGCAGAATGTCTGCCGTTTTTTTATTGAAGAAAAGATCACCGATGGCCAACTGTATAAAATGAGCGATGAGGCGGTGATTGAAAAATTAACGCAGATAAAAGGAGTAGGACGTTGGACGGTTGAGATGATCCTGATGTTTTCGTTGCAGCATGAAGATGTATTGCCTGTAGATGATCTGGGTATTCAGCAGGCGATGATCAAACTGTATAAGATCGAATACGAAACAAAGAAAGAGCTGTACGAAAAAATGCAGAAGCATGCAGCTAAATGGCAACCGTATCGTACATATGCCTGCGTGCATTTGTGGCGATGGAAGGATAATGGATAATTTTATAATTGATAAAGGAGAATATTTTCAAACAGGTTGTGTAGTATGAAAAAGGCAATGATCATACTGTTGTTGTTTTTGTCGCATAAACTGGTTGCACAGGAAGGGCCTACCGCCGGCTCTGCACTACGTTCGCTTTCGGGTGTGGATATGATCACAGGAAAAGTGATTGATGTAGAGTTTAAACAGTCGAAAGATTATACGCTCTTTCATTTCTGGAGTTCGCAAAGCGATAGCAGCATTAATGATTTTGCTGCACTGCTAAGCATGGTAAAGCAATACGACCGAAAACTTACAGTCTATGGTTTCCCTTATGAAACAAAACAACAGATCCCCGCTGCCCGGCAAATGACGGTGAAGTATAAATTAAACTGGAGCCATTTGTTGCAATACAAACAGGCAGATCGGCAAGGCGCTGCTGTAATTGATGTGTTGCAGATCAATATGTTTCCCACGTATATGCTGCTGGATAAAGAAGGAATGATCCTGGTTCGCTCAAACGTGCTAGGCGATGTGGAAGTGGTGTTGAAGCGGTTGGAGTAGGATCTATTTCGATTCGAATAATGTAAGAAATTTATTAGCTGATTCAATGAATTCCTTTTCTGGATCATGCTTGCTGTCGTCTTCAAACCGGTTATGTCCAAGACTTTCCTCATCAAATAGTTTATCGTTACGGAAAAAGTATTTGCCGAGGAACCGGTTGTCTTTTGAAAATTTCCCTGTGGTTTCACCGGTTACAGCATTTCGTTCATACTGCAACTCTTCATCTCTTACGTAAACCAGTTTGCCCGCTTTAAAATAATAATGGATGATAACTACATAACCAGATAAGCTAACCCATTCAGTTACTCTGTAAATAGTTCCGTTTTTGTGATAAATAGTGAGGCTGGCTCCGTTATCGGTCGCATGATCCATAAACTCTTCCTGTTCATATACTTTCTTTTGCAGCGTGCTATCTTTATCGATAACCTTACTTGCCGATTCAATTTGCTTAGCCTGTACCGATAACTGTGCAAACGAAGCAGCGCTGTTAATGAGTAATAAAAACGTAAAGAATATTTTTTGCATAATTACTTACAAGCAGTGAAGAAAAACTATGACTTAGGCGCAGAGAAAAAAGAACGCTGAGTAAGAACCTCTGCGTTCAACTCTTTTCTCTGTTCTCTGCGGCGAAAACTTAAAGAACAATTCGTTCACATTTTTCTAAATACTTTTCATCAATCGTTGCACCAATACCAACTGATTCATCAATTTCTACAAAACCGTTTTCTAAAAACTGCATACCTCCTACAACAGGATCTTCTTTCAGCATTAAAGGGGTATCTAAATCGTAATGTACAATCAAATTGCTGCTGTAAGCAAAGTGTACCAATGCAGTAATTGCCAGTCGGCTTTCCATAAAACAACCCACCTGCAGTTTTAACTTATGTGCTTTGGCAACATCCACAATTTTCAATGCATGATAAATGCCGCCACTTTTACCAAGCTTTACATTAAAGTAATCGCAGGCGTTGAGTTTGGCTAAACGTTCGGCATCGTGTTCATCAAAACAACTTTCATCGCTCATTATTTTAATGGGACTGTTCTTTCTTAGTTCGGGCAACGCCATAAAATTCCAGCGTGCAATCGGTTCTTCGCAATGTTCAATACCAAATTCTTTCAAAGCCTGCAACGTAGCAATAGCCGTCTCCACACTCCAGCCTTGGTTGGCATCGATACGCAACGGCAATTCATTACCGATTGCAGAACGTATTGCTTTTATCCTTGCAACATCTTCTTCTGTTGTTGTGCCCAGTTTTACTTTAATGGAAGGGAAACCTGCAGCTTTGTATTCAACTGCTTCTGCCGCCATTTTTTCAGGAGATCCAAGTCCAACTGTCATGTCGGTTGAAATGGGTTTGTTCTTTTCGCCGCCAAGAAATTTGTACAACGGCAAGCCCGCATGTTGTGCAGCAATATCATACAATGCCATATCAAACGCACTCTTGATGCTTTCGTTACGGGTAATGATGCGTTCCATGGCGTTGATGCAATCTTCTATCTGCAACGGATCTTTTCCTTTGATTGCTTTGGCAAGATCCTGCCCAACAATAAAACAGGTATCCATGCTTTCGCCGTTAATGCTCATGTACGGACTGCATTCGCCCCAGCCTTTGATGCCGGTATTGGTATTGATGACAACAATCACATTATCGGCATCGTATTGCGGTCCCAGCGAAATAACAAAAGGCTGTTTTAACGGAATACTGAGTTTGTACAACTCAACAGAAGTAATTTGTAATTGCATGGAATGAAGTTAATAAAAAGAGTCCCGCCTGAGCGGGACTCTTATCAAAAAAAATCATTTCATCAATATCATCAGCGGTTTATTTCACGAGCTTCAATTCTTTAATTAAATGATCGGCACCACCGAGTTTATCGATGCACCAGAGTACATAACGGATATCAACACAAATAGTACGGTTGAGATCTTTATCGAATGCCAGCTTATGGCTTAAAGCTTCGTAGTTACCATCGAATGCCAGACCAATCAATTCACCATTAGCATTAATAACGGGTGAACCACTGTTGCCACCGGTAATATCGTTGGTGGTAATAAAGCCAATCACCAGGTCGCTGCGGCTTTTATCTACATACTGACCGAAATCTTTTTTCTTCAACAACTCAATTTGCTTTGATGGCAGATCAAATTCGTAATCACCTGCCTTGTATTTTTCCAGCAAACCTTTTGAGGTAGTAACAAAGTCATACTTCACTGCATCTTTCGGTACATAGCTTTTTACATTACCGTACGATACACGCATGGTAAATGTAGCATCGGGATACATCTTCTTCGCCTTTGCAGGATTCATTTCCATAATACCTTTTAAGTACAAACGACTGAGATCGTTATTCTTAATTGTAAACTCTGTAAAGCGTGGAAGAAATTTTACATTCCAGTTTTTGGTGAATGCACTGCCAATGGCGAATGCAGGATCCTGCTGCAGTTTCAATCCATCGGGGTTGGCTGCAAATGCATTCCATTTCGCATCATTTAAGATCATTGTATTTCCAAATACAGAAGCGGCATATTTTTTCCAGGTGGCTTCATCTTTCAAATCGCCAAAGCTGGATTTTACACCTTCGAAAAAGCTGATGGGATGTTGTTCCTTCGGTACATCTGCATAAAACATCATCAACGCCGTTGCAACAATCTTTTCATCGCTTATGGCATTGTGCTCAGCAAGGAAATTTTTGCGTGCTTCTGTGGCTGCATTGAGGGCATTGGTTACATCCTGTTTGGTTGCATTAGATTTTAACAACGCTGCTTCTAATTGAATTAACGATGATGCAAACGCCAGCAACGGAGAACCGTAAATACCTTCTACCATATAAACTCGATGCTGTGCATAGGGGCGCCATGCATTGTACGTTTTTTCCCACTCAGGAAAAACGGCTGCATAATCTTCTTTACCATTTGCCCATTTAATAAAATCGGCTTCTGCTTTTTGTTTTTGTCCGTACACATCGTACTTCAGCAATTGCTTTGTTTCACCGTCGTAAAACTTCCAGTAGTTGGCAATACTTGCATAACTGCTGGCTAGTTTTAGTTTAATGGCCGGGTCTTTCTGCATTTCGGTAAACATGTATTTCAAACGCATGTCACGCAACCTCACCAGTGTTGGGTTGTTGATGTCGGTTGAAAGTTTTACACCCAAAGATGTTTCGTAACGGTTGGTGCTGCCGGGGTAGCCCCACGTCATAGCAAAGTCGCCATCTTTTAAACCACGAATAGAAACAGGTAAAAAGTATTTGGGCTTCAAAGGAACATTTTCTGCACTGTACTCGGCAGGTTTACCATCTTTTGAAGTGTACACACGAAACACACTGAAATCGCCGGTGTGGCGTGGCCACTCCCAGTTATCGGTATCACCACCAAACTTGCCTACGCTTTCCTGGGGCGTACCTACTAAACGGATATCACGATAGCGTTGATAGATGAATGCTAAAAACTGATTGCCTTTAAATAACGGACTGATGCGGCATTCGATCGATTGATCGGCATCGGATAAACGTTTATTGATAGCTGCCAGTACTGCAGTTTGTTTATCGGCTCTTGCTTTACCCATTAATGTACCCAGCGAATCGTTTACTTCTTTGGTTACATCGGTAATGCGTAAAAGAAACTGAACAGTGAGAGCGGTGCGGATTTCTTCTGCATGATTTTTTGCATAGAAACCATCACGCAGATAATTATGATCTACTGTTGATGCGGATGCAATGGCGCCATAACCACAATGGTGATTGGTAAAAATTAAACCTTTGCTGCTCACAATTTCGCCGGTACAACCATTACCAAAAATGATGATGGCGTCTTTGAGCGAAGCTTTGTTAATGTCGTAGAGTTGCTGCGAAGTAAGCTTTAAACCTTTCTTCTGCATATCGGCATAAACCTGCTCACCCAGTAAAAGTGGTAACCACATGCCTTCATCGGCATAGCTGCGTAACAACGTAAGTGTTACGATCATCGTTAAGAGAATCTTCTTCATGCTTATATTATTTATAGAAAAACAAACGTACGGAAAAACAGTTTTCCGAAAGCTGCTGTTCATCAGCTTTCGGGCTCCGGCATATGTTGAACAGACGCTCCGGTGGATGACGGATTTGCTGCGGACTCGTTAAAGAATTGATTGGTATGGCAATTGTCGCCATCGCAACAGGGCAAGGCATTGGTGCCGCATACGGGGCATTGGTAGTGGCCGTGTACATGCACCAGTTGCACAATATGTCCGCAAAAAAGACAGTGTTGCATTTGTTAACGGTAGCCTATCCATGCACGATTTCTGGCATCGTACAGGAAGTAGGTGCTATTGCTGAAGCTGAAATTTAATTTATCATTTACAATAGCATCGGCAGGCAGTTTTAATTTCTGGTACATTAAACCATCTGTTTTGCTGTAGAGTTCAATTTCTTTTGTTTGCACATTCAGTAAACCAAACTCCGCATTGCTGATGCCCGTATAAATAACTGTTGTGGTATTGTAATTGGTGAGTACATCATTTGAATCAATTTTATAATCGGCTGGCGGCGGTATTTTTTTGCTGTAACCAACCTTGAGTACAAAGGTTTTTGTTTTGTCTTCTGCACCGGTTGCTGCGTTGTATGAAACAACTGTTGAGCCTTTTAAAAAATGTACGAGATTCTCCCGCATGTTGAATTGACCAACAGAATTAGGGAAGGGTTGCAGCTGCCCTTTTGCAAACGGTTTTACATCGTACACAATACCCGCATCGTCCATTACATAAGTTACCCAACCACCATCACCAAACAAATTACCCTGGAATGTTTTTAATGCAGGGTTGTACCAAAGCCCTCGCACATCGGCAAGTAGTGCCAGATCAGGTGGCGACATCATTTCTCCAACTACATTAAAATACGCCAGGCTGTAGGTTTTATTACCGGCAACAGTTGCATAGAAATAACGGTTCTTTCCGTTTTGAGCAACAGTGCCGCCATTATTACCACCGCCTTTTGGCATTTTCAATTCTGTGCTTTTGCGTAACTGACGTACCGATTGTGCATTGGTTTGAGTAGCAAAAACAAAACTGCAGAATAGCGAAAGAAAAATATATTTCATAAAAGTGGAACGAATGATGAAAACTAAATTACGAAATGCTGCAGCACAGCCTTGTTAAAAAATAAAACCGAACAGCTCCATCAGTAATGCAATGCTGATGTGTACCAGCAAACCGCCCCAGATGCTTTTGCTGTGATAAGAAATGCTGCCGAGAATTAACCCACCGAAGAAACTGCTTACAGCTTCCATCATGGGTTTACCAAGGTGGATGGAAAAGTAAAATAAGGCAACGGGTAAAATGCTTTGTCGCCCCATTACTTTTGATAAAGCAATGATGAGAAAGCCACGGAAGAAAAATTCAATGGTAAAAAAATCGGAGGCGTAGGCTGTTTCGAACAACAGGTAATGCCACGGACTTGTTGCTGTACCGAGTTGCTTTTGTACAACAGCTGCTTTGGGATATACTGCAGCAAAATCGCTTTGAAGCGAAGCCCACAGCAGCAGTGGCAGCATACAAGCGATCAATAAAAAATAAATGCGTAGCGATTGTGTTTTTACTCTGCCGTATAAGTCAAACTTATTTTCAAGCACACGGTGTACAAACAACAGCAGTACAAGCATCATCACAAAACTCCAGGCCCAGTTCATTGGTTGCAGAAAAGCATTGCGGTATGCATTGCTGATGCCTGCAGGTAATAAAAGATAAAAAGGAGCAATTACTTTTAATGCAAACAAAACCGGCGCTGCTGCAATTACAAACTGTACACGTTTGTTTTGCAGAAATTGAAAACCGCTTTCAATCAATAAACCTGTAGTAAAAAAGAAAAAGAAAAGCAGGCTGTACCAGCAAAGCGAAAAAGCAAACGGCTGATTCCTTATCCACAAGGGAAATGAGCTGTAATAGTTAACGGCACAGGCAATGGCAATAAGTACAAAACAGGCAACGTATTTTTTGTACGATGCAGGTTGTAACAGATCGGCAGCAGTAATGGTAATGAGTTTGCGCAAAGTAGAATGTTAGCTGCAGCAATATACTGCAGTGCTTTTATGCATTCAGCTTCTGCCACAAAATATCTTTCAGCTCGGTTAAACCTTGTCCGGTTACAGCTGAGATAAATACATGCGGAATATTTTTCGGTAACTCTTTTGTAATAGCAGCTTTCAGTTCATCATCGAGCATATCACTTTTGCTGATGGCGATGATGAATTCTTTCTGCAGCATTTCGGGGTTGTATTCTTCCAGTTCGTTATGCAGAATTTCAAATTCTTTTTTATGATCAGCACTATCGGCCGGAATTAAAAACAGCAATACCGCATTACGTTCAATGTGGCGGAGGAAACGATGTCCAAGACCTTTGCCTTCTGCTGCACCTTCAATAATACCGGGCAGATCGGCAATGCAGAAACTTTTTCCATCACGGTATTCCACCATACCCAGTTGCGGAGTAAGCGTGGTAAAAGCGTAATCAGCAATTTTTGGTTTAGCTGCAGTAATTGAAGAAAGCAAGGTTGATTTACCGGCGTTGGGGAAACCTACCAAACCAACATCGGCCAGTACTTTTAGTTCCAAAAGCATCCAGCCTTCAACACCCGGTTCGCCGGGTTGTGCATGTTCCGGAGCCTGATTAGTTGGGGTTGCAAAATTGGCATTACCTAAGCCACCCCGACCGCCTTTCATTAAAATAATTTGCTGACCATGTTCCAGAATCTCCGCTTTTATTTCGCCGGTTTCTTCATCACGTGCAATGGTGCCAAGGGGTACTTCAATAATAATATCCTTACCATCCTTGCCGGTCATATTGTTCTTACCGCCGGGATCGCCATCATCGGCCAGTACATTTTTGTAATAACGTAAGTGCAGCAAGGTCCAGAGTTGCGAATTACCACGCAGAATAATATGTGCACCACGGCCGCCATCGCCACCATCGGGGCCACCTTTAGCTGTAAGCTTGTTACGCATAAAGTGCTTAATACCTGCACCACCATGTCCGCTGCGGCAAAATACCCGTATGTAATCAATAAAATTCTTTTCCATGCTGGCGGCAAAGATAGTTTTTATGTGCCGAGCAACAGCATTTCTATTTGGCAGCATGGGCGTCGCATGCCGACGCCTTGGTCGGCATCAAGACCGCAAGCGTCTTCGACTCTTGTACAAAAGGAAAACACATCAACTTAATTTATTTTCAGAAAATATTGAAAATACAAAAACTAATGTTTAGCTTTGGTCTGTTCAGCAAAACAAAGCGTATGAACAGTATCGCTTACATAATCTACCTCTTGCTTACGTATTTTATTACAGTGCATGTAGGTCTGCTTTTTTACCGAAATGGCCGCATTTATATACTCGGTTTACTGGAGGGTAACGAAGAGCTGACGGATTTCATCAACAAACTATTACTGGTTGGTTACTACCTGCTTAATCTGGGCTATGCGGCGTTGATGATACAACTCTGGACAACGGTAACAAGTTGGCTGGCTTTGTTTGAAAGCATTTTCATTATGACAGGCCGTATCATGCTTACTCTTGCGCTCATCCATTTTATGAATATGCTGGTGATTTATCTCATCTGTAAAAGGCAACACATTTCCCTTCACTCAAAACAATAAATGTTATGAACACATCATTCAACTTCACTGCGTATTTAATTTATCTGCCTGTTGTAATTGCATTAACATGGTATGTGGCACACATCCTTTTTAAAAACAGTAAAACGTTTATGCTTGAAATTTTTCATGGTAAAGAAGAGATCGCTTTCAGCACCAACAAATTATTTGAAACAGGCTTTTACCTGCTCAATGTTGGCTTTGCACTAACGATTATGAAAATTGCCGGAGATGTAGCCGATAGCAGAGGAATGCTGGAAACACTCAGCTATAAAATCGGAGGCTTTAGTATTTACTTAGGCTTGATGCTTTTCTTTAACCTGTACTTGTTTTTCCGGGGCCGGAGAATTTCGAAAGAAAGGAGTCGGATAATGGCAACATTTACAGGAGCAACATCAATACAGAAATAACATATTGCAATAAGAAGCCCTCTTAAACACAGGGCTTCTTTCATTTCTTCCAGTTTTCGTACAATCTTTCCTGTGCCGGTCGGTTTGCCGGAATTTCACGCAATGGTTCGCAAGCTTCCCAATCATTTGATAACTCATCGGGCAAACGTTGGTAGAGTTGAGTGCCTTTTGTTTTCCAGGCAATCATTTCATCACTCACTTCTTTTATTTTTTTGGCAGGGTTGCCAACAATTAAACTTCTTGGTTCAAAAACTTCACCTTCTTTAATAAAGCTGAGAGCACCTACAATACACTCATCGCCCAGTTGCACATTATCCATAAGTACACTGTTCATCCCCACCAAACAATTACGGCCGATGGTTGCACCATGTATTACAGCACCATGACCAATATGTGCAGCTTCTTTTAATACTACCGTAACTCCAGGGAACATGTGGATGGTACAATTTTCCTGCACATTACAGCCATCTTCTAAAACAATTCCACCCCAGTCGCCACGCAAGGCAGCGCCCGGGCCAATATAACAATGCTTACCAATAATTACATTACCGGTAACTGTTGCCTGCGGATGCACAAACGATGTTTCGTGTACAACGGGAATAAAACCTTTGAAGGAATAGATCATAAATACAAAGTTCCACCAAATGTAAAATCAATTAGTGGATGATTGTTTTTCTCTTTTCTTCTTTCTGCCCACAATACCACGGATCACAAAAAACAAACCTGCAATAATGCCTGCTAACCCAAGTACGCCAACCAACCAGGCCGCAGCTTCTGCGCCATTGCAGGAAAGAGTGCAAGCCAGCAATGCCAGACCATATAAAAGAATTAGTGCAACAGCAACGGCTAAAACGATCAGAAGAATTTTAACCCAAACTTTTTCTCCATTTTCATCGGGTGCGATTTTTCTAAGTTGTTTCTTCCATTCTTTTTTTAACTGCCTGTTTTCTTTTTTTGTTTTGATCTTTTCTTTTTCAATCGAACTGCTTTGCTTTTCAATTAAACTTACTGCATGTGTTGAGTTGAAAAAAGGGAGATAGAGATTAGTAGAGCGAGCCTGGTTGCCATAAAAGCAAATGATGCAGAATGTACAAATGCCCATTGCAAACTCGAATGTTTTTCTTCGAAAGAACGAAGCTTTTTTGCGATAGCCGATAAATAATAATATTACCAACAGCGCAACAATGTTAATGAACGAAACAGAAAGCTCAACCCCAACATCTCCTAACAACGAACCGGTGATGTAGCCCAGAATGTTTAAAGGAATATAAAGCAGAATGATGATGAGCCGGGCGGCAGCTACATGTTTACTTGCCCAATATGATACCTGTTTCATAATGTTGAATTTTGGAAGTAGGTATCGTTAATGTAAACAAAAGCTTTTGTATTTGCAATGATGCTTACGAAACCAGCGGCTTACCTGTGCGGTAGCAGGTGCCTTTAAACTGTGCTACCAAATGGTCATTCTGATTATAAATGGAAATATGATACAACCCTGTTGAGCGACCATTGTGGAGCTCTTTTGCTTCAGCAATCAACTCATCGCCGGGATGTACCGGTTTAATAAAGTTGATGGAAGTATCTAACGCAACTGACAAATTATTACGGTTGTTACAGGCAAAAGCAAACGCACTGTCGGCCAGCGAAAAAGCAATGCCGCCATGTACAATGCCAAAGCCATTGAGCATTTCTTCCCGTACTGTCATTTTTATTTTGCTGTAACCTTCTGTGATTTCTATAACGGAAATACCCAGCCATTGGCTGAAGCGATCGTGTTGAAGCATATGCTCAATTACCTGTGTGGGTGTTGCCATGGTGTAAGGTTTATTTGCCGTTAAATTCTGCTTGTCTCTTTTCTAAAAATGCATTGATGCCTTCCTGATAATCTTCGGTTACTGCGGCTTTTTGCTGAAACTCATCTTCCAGTTGTAACTGTTCTTCCCAAGAGTTGTTGAACGATTGGTTGAGTGCATGTTTGGTATACGCCAAACCTTTGGTGGGCATATTGGCCAATGTTGCAGCGAGCTGTTTGCTTTCTGCTTCAAATGCATCGGCAGACAATACTTTATAGATCATGCCCATTTTTTCTGCATCAGCTGCAGATACTTTATCACCTGTCATCATTAATGCACTTGCTTTCTGCCAGCCAATTAAACGTGGTAAGGTGAAAGTGCCGCCGCTGTCGGGTATCAAACCAATTTTTGAAAACGCCTGGATGAACGAAGCTGATTCTGTAGCTACAACAACATCGCAACACAACGCAATGTTAGCGCCTGCACCTGCAGCAACACCATTTACCGCCGCAACAACAGGCTTGGGTAAATTGCGGATGCGCTTAACAATGGGATTGTAATGTTCTGATAAGATCTGTGGCAACTCCATTTTGTGTTCACCAACCAGCTCGCCAATATCCTGCCCGGCGCAAAAGGCTTTGCCTGCACCGGTAATGTACACACAACGCACTTCGTGCAGCGATGCACATTCATCGAGCTTGCTTTGCAGCAACAACGCCATTTCACGGTTAAAGGAATTGAATTTATCGGGCCGATTCAATGTGATATAAGCAATGGAGTTTTTTATTTCAAACAGAATAGATGACATATGCAGCAATGTTAAGAAGTAAACTGTAATTAAATATCAAAGCTTTTTACGCCTTTATGTTTCAACAAAAATTTATTTACAATATCATAATCGTGTTTCGGTGCACCGATGCGATACAGATAAACAGCATCATTGTTTTCCTTGTTCATTTTCATGCAGCGATAATTGATGTCGTGCATCGCAAAAAAATGTTCCAGCTCTTTTTTAAATGTATCACTGGTATCGCCGGTTCGTACTTTGTAATCTTTTACTTTGTGTAAACGGTTGATGAAACGTTGTACAGGTTCCAGCACAAACAAGGCAACCACCACCATACTG
>JACCDQ010303064.1_pt1 | contig 12606 bp, 8 predicted proteins | sample 7446031 | NCBI WGS metagenome assembly JACCDQ01 (sample SAMN15323442, study PRJNA562643) | freshwater metagenome | isolation source: river surface water | place: USA:Blue River Watershed | collected 2017-08-17
ATCCCACCACATTCAGTTTGCCGGGGCAACTGGTGGGGGTGGTGGGGCCGAACGGCTGCGGCAAATCCAACATCATGGACGCCGTGCGTTGGGTGCTGGGCGAAAGCAAAGCCAGCGAACTGCGTGGTGAGTCGATGCAGGATGTCATTTTCAACGGCACCACCACGCGCAAGCCAGCCAGCCGTGCCAGCGTGGAGCTGGTGTTTGACAATGCCGACCACCGGGCCGGTGGGCAATGGGGCCAATACGCTGAAATCGCGGTGAAACGCGTCTTGACCCGCGATGGCACCAGCAGCTACTACATCAACAACCAGCCGGTGCGCCGCCGGGACGTGCAAGACGTGTTTCTCGGCACCGGCCTTGGGCCTCGGGCCTACGCCATCATTGGGCAAGGGACCATCAGCCGCATCATTGAGTCCAAGCCCGAGGAGTTGCGCCTGTTTCTGGAAGAGGCTGCCGGTGTTTCCAAGTACAAGGAGCGCCGGCGCGAAACGGCCAACCGCCTGAACGACACGCGCGAAAACCTGACCCGCGTTGAAGATATCTTGCGGGAACTCAGCGCCAACCTGGATAAGCTCGAAAAACAGGCTGAAGTGGCTGCCCGTTACCACGAACTGCAGGGCAAAGCCACATTGCGTCAGCAGCAGTTGTGGTTCTTGAAACGCCGCGATGCACAAGCCGAACTGGGGCGGGTGCAAACCGAGGGCCTGGGTGCAGTCAACCTTCTGGAAGCCCGTGTGGCCGATTTGCGGCGTGTCGAGGCCGACCTGGAAACCATACGCCAGGCGCATTACGACGCAGGCGACCAAGTTAACCAAGCGCAGGGCAAGCTGTACGAAGCCGGGGCAGAGGTGGCTCGGCTGGAGGCTGAAATCCGCTACGTGGTCGAGGGCAGGCAGCGGGTGCAGCACCGCTTGGTGCAGCTGCAGGAGCAGGCCGAACAATGGGCGTTGCGCGAGGCATCCGCCAGCCAGGAACTGACCGTTCTGACCGAACAAAATGAATCGGCAGCAGAACAATCCGAAATTTTGGCGGCCCAGTGCGAGGAGCAGGCAGATCAGTTGCCCACGCTGGAAGATGCCGTGCGCCGTGCGCAGCACAACGCCAGCCAACAACGTACCGGTGTGGTGCAGGTGCAGCAAGCCATACAGGTGTTGGCAGCAGAACAGCGTGGACTGGAAGAGCAAAAACGTCAGCTGCAGTTGCGTCGCGAACGGTTGGTCTCCGATCGTAAAGCCTTGAACGCGCCCGACGAAGCCCAACTGGCTCATCTGCAGGAGCAACGTGACCTCGCAAAGCAGCACCACGAGGAAACCGACGCCCGCCTGCAGGAGTTGCAAGATGGCCTGACCCTGTTGGAACAGCAACGTCGCGATGCGCAAAACGCCTTCAACCAGGAAGGCAAAACACAAACGGCATTGCAGGCCCGTCTGGAGGCGCTCAAAGCGCTCCAGGCCAAACTCAAAACCGACGGAAAGTTGTTACCGTGGTTGGCGCAGCAGGGGCTCGACCATTTGCCTGGGCTGTGGAGCCGTTTGCACACCGAACCCGGTTGGGAAAACGCACTGGAAGCGGCCTTGCGGGAGCGCATGGGTGCCTTGGAAGTGTCCCAACTGGGCATGGTCAAGGCGTTCGTTCACAATTTGCCGCCCGCCAAAATGGCTTTTTTCAGCACCTTGGATGCCCAACCCTTGGTGCCTCCGGTGGCTGCAGCGGAATGGGAGAATGGCGCGCGGTTGCCCCTCTTGAGTGAACGCTTGCGTTTGCCCGATGCCGCACTGCAGCGCGTGTTGCAGCACTGGCTGGCCGGTTGCTTCTCTGCCCCGGACTTGGACCTGGCTTTTGCCGCGCGCACCGCATTGGCGGCTGGGCAAGTCATTTACACACCACAAGGCCATGTGGTTGGGGCCCACCATGTGACGTTTTATGCACCTGAGGGTGAACAGTCCGGTTTGTTGGCCCGCGCTCAAGAGATCGAAAACCTCGAAAAGCAACTGCGTGCCCAGACGTTGATCTACGACCAGGCCCGAGCAGACCTCAGCCGTGCTGACACTGGTTTCGATGACGCGACCCAGCGTTTGGGCCAAACCCGCCGCGAGGTTGCCGAAGCCCAGTCGCGACTGCATGGATTGCAGGTTGAGGTGCTGCGTCTGGAACAACTGGTGGAGCAAAGCCGGGCACGCACCGCACAAATTGCGCTGGATTTGGCAGATGTTGACGGGCAAATCGATGTGTTGCAGGAGCGCCGGGCCACAGCAGAAGGGCGTTTTGAAGAATTGGACATGCAATTGGCCGAAGGCCAGGAACGGCATGCCCAACTCGAAGATGCCACCATGGAGGCCGAGCGCAGGCTGGTACAGGCACGTGAGCAATTGCGTGCACTGGAGCGCCAGGCGCAGGAAGCCACATTTTCTGAACGGGCCTTGCAAGCCCGAAAGGCCGAATTGCAACGGAGCATCGAAACCGCGCAGCAGCAAAGCCGAGCGTTGCTCGACGAGCAGCAGCGGGCCGCACAAGAGCTTTCCCGTTTGAGCGACGCCGCGGCCCAGGGGGGCCTGCAAGCGGCCCTGGATGCCAAACTGCAACGCGAACAGCATTTGGCCGCACAACGCAACCACTACGACGACCTGACCGCGAAACTGCGTGCCAGTGACGAACGCAGGTTGCAATTGGAACGTGAACTGGACCCGTTGCGCGGGCGCATCACCGAATTTCAGCTCAAAGAACAGGCGGCCCGTTTGGGCCTGGAGCAGTACGCTCAATTGCTGCAGGACGCGCAGGCCGACTTGCAGCAGCTGGAGCAGGGTATCGAGGCCGAGTCGGTCAAGCTGCAGGGCCTGCAAAGCGAAATTGACCGGTGCCAGCGTGAGATGGTTGCTCTGGGTGCCGTCAATCTGGCCGCCCTGGAAGAGCTGGCCAGCGCCCGGGAGCGCAAACAGTTTCTGGATGCCCAATCCAACGATTTGCTGGAAGCCATGCAAACCCTGGAGGATGCCATCAAGAAAATCGACGGGGAAACCCGCGACCTGCTTGGCAGCACCTTCGAAACGGTCAACGGGCACTTTGGCCGCATGTTTCCCGAGCTGTTCGGTGGCGGTCAGGCGCGCTTGATCATGACCGGAGACGAAATTCTAGACGCTGGCGTGCAGGTGCTGGCCCAGCCCCCGGGCAAAAAGAACCAGACCATACACCTGTTGTCGGGCGGGGAAAAGGCGTTGACCGCGATTGCCTTGGTGTTTGCGATTTTTCAGCTCAACCCCGCGCCATTCTGTCTGCTGGACGAGGTGGATGCCCCGCTGGACGACGCCAACACCGAACGTTACGCCAAATTGGTGTCCAACATGAGTGGCGAAACGCAGTTCCTGTTCATCAGCCACAACAAAATAGCCATGGAAATGGCCAAGCAATTGATCGGCGTGACCATGCAAGAGCAGGGCGTCTCGCGCATTGTGGCGGTGGACATGGAAACCGCCAGCGGAATGATGGAGGCCCACTGAGGCCCAGATAACACCATGAACGATTTGCAAACCGGACTGCTCGCTTCGGGCATTGTGTTGATAGTGGGGGTGTGGGGGTACAACCAGTGGGTGGCGCGGCGCACGGCACCCAAGCGCTCCGAGCCCCGGCTGTCCACCGAAGCGCCAGCGGATGGCATGGTTGATGACAACAGCCCCCTGTTTGACCGCACCGAACCGGTGTTGGGGCCTGCGTCGGGCGTGGAGCCTCTTGCACCTTCTGTTGCCACAATGCGGGCGCAGGTGCTGGATGCCTTGATCGATGCCATTGCACCCATCACCCTGGAGCATGTGGTTTCGGGCGATGCGGTGCTGGCTGCGCTACCGCGTTCACGGCGGGTGGGGTCCAAGCCGTTGGGGGTGGAAGGGCTGAACACCACGACCCAGGTGTGGGAAATGCCCCGCGTGAGCGAGCGTTACAGCGAATTGCAAATGGGCGTGCAACTGGCCAACCGCGCTGGACCGCTCAACGAAATCGAATTTTCTGAATTCGTGATGAAGGCCCAAGCATTTGCCGATGCCTTGTCAGCCACCCCGGATTTTCCCGAAATGATGGAAGAAGTGGCTCGGGCCCGAGAGTTGGATCAGTTCGCCAGTGCCCATGATGCGCTGCTGGGGTTCACTGTGCGCGCCACGCGCGCAGCCTGGAGCCCCGGCTACCTAGCGCAACATGCAGCGCAATTGGGATTGGTGGCTGGGGCACTGCCGGGGCGCATGGTGCTGCCCAGCAGCGAAGCAGGTGGGGCACCGGTGCTGGTACTTCAGTACGAAACACAAGCAGCCCTGGCCGAAGATCCTGAACAAAGCGCCCTTCGCGAATTCAACCTGCTGCTGGACGTGCCGCAAGTGGCTCGCAGTGAGCGGCCCTTTGTGAACCTGCGTCAAGTGGCTTTGGCCCTGGCCGAAAAAATGGAAGGTGTCGTTACCGACGACATGGGAACTCGGTTGACCCGGGATGCCATGGACGCCATCGGGGCCGATTTGGAGGTGCTCTACGACGCCATGGAGGCCCGAGAGTTTGTTGCGGGCTCCGTGCTGGCGCGACGCCTGTTTTCCTAAAAAGTGAATGCGTACCGACGGTGCGGTGGGATCAATCCGGCCCGAGGAACCCACCTGACTTGAATGCGGCCAGTGTGGCCTGCGCCACCTGGGGCATGTCTTTGAGCACAGCCTCTACCGCGCTTCGGTCGCCGGCCAGCGCCAGTTTCTCCACCGCCGCAGCCAAGCGCGCCAATTCGGTGGCCCCCATGTTGGCCGAACTGCCTTTGAGGGCATGGGCCAAACGGTTCAGACGGGCCATGTCTCCCGAGGCATAGCAGTCCTGTACCGACTGAATCTCGCCCGACAAGGTGCTGGCGTACAAGCCGGTGATCTCATAGAGGTCATCCCCCAGCATTTCTTTCAGGCCGCTCAGGGTTTCGGTATCAATCGGGTTCATAAAATCGCTTTTGCCGGTTCTGAAAGTGGCATGATAACCTTTTTCTCGTTTTTTATAGCTTTCACTTCTCATCATTTTGATGGAGTCCGTGTCCCCTTGGGTGCAAAGAAAAAACCTGAAATGGGGCACAATAGCCACATTGAATCTGACTTGTTTGCGTGCCAATGGCAGATACCGAAAATCCAAAAGCAAAGCTGTTGTTGGTCGACGATGACTTGCCGACGCGCTTGCTGTTGGGGCGCGTGCTCAGAAAGCAGGGGTACGACATCCTGGAGGCGGCCAACGGCCTGCAGGCCATCGAGACGGTCAAGACCAACCGCCCTGACTTGGTATTGATGGACGTGATGATGCCCGAGCTGGATGGCTACGGTGCATGTGCCCAGATCCGGCAGTTGGATGGCGACGAGAGCCTCCCCATCGTGATGCTGACCGGCGCAGAAGACATCGACGCCATTGAGCAGGCATTCACTTCGGGTGCCACCGACTTCATCACCAAACCAATCAATTGGCCACTGCTGATACAGCGGGTGAAGTATGCCCTTCGTACCGGCGCGCTGAACCGCGAGGTGCGGCAGAACCGGCTCCGTGAGGCGTCGGTCCGCAAGATCGCCGGGCTGGGTTTCTGGGAGTGGGCCATCGAATCCGATCGGCTGCAGTGGACCGATGAATTGGAAGCCCTGACAGGTGTGGGGCCCGATGAAATCGGGTCTTTGGACGATTTTGTGGCCAAGGTTCACCCCGATGACCAGGCCCGTTTGCGCTCCACTTTTGATCTGGTGCGCCAAAGTGGTGGACGCATTGAACTCGATTTGCGCTTGCAGGCCCCGCGCGAAGAGCGCCTGATTCGCTTGATGGGCGAACGTGGTGCCCAACGGGAGGATGCCCACCGTGTCTACGGCGCCTACCAGGACGTGACAGCCATCCGCAAGGCGGAAAGCTTGGTGGACTACCTGGCTTTTCACGACGAATTGACCGGTCTGGCCAACCGGCGCCTGTTCATCCGCCTGATGCGTTCGGCCATGGAGCGGGTGCGCAGCCAGCAGCAAAATGTTCTGTTGATCGGTTGGATAGATTTGGTGCGCTTTCACCGCCACAACGATGAGTTGGGTGAAGGTGGGGCCGACGTGCTGCTGACCATGATGGCGCAGCGTTTGAAGTCGGTCTCGGGCGGCGGGGCAGAGGTGGCCCGTGTGGGCGGTGATGAATTTGTGGTCATGTGGACCATGCCACGCTCCGATGAGGTCACCAATCGTTTTGAAGCCATGCTGGAGAGCTTGCGCTACCCGTTCAAGGTCAACGGTATCGAAGCCTTTGTCACGGTATCGGCGGGTATTTCACTGTTTCCCGATCACGGTGTGGATGCGCCAGAGCAACTTCTTGCCAAAGCACAAGAGGCACAGCGCGTGGCGCGCGCCCAGGGCACCGAATATGTGCTGGCTGCTGCCGATCAGGATGCCAACCAATCCCTTTTTGCCGCCTTGAGTCTGGAGCGCGAGTTGCGCCGTGCGGTCGACAACGGTGAATTCTTTTTGGTGTACCAGCCGCAAATGGCCTTCCGCGAAGGCGAGATTGTAGGGGCCGAGGCTTTGTTGCGGTGGCGCCATCCCGAACGTGGTGTGGTTCCGCCGGTCCAGTTCATCCCGGTGTTGGAGGAAATGGGCCTGATTTCGGTGGTGGGCCAGTGGGTGTTGCAGGAGTCTTGCCGCCAAGCCGCCGAATGGGCCCAGGCCGGTTTGTCCTTGCGCATTGGCGTCAACCTGTCACCGCGCCAGTTTCTGGACTCCAAGTTGTTTTCGCTGGTGCATGGCATCGCGTTGCAAGCCGGTGTGTCGCCCAGCCTGATCGAGCTGGAGATCACCGAGAGCCTGGCCATGCAGGACATGGATCACTCCATCGGCATGTTGGAAAAACTGCGAGAAGTCGGGTTCCAGGTGGCGATCGATGACTTCGGTATCGGTCATTCGTCGTTGGAATACCTGCTGCGCTTTCCACTGGACGCGATCAAGATCGACCGGGCTTTTATCACGCATATCACCACCCGCAACGCCGACCGGGCCATTGTTCGGGCCATCACCAGCATTGCCCAAACCCTGAACCTGAAGGTGATCGCCGAAGGCGTGGAAGACCAGCGTCAAAGCGACTTCATCGAAGCCTTGGGGGTTTCTGAGGTGCAGGGCTACCTGATCGGCAAGCCCATGATGGCAGCGGAGCTTGAAGCCCTGGCCCGCAGCTATTCCCTGCCTGGCGGCTGACCGGACGGGCCGCACCGGTTTTCAATCAATGTCGTTGACGTGAAAGCCAAAACGGCCACGTTTAAGGTCGCGGAAGTAATGCTCCAAGGTCTGGCGAACGGTGCGAAACGCCAGATCGTCCCAGGGAATCTGGTCTTCGGTGAACAGGCGGGCCTCCTGGGTTTCGTAACCGGGTGAAAAGTGCGTGCTTTTCAGGCGAGCTTTGTAAAACAAGTGCACTTGCCCCACCCGAACCACGTTCAGCAGGGTATACAGACCGTCGATTTCAATGTCCGCACCGGCTTCTTCCTGCGTTTCACGCCAGGCGCCGTGTTCGGTGGTTTCCCCCAACTCCATGAAGCCCGCCGGCAGGGTCCATTTGCCCCAGCGGGGCTCGATGTTGCGTTTGCACAACAGTACTTGCTCGCCACGCTCGCCCCAATAAGGCACCGTGCCAACCACATTCAGGGGATTTTCGTAATGCACCGTGTGGCACTGCGTGCAGATGGCACGGGTTTTGGTGTCGCCGTCGTCTGGCAACCGGTACGACACGTGTGCACCGCATTCGCGGCAGTGTTTGATGGCAGGGCGATACATGCGTTTGAGTGTATCGCCACCGCCATTTGCCTCGGTCGGGCTGGGGCTTACGCTTTGGTGTGTTTGGCAATCAAGGCACGGGCGGAGTCCAGCAACTCACGTCCGTTGAAGCCGCGCTTGTCCATGTCTTGTACCCATTCCACTTCGACCTGCCGGGCTTTGCGACGGAATTCCTGTGCGTCGGCCATCGGGATGGTGTAGATCGTGTTGCCACGGTCCACAGCCGACTTGCGGCCCGGCACGTCGCCGCTTTGTTGCACTTTGCCCAGCCAAGCCGACGTGGCCATACCAGAATTGGCATCGATGATTTTTTTCAGATCGGGAGGCAGGCTGTTGTACTTGGCCTTGTTCATGGCCATCACGAACGTGGTGGTGTACATGGCGCCACCGCTGGGTTCGAATTCGCTGTGAAATTTGGTCAGCTCGTGTACTTTCACAGAAGGCACCACCTCCCAAGGAATCGCGCAACCATCGATTACCCCTTTGGACAGCGCGTCGGGAATTTGGGGCAACGGCATGCCCACTGGCGTGGCGCCCAGGTAGCCGAGCATCTTGGTGATCTGGCGGGTGGGGCCGCGCAACTTCAGGCCCTTGAGGTCATCCGGGTGCTTGATCAGTTTGTCTTTGGTGTGGAACATGCCCGGACCATGGACTTGCAAGGCCAGCGGTTGCACGTCGCGGTATTCGTCGGCTGCTTTGGTCTGGATGTATTCCCAGAAGGCTTTGGACGTGGCTTCCGCGTTGGTCATCATGAACGGCAGTTCAAACACCTCGGTGCGGGGGAATCGCCCCGGGGTGTTGCCGGGCAGCGTCCACACAATGTCGACCACGCCGTCCTTGGCCTGATCGAACAGCTGCACCGGTGAGCCGCCCAGCTGCATGGCCGGATAGGCTTCAAATTTGATGCGCCCGTTGGAGTCCTTGGTGACTTTGTCCATCCAGGCCTTGTTCATGTTCAGCCACACGTTGGACACGGGGGACATGAAGGTGTGAAATTTGAGCGTTACGCTTTGCTGGGCAAAGCCGACCAGAGCAGGGGCCCCCAGTGCGGTGGCAGCGCCGGCTTGCAACAAACTTCGTCTTTGAATCATGAAAGGGTCTCCTGTAAGGTGGTGGTCCATTGAGTCTTTATTTGAACAGTAACTACACTTGAGCTACTTGGTTCAGATCACACTTTAATGGCAAACGGCTTATTCTCAACGTCTTCTTGGTCGCAACTTTTGCCCAGCAACATGCCCCCCGGTGTTCAGGCCTGCATGACCCAGCGCAGCGGCGGCGTTTCGGTTGGGCCGTTTGAAAGCCTCAACCTGGGAGACCATGTGGGTGACAACCCCGAGCATGTGCAAGCCAACCGGATCTTGCTGGCACAGCATCTGGGGCATGAGCCGGTTTACCTACAGCAGGTTCACGGCGTGGGGGTGGTGGAAATCACGGCGCACGAACCCGTGGAGGCACCACCTCTGGTTGCCGATGCCTGCTGGTCCAGTCAGGTGGGTGTGGTTTGCACCATCATGGTGGCCGATTGCCTGCCCCTGTTGCTGGCAGCCGAAGACGGAAGCAGCGTCGCCGCCGTGCATGCGGGGTGGCGCAGTTTGGCCGGACAGGGCAGGGAGGGGGTGCTGGAGGCGTTGTTTCGTTGCTGGCCTGCAGCGCAACAGCCCAGTGGTATCAGGGCGTGGTTGGGGCCTTGCATTGGTCCCCAGGCGTTTGAGGTTGGCGCGGACGTGTATGCTGCTTTCGTCAGTCACCACCCGTTGTCGGCCCAACATTTTGCTGCGCGACCCGGCGCTGCAGGCAAATACTGGGCGGATTTGCCTGCGCTCGCACGTCAGCGTTTGCGCGCATTGGGTGTTACCCAGCTCGATGGCAACGATTCCAGCCTTACCTGGTGCACTTACTCCAACCCATCACGGTTCTTTTCGCACCGGCGGGATGCCCGTCTGCTGGGCAGCAGCGGGCGCATGGCCGCTTGTATCTGGCGTGTTTGAGTCCAAAGCCTCCCGTTGTTTGCGGGCTTGTCGGCGTGCTGGAGTACCCATCAGGTAAACCACTAGGGCGATCGGGCCTAAACCGTAGAAAAAAAAGGTGACAATGGCTCCCAAGAGCGAGCCGTTGCTGTGCGTGGCCTCGGCCACCGACATCATCAAAGCCACATACAACCAGGCAATCACCACCAAATACATTGCTACACGCCTTGTTGAATATTTATAAACCCGTCGGATTCGTGAAATGTTTGCCGCTTACACTGCCAAGCAAATACATTTTCTCCGTTTTCGGCCGTACGTGCTGATCTCAAAACCCAGGGGCCTCCTATGAACTCAGACTCTTCCTGGCTGCAGACTGCGCAGTCGCTTCAACAAAACTGGATGCAGCAATGGTCGCAAATGCTGCAGTCCACCCAACAATCGTTGGGCGCCATGCCCGCCATGGCGCAAAACCCTTTGTGGCAGGCCATGCAACAGGCGGCCCAAGGCGCCAGTGCCGGTGTGGCCATTCCGGCGGCGGGCCCACTCAAGGAACTCTTCTCTCAGATTGCAGGCCAGTCGGTCAACATTGACCAAGGCAAGTGGCTCGAAATTCAGCGCACTTACCTGACGGAAGTGGCCGAATTGTGGAACCAGGGCCCCAAGGTCAAGGTGCCTCAGGACCGCCGGTTTTCGTCCGATGCCTGGGCGTCCAACCCGGTGGCGGCCTTTTCAGCCGCTGCTTATTTGCTCAACGCCCGCACCTTGATGGCCATGGCCGAGGCCGTGGAGGGCGATGCCAAAACCCAGAACCGGGTGCGTTTTGCCGTTCAGCAATGGATCGATGCCAGTGCGCCCAGCAACTTCCTGGCTCTGAATGCCGAAGCACAGAAGAAGGCACTTGAAACCCAGGGCGAAAGCATTTCCAAAGGGATTCAGAACCTGTTGCACGACATGAAACAGGGTTTTGTGTCCATGACCGACCATTCCGCGTTCGAAGTGGGCAAGAACGTGGCCACCAGCGAAGGGCAGGTGGTGTTCGAGAACGACCTGTTCCAGCTGATCGAATACAAACCCCTTACCGCCAAGGTGTATGAACGTCCCTTCCTGCTGGTGCCTCCGTGCATCAACAAGTTCTACATCTTGGACCTGCAGCCGGACAACTCCTTCATCCGCTACGCTGTGGAGCAGGGGCACCGTACCTTTGTGGTCAGCTGGCGCAACCCGGACGCGTCGTGTGCCCAGAAGACCTGGGACAACTACATCGAAGACGCCGTGATCAAGGCGATTTCAGTCACCCGTGACATCACGGGCGCCGAAACCATCAACGCCTTGGGGTTCTGTGTTGGGGGCACCATGCTGGGAACGGCCCTGGGGGTGCTTGCCGCCCGTGGCGAACAGCCTGTCAACAGCGCTACCTTCCTGACCACGCTGCTCGACTTTACCGACACCGGCATTCTGGATGTGTTCATCGACGAGAACTTTGTGAAGTTCCGCGAAATGCAGTACGGAAAAGGCGGCTTGATGCCGGGCCGCGATTTGGCCACCACCTTCAGCTTCCTGCGTCCGAACGATCTGGTGTGGAACTACGTGGTGGGCAATTACCTGAAAGGTGAATCGCCCCCGCCTTTTGACTTGCTTTACTGGAACAGCGACAGCACCAACCTGCCCGGCCCTTACTACGCCTGGTATTTGCGCAACACCTACCTGGAAAACCGCCTGGTCAAGCCCGGGCAGGCCACCGTCTGCGGTGAAAAAATTGATCTCGGCTTGGTGGATATCCCGGTTTATATCTACGGTTCGCGTGAAGACCACATCGTGCCGATTGGCGGCGCCTATGCGTCGACCCAACACCTGCCTGGTCCCAAGCGTTTTGTGATGGGGGCCTCTGGGCACATTGCCGGCGTGATCAACCCTGCCAGCAAGGGCAAGCGCAGCCACTGGGTGTCGGAGGGTGAAGATTTTCCCGCCAGCGCAGACGAATGGATTGCTTCCTCCACCGAGCACAAAGGCAGTTGGTGGGGGGACTGGTCGAATTGGCTGAAAGGGCAAGCTGGCAAGCAAATTGCTGCACCCAAAGGCTGTGGCAGCCGCAAGTACAAGGCCATTGAGCCCGCCCCCGGGCGTTACGTTCAGGCCAAAGCCTGATTTTCAAGATTTTTTACCGCAGAAGAGGAGCTAAACATGGAAGATATCGTCATCGTTGCCGCCGCGCGCACGGCTGTGGGCAAGTTTGGTGGCACGTTGGCCAAAACATCCGCACCTGATCTGGGTGCCGTGGTGATCAAGGCCCTGTTGGAGCGTACAGGTTTGGCCGCCGATCAGGTGGGTGAGGTCATCATGGGTCAGGTGCTGGCCGCCGGTGCGGGGCAGAACCCCGCCCGCCAGTCCATGATGAAAGCGGGCATTGCCAAGGAAACGCCGGCTTTGACCATCAACGCCGTGTGCGGTTCGGGCCTGAAGGCCGTGATGCTGGCTGCACAGGCGGTGGCTTGGGGCGACAGCGAAATCGTGATTGCCGGTGGGCAGGAAAACATGAGCGCCAGCCCCCACGTGCTGATGGGCAGCCGCGATGGTCAACGCATGGGCCACTGGAAAATGGTTGACACCATGATCAACGACGGCCTTTGGGATGCCTACAACCACTACCACATGGGCATCACCGCAGAAAACGTGGCCACGGCCAACGGCATCACCCGCGAAATGCAGGACGCCCTGGCGTTGGCCAGCCAGCAAAAGGCATCTGCTGCTCAGGACGCGGGCAAGTTCAAGGACGAAATCGTGCCGGTTGTGATTCCGCAGCGCAAAGGCGATCCGCTGGTGTTCGATACCGATGAATTCATCAACAAGAAAACCAATGC
>JACCDQ010708081.1_pt1 | contig 12604 bp, 14 predicted proteins | sample 7446031 | NCBI WGS metagenome assembly JACCDQ01 (sample SAMN15323442, study PRJNA562643) | freshwater metagenome | isolation source: river surface water | place: USA:Blue River Watershed | collected 2017-08-17
GAATGTCGCGTCATACAGACCGTCCGATTAGAAGGTCACCCCGATGCCATGGGCGTACAGCCACAGGATGTCTTGAGCGTCTAAGCATTCAGGCGCAAGACAGCCAAGACAACATCCCTACGTTGGGACAAATGTATGTGGGAAGCCGCTACAACGTAAGAGGCTACCAAGATAACAGCCTCTACAGTGCTACTGGTGCATGGCTGCGTAACGATTTAGAAAGCAGCCCCATACGCGTAGATCAAGTAAGCCTCACGCCCTATGTGGGCTATGACGCAGGCCACATCAAACCCAATACCCAGCAGCAAGTGAGCCAACACCATGTCACAGGCTTGGCAGTAGGTATGCGAATGGACTGGGGAAAAGTCAAAGCTGATCTTGCCTATGCCCGCGCTTTGAGCCGCCCAGAAGAATTTGCCAACGAGTCACGCAGTCGTTGGTTAGCCCATCTCAGCATTGCTTTGTGAGTGAGAACCCTATGACCCATCTTCACCTCACCCGTCGACAAATCGCCAGTGTTTTGCTCGCCAGTTATTTGATGGAGCCAGCGCTTGTCTTGGCACAAGTTGTTCTGAACGGAGGCACACCCAACGATGGTCGCAGAGCCTATGTGGATCAAACGCAAAACGGGTTACCCAAAGTCAACATCGCCAAGCCCAGCGGTGCAGGCGTGTCGCATAACGTGTACCAAGAGTTCAATGTGGGCAAGCAAGGCCTGATTTTGAACAACGGCGCCAACAACAGCAACACTTCACTTGCTGGCTGGGTCGAGGGCAACCCCAACCTAGCGCCAGGCAATGAGGCCAAGATGATTTTGAATGAGGTCATCGGCGCCAAACAATCGCAATTGCAAGGATTTGTAGAGGTGGCTGGTAAAAAGGCAGACGTCATCATCGCCAATGAAAACGGCATCACTTGTAACGGTTGCGGCTTCATCAACACCAGCCGCGCTACGCTCAGTACAGGCTCGCCTATGTGGGGTAGTGGGAGTCAACTCGATGGTCTCAAAGTTCGCCAAGGCGCAGTGACCATTGGTGCAGATGGTCTAAGCGCACCAGACAGCCGTGTGGACTTGCTCTCGCAAGTCATCAATATTCAAGGCGGTATTCATGTTGACCAAATCAATGTGATTGCAGGCGGCAATGATGTTCGTTATGACGACCTGAGCTATACCAGGCAAAACGACATTAAGGGCAGTTTAGATATTGCTACTTTGGGTGGTATGTATGCCAATCAAATCCAATTGGTAGCCACAGGCACAGGTGTGGGCGTTCGCGTGGACGGAACATTGGTCAGTGCTGGTAATGTGAGCATCACCAGTGATGGTTTGCTCACTCACGGGGGAAAAACCAGTGCACAAAACAACATCCAAATCAACGCGCAGCAGATCACACAAAGTGGCAGCGTGATTGCCACTGAAAAACTGGATGTCAAAGCCCAATCATTGACCAACACGGGAACGATGGTCGGACAAGATGTGAACCTGGAAATCGACCAAGCGCTTGTGAACCAAGGCAGCGTAGGCGCCAATGCTGCGTTGACAGTCACCAGCAATAGCTTAGACAACAGTGGCAAGCTCAACGCCAAAGGCTCAATGCAAATCACGACCGGCGCATTGAGTAATTCAGGAGAAGTGGTGTCTGATGCCACGTTGAATTTGTTCGCATCCAGCGTAACCAATACAGCCAACATTTCCGGCAAGAGTGTGACCCTTACCAGTGCAGGCGCGCTAGACAATGCAACCACGGCAAGCATTGCGGCAGCAACGACGCTGCCCGCATCTGCATTAGTCGCTATACCTGCTGCATTCAATAATCCAAACATCTCATGGATTACGCAGGTAAAACAGCCACCCCCCGTAATGTGGATGGCACCAAGCCAACCATTTCCTGTGCAAAGCGTAGTTCGGATTAAACCCAACACAATAACGGAAGACCAGCAATTAGTTGAGGTGCTGAAATGAAGTCATGCTTATTCTGCTTGTTCTTGTCGGGTTGTTCTTTGTTTGTGGATTTGAGTGAAGGTGCGCGACATCAAAGATGGGTTGAAGACATGCTCCGAAATGTCGGACAGAAAAATATGTACGACTGTTTGTATTGGATTTGTAAAGATAGGAGTGACCTTCGATTGTTCGAAGGTGACAAGCTGCTGAGTAATGGCAATTTAGAGGCGCGATATCGTTGGCCTGCCACGCAGAAATGCCGCTACTTCTTTGAATATGAGCGTGCAACTGGTCTCATCGTAGGTTTCCGCTTTGAAGAATCAGAGCAGTTTGCTTGTCGATTTTCTGGTGCTTGATTTGCATGGGCTCAGCCTGCTAGCAACTGTCATGGAGTCGTCAACCACTGTGAGAAACACATTAGTTGCAATGGCGACTGCAGCCGTGAGAACCTGAGCGTACAAGGCGGCGACGTGCAAGCCAAAGACATCAACCTCATTGCCTTGGGTAATCTAAATATCTTATGGACGATGCAAGTTAAGAAAAACTGGTCGGCGAATAGCACAAGTCCGTCAGTGTCTATTGTGATTCGTGTCGATTTAAATTCTGTGACGCATATTTCAGCCCTGATTAAGGAGAGACTCAAATGAGAGCTCTTGCAATGGGGTTTTCATTGCTTTTGACGGGCTGTTTTTACAGCTTAGCTGGGTTGGACATGAGCACCGAGGGTCGGTACAAGATGTGGCTAGAGTCAATCCAGAAAACAGTGGGTAAAAACATATTTAATTGCAACGGGGAAGGCCGGTGTCATCAGTACGGAGGCAACGGCTCCTTATATCAGGGAGATACCCCTTTAAATAATGGCAATTATGAGGCCAGTTATTTTGATCGCGTACGAAAAAGTGTCGTTACTTTTTGGAGTACGAGCCAAGCAGTGGATTGATCGTTAATTTCCGTTTCGAGAAATCGGAGCCTTTTGCATGTCGAATTTCCGGTGCGTAGTACCACAGTGGTCAACACCATTCAAGAGCAGCAGTAGCTGGATGGGCATTGATATGAAGTGGCTCACCGCCAAGCCAAACGACAAAGAGACCAACGACAGCCGCATCCAAATAAGAGCAGCCACGACCGGTTTGCAAAGCATGCCGGGCAACGGCGTGACAGAAGAGACGCTCAAGCTGGCACAGATCAACGCCAAAACCAAGTTCAGCGCAACCAGCAGCTTAGACGTGCAGTTGCCAACGGATGACCCGCTGAAAGAGCCAGTGCAACCCTTGAGTAAGCAACCCGGCATCGAGTGGCTTAACGAGTTGAGCCAGCGCAAGGATGTGAACTGACAAGAGAAAAAGATCCCGCCGCTTACTCCTTAGGCGCCCCCGAATTTTTCACAATCGCCTCATACCGCTTCACTTCTGCTGCGGTGAATTTGGCGAACTCTGCAGACGTACCGCCCATCACTTCCGCGCCCATGTCGGTGAGTTTTTGTTTGATCTCGGGAGATTTCAAAATCTTATTCACAGCGGCATTGAGTTTTTCAACAACATCGGCGGGCGCGTTGGCTGGCAGCACGATGCCGTACCAAGCCGATGCCTGCATGGGGGTGCCCGCTTCTGCAAAGGTGGGCACGTTGGGCAGTGCCGTTAAACGCTTGTTGGCGGCCACGGCGATGGGTTTGAGCAAGCCACCACGGATGCTGCCCAACGATCCGGTGTCAATCATCATGTCGATGTGACCGGCAATCAGGTCTTGCGCCGCAGGGCCACTGCCTTTGTAGGGCACATGGTTGATGTCAATGCCCGCGGTGGTTTTGAATTGAGCCCCCGCCAAATGCTGCGAACCACCAATGCCTGCAGAGCCGTAGGTGAACTTGTCAGGCGACTGTTTGGCTGCAGACACGATTTCTTTGAGGCTGTTCCATGGCGATTTCGCAGGCACCACCATGACGTTGGGAATTTCACACAAAGACACCACCGGAGTGAAATCTTTGATGGGGTCAAAACCCAACTTGGCGTACAGGTGTGGGGCCGCTGCGTTGGTGGAGCTGGTGGCCAAAAGCAGCGAATAACCATCGGCTTTTTCTTTGACGAAGAGTTGGGTGCCAATCACGCCGCCTGCGCCCGCTTTGTTGTCCACCACGACAGGCACACCCAATGCTTCTGACAGAGGCTGCGCCAACATGCGAGCCACTTGGTCGGTGGCGCCACCGGTGGCCCAGGGCACCAATATCTTGATGGGCTTGTCGGGGTAGGCCGCGAAGCTCAGGCCAGCGAAGGCACTCAACAAGGCGCCAATCAACAGGTGTCGACGCAGGTGGAGGGCTTGGGAGTTTGTTGTCATCTTGTCTTCCTCGTTTGAATTTTTCAATCACAGACCGTGTGCAGAAAGTACCTTGTGCAACCAGGCTTGCTCACGCTTGCCGGTGGCAATTTCTGCCTTGATCGCGTCTTCGTGTTGTTGCGTGATGGCCACCGCTTGGAGCAGGCGATCGACATCGTCATGGGCAAAGCTCACCACGCCGTCTTCATCACCGACGAGCCAGTCGCCCGGTTGAATGACTTGGCCGCACACGCTCACGGGCACGTTCACCGCGCCGGGGCCGTTTTTGTACGGGCCTCGGTGAATCGCGGTCTTGGCATAGCAAGGAAAGTCGTTGTCTTGAAAAGCCGCCACATCGCGAATCGCGCCATCCACCACAAAGCCTGTGCATCCGCGTTGAATGGCGTACAGCATGATCAACTCACCCACGAGGGCATTGTTCTCATCGCCACCGCCATCGACCACCAACACCTGTCCCGGTTGGATATCCATCAAGGCTTTGTAGATCATGAGGTTGTCGCCGGGTCTGCATTTGACGGTCACAGCGCGGCCAATCAACTTGCGTGCCTTGTGGAAGCGATGCAGTCCAACCAAGCCCGACATGCGCTGCAGGTTGTCGCTCAAGTGTGGCGTGACGATCTGTTGCAGTGCGTTTGCAATTTTTGAATCTGTTGTAGTCAATTTCTTTTGCCTAATTTTTCAGCCACCGCGGCATGGCGATGGCAGCTGACCAAGTGGTCGTTCACCATGCCCGATGCCTGCATGAAGGCGTAGCAAATGGTGGAGCCCACAAATTTAAAACCAGCTTTCAGCAGCGCTTTGCTCATGGCATCCGATGCCGCCGTTTTGGCCGGCACGTCGGCCATGCTGCGACGTTGATGCTGGATGGGTTGCCCGTCGACAAATTGCCAGACAAAGCTGCTGAAGTCTTGTCCACGTTCTTGCAGCGCGAGGTAGGCCTGCGCATTACCGATCGTGGCGGCGACCTTCAAGCGGTTGCGGATGATGCCCGGATTGGCCAACAGTTCTGCCACTTTGGCCGCGTCGTAGCGGGCGATTTTTTCGGGGTCGAACTGGTCAAAGGCGAGGCGATAGGTGTCTCGCTTCTTCAACACGGTCGACCACGACAGACCCGCTTGCGCGCCTTCTAAGTTCACAAGCTCAAACAAGGCGAGGCTGTCGTACAGCGGCACGCCCCATTCGGTGTCGTGGTAGTCGCGGTAAAGGTCAAAGCCTTCACACCAAGGGCAGCGTTGCATCTGCTTTTATTTGGCAGGGCGATAGAGCGCGCAAAGTTTGTTGCCATCAGGGTCGCGCAAGTAGGCGAGGTACAGCTTGCCGCCGGGGGTTTCACGGTAGCCGGGTGGGTCTTCGCACGTCACGCCACCGTTGGCCAGACCGGCTGCGTGGAATGCATCGCCTTGTTCTGCCGACTGAACCGCAAAGCCGATGGTGCTGCCGTTGCCATGGGTGGCGGGCTCACCGTTGATGGGCGTGGTGATGCCGAATGTGCCGGTGGGGCTGCGGTAGAAGTAACGGTTGTTGTTGGCAACGCCTGGACCTACGCCCAAGGTGCCCAACACGGCGTCGTAAAACTTCTTGGATGCGTCTAAATCTTTCACACCCACCATGACGTGACTGAACATGCGTTTCTCCTTGTGTGTTCGTGATTGTCAGAGTGGCATTGTGCCCGTGCAGAGGTACGATGCACGCCAAGGAAGATTTGACATGACGAACCCAACATCAGAAGCCCAAGCGCAATGGGACGCAGCGTGCAAAACCATGAAGGAAGAGTTCCAACTCAGCCCGCATGACTTGCCCTCGATCGACACATCCCATGCCTTGTTTTTGCAGTTGGTCGGTACCCGCGTGCTGACCCAAGAGGCTGCCAATGCCTTGATGTACAGCTTGTATTTCGCGGGTTACTTGTCGACGCTGAGTGCCTTCAAACAAGAGTCGCCAGATTTCGAAGTGCCTGCCTACTTGCATGAGCACCCGGTGCTCGAGGCGTCCAACCGTTGGGCGCAGCTCGCCAGCGACGGACACTTGCTGCTGCAGCTGGCGCAGCCCATCATCAAAGATACACACGTGTTGTTGAATCAACTCAACTGATCCCTTGAAAACTCCCCGTATCGCGACCTACCGTTCCAGCGTGCATGGAACGGGTGTGTTTGCCCTGTGCCACATGGCGGCAGGGGAGACAGTCATTGAGTACGTGGGCGAAGTCATTTCCATGGCCGAGGCGCTGCGCCGCCATCCGCATGATCCGAGCGATCCCGAGCACACGTTTTACTTTCACATCGACGATGACCGCGTGATTGACGGTTTGTACGGCGGCAACGATTCACGTTGGATCAACCATTCCTGTCGACCCAACTGCGTGCCCGACGAGGTGGATGGCCGTATCTTCATCAAGACACGCCGCCAGGTGTGGTCCGGTGAAGAGCTCACGTTTGATTACGGCTTGGTCAGCGACGAACCCGTGACCGAGGCCCTCAAAGCGAAATACGCCTGTCGCTGTGGCGCTAAAAAATGCCGAGGCACAATGCTGGCTCGCGCCTAGTCGCCACACCTTGCCCCCTGCGCCATGACCACGCCCCGTCTCCCCAACATCCAAGCCACCCCCTCTGCCATGGCGGGCATTGGCCTGTTGATGATGGCCATTGCCTGCTTTGCTTTCATGGACACTTTGACCAAGCAAGTCACGCTGTCTGTGCCTGTGTTGATGGTCATTTGGGCGCGCTATTTGATTCAAGCCGTGGTCACCACCCTCTTTATTCTTCCCAAGACAGGGCGCACGGTGTTGATCACCGAACGACCCTTGATCCAAATGGTTCGTGGTGCTTTGTTGATGCTCACCACCTTGCTGGCCATCGTGAGCTTGCAGTTTTTGCCTGTGGGTGAGTTCTCGGCGATTGTGATGACCTCGCCCTTGCTCGTGACCTTGCTGGCTGCGCGCTTGCTGGGCGAGCATGTCTCGAATTTGCGCATTGTCTTGGTGTGCGGCGGATTCGCGGGCACCTTGATGATTGTGCGTCCCGGTTCAGACGCGTTCAGCTGGGTGATGGTTTTTCCGCTGCTGCTGGTCATCACCAACGCCGCGTTTCAGTTGTTGACCGGCAAGATCGCTCAAACTGAAAAGAGCATGACCACCCATTTCTATTCCGTCTGGACCGGCGCAGTGCTGACCACGCTTTTGTTGTTTTGGGGATGGTCGGCCATCGATGACATGTACCTTTGGTTTGAGATTTTTCTCATTGGTGCCGCCGGCGCGATCGGCCACTTTCTGTTGATCGTTTCGTTTGAAAAATCTCCCACGGCAGCGCTCATGCCCTACATGTATGCGCAAATTGGATTTGCCATGTTCGGTGGTTGGCTGCTGTTTGATCACATCCCCGATCATTGGTCCATGCTGGGCATTGGTCTGATTGCCCTGTGTGGCTTGGCGGGGGGCATCCTCACGTTGGTGGAGAACACGCCCAAGCAGGCCAGCGCCACCGACAGAGCCGACTGAGCGCCTATCGGCGTGTTCGCCAGTACAACCAGCCTGCGATGGACAGGTTCAACAAGTTCCAAAACATGCCGTTCAAAAATGCGGCCTTGTAACTGCCTGTCACGTCAAACACCCAACCCGACATCCAGCCCCCCAGTGCCATGCCGACCAGCGTGGCCATGATCGCCGCGCCCACACGTGCACCCGCTTCTTGCGGCGCAAAGTGTTCCCGAACGATGATCGCGTAAGACGGCACGATGCCGCCCTGGAACAAACCAAACAGGGCCGAGATCACATACAAGGGCACCAAGCCATCGAAGGGCAAAAACAACACCAAGGCCACGCCTTGCAAGGCCGAGCCCAGCAGCAAGGTGCGTATGCCGCCGATGCGATCGCAAATCACACCCGAGACCAAGCGGCTCACGATGCCGCAAGCCAACATCAGCGACAACATTTCAGCGCCGCGTGCAGCGCCAAAGCCCAAGTCGGTGCAATACGCCACGATGTGGACCTGGGGCATGGACATCGCCACACAGCAGGCCACTGCCGCGGCGCACACCAGCGTTTGGGCGTAAGCGGGTGAAAGACCAAAGGGGCGGTCGCGGTTGACCGCCTGTGTGTTGGTGTGGCTTGCTTGTTCTGTGATCACCAAGGGTGGGCGCTGGCGCATGCGCAAGGACAGCACAAACATGCCAACGCCGCAGACGATGCCCATCCACACATAGGTCTGTCGCCAGCCGATGGTTTCGATGCCGTGTTGCACGATGGGCGGCCACAGCGTGCCCGCAATGTAATTGCCGCTGGCACACACGGCCACGGCAATGCCGCGGCGGCGGTTCCACCACAAGGCGGTGTCCGCCATCAGCGGCGCAAAAGTGGATGAACTGCCCAGCAGCCCCAGCAGCGCATGCGCAAACCCAAAAGCCCAAATGCTGCCTGACAAACCGGCCCAGACAAAACCGCCACACACCGCCAGAGCGCCCACCCACAGCACGGGCATCAGGCCATGACGGTCGGCCATGCGACCTGTCCACAAGCCCCCAATGCCCAGGCAAATCATGATCAAGGTGTAGGGCAGCGAGGCATCGGCTCGGCCCACGCCGAACTCAGTCTGAACCGTGGGCAGCACCACCGACACCACATACATGCTGCTGTTGCCCAGCACCACCAGCCCTAAGGTGGTGAGCAAGCGCCAGGCGGCCTGGCGGGAGTCGATGAGGGACGGATCGGCGGGGAGGCTGGTGTGCATGTGTGGAATCTAAACGAGCATCCCTTGGGGGGGATGTCTTGCAAGTTACTGCAAACAGCTTGCATAGTCGGCATCGGCAAGATATCGCATGACACATGAACCTGTCATGATTCATAAAATATAGAGTCATATAGTTTCACAACTATTCAGGAGTCGGTGATGTCTGTTTTCTTAAAGTTCTCTCTCATAGCCTTGAGTTTGGGGGCCGCCGTCGGGGCGACGCAAGCGGCTGATTTGGTGCGTGTGCCTGGTGAACGTGCTGCAAAACCGTTTGCCCAGTCTGTGCCTATCCCAGGGCGCTACATCGTGGTGTACAAAAAATCGGTCGAAGACGCGGACCGTGAAACTGAAAAGCACCTTCCCAAGGGCAGCAAAAAACTGCACCATGTGTTCAAAGATTCGCTCAAAGGCTTCACCGCAGACTTGACGGATGCCGAAGTTCGAAACATTCGTGCGCATCCCAACGTCGAGTTGGTCGAACAAGACCAAACGATATCGATTCAAGAAACAGCACTGGCACGTTCTGAAAACCAAGCCACCTGGGGCATCGATCGCATCGATCAGGTCACACGTCCCTTGGACACCGTCTACCACTACAACTACACCGGTGCTGGCGTGAACGCCTTCATCATCGACACGGGCATTCGCACCGATCACGTGGAGTTTGTGGGCCGCATCAAGCCGGGTTACAACGTGGCCGCCGATGCCACCGGCGTGATCAATGCCACCAACGTCAGCGATTGCAACGGCCACGGCACGCACGTGTCGGGCACGGTGGCTGGCACGGTGTTGGGTGTGGCCAAAGGCGCATCGATTGTTCCGGTGCGCGTGTTGGACTGCAACGGCTCGGGCACCACCAGTGGCGTCATCGCGGGGGTGAACTGGGTGGCGGCTAGCACCTTGCGTCCTGCGGTCGCCAATTTGTCTTTGGGCGGCGGTTATTCGTCAGCATTGAATGCCGCCGTGGCAGGCGCTGTGAGCAAAGGCGTGACCATGGTGGTCGCGGCAGGTAACAGCAACGTAGACGCCTGCACCTCGTCCCCTGCGAGCGAGCCAACGGCCATCACCGTGGGCGCCACCGACAGCAACGATGTGCGTGCCAGCTATTCAAACTATGGCACCTGCTTGGATTTGTTTGCCCCCGGCTCCAGCATCACCTCGGCTTGGTACACCGCGTCGAATGCTGCAGCTATTTTGTCGGGCACTTCCATGGCGGCCCCACACGTGACGGGCACTGCGGTTTTGGCCTTGGCGGCCAATCCGAACGCCACGCCCACAGACGTTGCAAGCTTTCTCAAAACCAAGGGCAGCATGAACCAAGTGACATCTGCTGGCACGGGTTCTCCGAACGTCTTGGTGTACGCCTTAGCGGGCGCGCCCGGTGCAGTGACCCAGCAAGTGGTGGCGGTGAAGTCGTTGGTGTCTGGTTCTAGCAAAACAGGCAAGAGCTGGACGGCTGGCGCTACCGTCGCGATTCGCGATGTCAGCACTGGCGCAGCGGTGCCCAATGCCACGGTCAGCGGCACCTTCAACCCTGGTGGCGCTAAAACATGTGTGACGGGTAGTACTGGCAGCTGTAAGTTGGTCAGTTCGAGCTTGTCGACGACCACCTTGTCATCGACCTTGAGCGTGACGGGTGTGACAGGCCTCAACATGACGTATGACGCCACCCAAAACGCGGCGACACAAATCATTTTGAACCGCCCTTGAGTGCATTCGCAGCCCTTGGGCTGAAAAAAAAGGCGATCCATGGATCGCCTTTTTTCATGTGTGGACACACCAGGTGTCCGTTGCGCGCTTGGGTTTATTTCACGGTTGCGACTTCGTGTGCCGCCATCAACTCCAGTGACTTCACCAACGCCGAGTGGTCGAGTTGGTCCCAGCCCTGCGCGGCACACACCTGCATCAGCTGTGCTGCCGAAGCGGTCTGTGGCAGCGCCACGCCCATGGACTTGGCACCGCTGAGCGCGAGCCCCAAATCTTTTTGATGCAAGGCGATGCGAAAACCTGGGTTGAACGTGCGTTTGATCATGCGCTCGCCATGCACTTCCAAAATGCGGCTAGACGCAAAACCACCCATCAAGGCGGCGCGTACTTTGGCGGGGTCAGCACCGGCTTTGCTGGCGAACAACAAGGCTTCGCCCACCGCCGCGATGTTCAGTGCGACGATGATTTGGTTGGCCACCTTGGTGGTTTGGCCATCGCCATTGCCGCCCACATGGGTGATGTTTTTGCCCATCAATTCGAACAGCGGTTTGACACGTTCAAACGTGGCGTCAGCGCCGCCTACCATGATGGTCAAGCTGGCAGCCTTGGCGCCCACTTCACCGCCCGACACGGGGGCGTCCAGGTACTCCGCACCTTTTGCGTTGACTTTTTCAGCAAATGCTTTGGTCTCGATGGGAGAGATCGAGCTCATGTCGACCACCACTTTGCCAGCGCTCAGGCCTTCAGCCACGCCGTCTTTGCCAAACAACACGGTCTCCACATCGGGCGTGTCGGGAAGCATCAAAAAGATGATGTCGGCTGCGCGCGCCACGTCTGCATTGGTGGCGCACACCGTGGCACCTGCGAGTTCAGCGGGTACTTTGCTGCGCGTGCGAACAAACAGCTCGTGCTTGGCGGCTAACAGATGCTGTGCCATGGGTGAGCCCATGATGCCTAAGCCGATGAATCCGATTTTCATATGTTTCCTTTGAAGTGAGTCATTCAGTGAGTGAGTTTGCCGAAATCCATCAGTCCGCGGTGATGCCGCGGGTTTTGATCACGGCGGTGTAACGTTTGCGATCGGTGTCAATGAGTTTGCTGAAATCTGCCGGTGATGTGGCTTTGGGAATGCCGCCTAAATCGATCAAACGGTTCTTGACCTCTGGCAACTCCACAACGTCTCGGATGTCTGCAGAAATTTTTTCAACCAAGGCTGCTGGCGTTCCTGCTGGTGCCAGCAAACCAATCCAGCTGATGGCATTGAATCCAGGAATACTGCCTTCTGCCAGCGTAGGCACATCGGGCAAGGCACTCACGCGCTGCTCGCTGGTGACCGCAAGGGCGCGCAATTTACCAGCCTTGATGTGTCCGCTGGCCTCTAGCACGGTCATGAATGAAAGCTGAACGTTGCCCGCCAACAAGTCGGTGATGGCCGGTCCACCGCCTCGGTAGGGCACGTGAACGATGAAGGTGCCCGTGGCGTCTTTGAACAATTCAGCAGCAAGGTGTGGCCCACCACCGGCACCCGAACTGCTGTAGTTCAATTTACCGGGTTGGCTTTTGGCAAGCGCGATGAATTCTTTGTCAGACTTTGCCGCAACCGATGGGTTGATCATCATCGCCAAGGGCAGTTCTGCCACGAGCGACAGAGGTGCAAACGCTTTGTCGGGGTCGTAAGCTAGTTTTTTGTACAACGCTGGATTGATGGCTTGTGTGCCCACATTGCCCATCAACAGGGTGTAGCCATCTGGTTTGGCTTTCGCCACAAAATCAGCGCCGACTTGTCCCGCCGCACCACCTTTGTTGTCAATGGTGACAGGCTGTCCCCACTTCACGCTGAGTTTTTGCCCAACGATGCGGGCCCCTGTATCGGTACCGCCCCCAGGCGGAAACGGCACCA
>JACCDQ010828813.1_pt1 | contig 12603 bp, 8 predicted proteins | sample 7446031 | NCBI WGS metagenome assembly JACCDQ01 (sample SAMN15323442, study PRJNA562643) | freshwater metagenome | isolation source: river surface water | place: USA:Blue River Watershed | collected 2017-08-17
CGGTGCCATTGGTCGGGGTGGTGATCGAGACGGTGGGAACCGCGGTGGCGACGGTCACGCTGGAGGCGGACGACGTGACGACGGTGCCGTTGGAATCGGTGACGCGGGCGGTGAGCGAGACGGTGCCGGTCGACGTCGGGGTCCAGTCGAAGCTGTAAGGGGCGGTCGTGTCGGTGTTGAGGACGGTGGTCCCGGAGAGGAACTGCACCTGCGTGACCGTGGCGCCCGTGCCGGCGGTGGCGGTGGCGCTGAGCGTGGTGACGGTGTTTACGTTGACCGAGCTCGGAGCGCTGAAGCTGATGGTGGGCGGCGCGGCGGAAACGGTGACATTGACGGCGGCCGAGGTGACGACGGCCGAAGCCGAATCGGTGACACGGGCGGTGAGCACCGACGTGCCGACGGTGTTGGGCGTCCAGGAAAAGGTGTAGGGCGCGGTCGTGTCGGTGCCGAGGGAGCTGCTGTTTTCGAAGAATTCGACCTGCGTGATCGTGGCCCCCGGGCTGGCCGTCGCCGTCGCGGTGAGCGTGGCGGCGGAGCCGACCGTCGCGGCGGTGGCGGCGTTGAGCGAGATGGTCGGAAGCGAGGCCAGGGCGGTGACCGTGACCGCGGAGGAGAGCGTGGAGTTGTTCTTGTCGTCGACCGCGAGTGCGCGGAGCGAATACGCCTTGGCGATCGAGGGCGTCCAGGACACGGAATAAGGAGCGGTGAGGTCGGTGCCGATGGGTTCGCCGTCGGCGAAGAACGTGACGCCGCCGCCGGTCGTCGTCGGGATGAAGCCGTCGGTGTCGGAGGCGGTGGCGGTGAGCGTGACGGCCGAGCCGGTCGCGACGAAAGAGTTGTTGGACGGAGACGAGATGGAGACGGTGGGCGCGGTGCCGACCTTGTCGCTCACGGTGAAGGTGAAGGTGGACGAGTCGAAGGTCGTGGTGCCGTCGGCCGCGGTGGCGCGGGCCAAAATCGTGTGGGAGCCGGTCGAGAGGCCGGCGGGCACGGTGTAGGCCACGCCGTAGGGCGAGGAGGAATCGGAGCCGATGTTGGTCTCGGAGCCGGTGCCGGGATCGAGGATGAAGTCGACCTTGGAGACGATGCCGTCGGTCATCAGCGCGGTGCCGCGCAGGAAGATCTGCGACTCGCGCGCCAGCGTGGTGTTGGCGGCGGGCGAGAGGAGCGTCGCGACGCGGGCGGCGTTGACGGTGACGACCGAATTGATCGTGGCGGTATTGGTCGAGGCGTTGGCCCCGGTGGTGATCGTCGAGGTATCCGTGACCGTCGCGGCGATGGTGAAATTGCCGGTGGTGGTCGGCACCCAGTTGACGACGAAGGGCGAGCTGCCGGTGGCGATGCCGATGGCGGTGCCGTTGACGGACACACTGACGTTGACGATCGAAGCGCCGGCGGTGGGCGACGCGGTGACGGAGATGTTCAGGCCGGACGGCGTGCTGGCCACGGACACGGGCGAGCCGGTGGCCGGAAACGCGCCGCCGGTGAACGAGATCGTGGGCGTCGCGAGGGCGGCGGGCGCGGCGAAGGCGGCCGCAAGCGCGGCGGCCGAGCCGAGTCGTCGGAGAAGGTTTTTCATGTCGGGCGTCGGATCGTTCGGGCGGCGGGGCGGACGTTGGGAGCGCGGGGCTTACTTGGAGCCGCTGCGGGTGCGGGGCTCGGCGCTGGCCGGGGTGACGATGGTCGGGTTCTGGAAGAGCGAGTTGGCCGGGGTCGACTTGAGGGACTGCTTCTTCGGGGAGCCGCCGGGGCTGACGAGGTTGGCGGTGACGAAGATGAGCAGGTTGCGCTTCTGGGCGCTCTCGCCCTTGGAGCGGAAGAGGCGGCCGACAAGCGGGATGTCGCCGAAGAACGGGATCTTGTCGTTGACCTTCTTCACCTCCTCGCGGGTCAGACCGCCCATGACGAGCGTGGCCCCGTCCCAGATGGTGACCTTGGTGGAGATGTCGCGGACCGAGAAGATGGGCTGGTAGAAGCCGGGGGGCACGGTGACGGTGGTGGTGCCGGAGATGGCCACCGAGGGGCCGCCGTATTCGACGAAGCCTTCGAATTCGGTGACGCGCGGGTTGAGGTCGAGGGAGATGCTGTAGTCGTCCTCTTCGACCGTGGGCGTGACCTTGAGTTCGACGCCGACGTTGCGGGCGGTGAATTCCTGCGGCGTGCCCGCGGTGATGGTGACACCGGCCGCGCCGCCGGCGACGGCGCCGGTGCCGACCTGACTCTGGATTTCACCGTAGCTCTGGGGATAACGGAGCTCCTGGGCGACGGTGATGTTGGCGGGGTTGCCGGAAAGGACGGTGAGTTTCGGCGAGCTGAGGAGGTCGGTGCCCTGTTTCTGGGAGAGGGCGCGGACGGCGGCGCTGACGTCGAACTCGCCGACGAAGCCGACGATGTTGGCGAGGGCGTTGGCGGTGGCGGCGAGCTGGACGCTGCCGGGGACGGTGGTCGGGGCCACGGGCACGCGGAGCTGGCCGGCGGTCTGGTTGGGATCCGTCTCGGACGTGGTGATCGCGGGGTCCTTGATCACGAGGGCGTTCGCATTGGACGTGCTCGGGAAAGCGTTGACGAGGGGACGGGTGACGCCGGCGCTGGTGTAAAGCTCCTGCGGGTCGAAGATCTGGCGGCCGGAGGAATCGAGGACGGGCGCGCCGGTGGCGGGATTGACGCGGGCGACGCCGCGGCGGCTGAGGTTCCAGGTCACGCCGAGTTCCTCGAGCGCGCCTTCCTGGACTTCCATGAACTTCGCCTCGATCTCGACCTGGCGGACATCGTTGTAGCGGGCGAGAATGTTGCGGATGCGCTCGTTGTTGCGGGCGGTCTGGGTGACGATGATGGCGGAGCCGTCGTAGGCGAGCGAGCTGCCCTCCACGGTGAAGCTGACGCCGGCCTGCTGGAGAAACGCGCGCATCGACGCGGCTTCGCCGCCGCTCGGCGCGCCATCGGTGGCGCCGGCGCCGCCGGAGGAATAGGGATCGCGGGACGCCGCGGCGGAGGTGCCGGCGCCGGCCATGCCGGTCATGCGGAGGACGGTGGCGCGGGTGACCGGGAAAAAGACGGTCTCGAGGGTGGTCGTTTCGCCGCCGGGCCGCACGACGACGGCATCGGCCTGCACTTCATACTGGTAACCGATCGCCTCGGTGACGAAATCGAGCACGCGCTTGAGCGTGGCGTTGCGCAGCGTGAGGGTGACGACCGGGTTCTTGTTGGTCGGGTCCAGGAGGACGACGTTGACACCCTTGGCGGTGCCGGGCGCGGCGGACTTGTCGAACTCCTCGGAAATGGCGCTCAGCGCGGCGACGACCTCGCCGATCGGGGCGCGGGTCCAGCTGACGGCGGGCAGCACGATTTCGGAAAGCTTCTTCTGGAGCGGCGCGACGGCGGCGGCCTGGTCGGGCTCGCGGGTGCGCTCCTCGTAGATGCCCGGGCGCTGCCAGCTCTTGGCGACTTCCTCGAGCAGCTGGGCGCGGGTCTTCTCGCGGTTCAGGGCGCCGGTCTCGGCCTTCTCCTCGGCGATGCGCAGGAGGAAGCCCTTGGCGACGGTGTTGTCGGGCTCCTGGGACTCGACGGCGCGGAAGGTAGCCTGGGCGCCGTCGATGTCGCCGGCGACGTATTGCGCGCGGCCCTTGGCGATCAACTGGGCGGTGGCGGCCCGGTCGGACACGAAGGACGGATCGACCGCGGCGGCGACGGGCTTGGACTCGGCGCGGGTGATCTGGCGCTGGATGCCGGCGGAACGGGAATCCTCCGGGGCGAGCTGGTGATGCGCGGCGAGGGCCATGCGGGCCCCCTCGGTGTCGCCCTTCTTCAGCAGGGCCTGGGAGCGCTCGAGGAGCGCGGAGGCTTTTTCTTTCTTCAGGTCGGCGATGACTTTCTGCGTGAGCGAATTGGCGGGCAGCGTGGCAAGCGCGGCGTCGGCGGTGACAAGGGCGTCCTCGTAACGGCCGGCGCGCAGCTGGGTGCGGGCCGCGGAAAGCTGGGTCTGCGCCGCGGCGACCGCCTCGGTGAGGCGGGCAGTCTCGGCGCGGGCAAGCGCTTCGGCTTCCTGTTCGGGACTCGGACCGGACGGGACGACCGGCTGGCCGGGCTCGGGAATCTTCACGTCGACCATCGCGGCGCCGGAGGGAGCGGCGGCCGGGGCCGCGTAGGCCACCTGGCGGGGCGCGGGCGCGGCCTCGACGACCGGAGCGGGGGCGGCCGCGGCGGCGGCGCGGGCGGCCGCCTGCTGGGCGAGGGCGGCCTGCTGCGAGGCGGCCTGGGCCTCGATCTCGGCGCGCAGCCGTTGGGCGGCGCGGTCGTCGGGAGCGAGGGCGGTGAGCTGGGCGAGAGCCTTCTGCGCGGCGGCGAGATCGCCGGCATCACGGGCACGGAGCGCTTCGGACATCAGTTTGATCTTGGTGTCCGTGGTGGCACTCTGCGCGAACGCCTGCCGCAGCGGCACGGCCGCGGCCAGAACGGCGGCGGCGAGCACGACGACAAGAGACGCAGGAAGGGAGCGAGTTTTCATTGCAAGAAAGGGAAATGGACGGATCCGGAAGCGCGGAAAGGGAGAGGTGCGGGTAAGGGCGTTGGTCGGGGGAAAGCGGCGGCGGGCGGGTTACTGGCCGGGGTCTTTTTCGGTCCCCTCGGGAACCTCGACCTCGCGCGGCGAGAGGGTGCGGCGATCGGGCTGGGCCAGCTGCTGCGACTCCTTGACGATCTCGACCTGGGGCGGCGTCAGCTGGACCTTTTCGACGGTGAAGGTGGCGTCGCCGAGTTTGAAGGAGTCGCCTTCGCGCACCTCGCGGACGGAATCGTCGCCCGGCGCGGCCAGCAACGCGAAGTGCTGGCCGGTGAGCACGCGCTCGCGCTGGGAGAGCGTGATGTCGCGGCCGGCTTTTTCATCGCGGACGACGGCGGTGCCGACGCGCTGGCGCGTCGACATGCTTTCGGGGAGGGCGATCGTCTGGGACGCGATGGAGAAGGTCTTGACGGTGAGGCCGAGCTTGGGAATCCGGTGCCCGGCGGCGCCGAGGATCACTTCGCCGGTCTGGACGTTCTGGAACATGCCGCGCTGGGTGTCGCCGTCGCCGACATAGCCGAACAGCTGCAGGCGGAACGGCTCGGGTCGCACGGAAACGAGTTCGATGCCGAAGGCCTCCTGCGGGGCTTCCTCCTCCACGAGGCTGGAGGGGGGCTTCACGGAAAACTGGCGGGTGCGGGCGTTGTAGAAGATCTCCGGCGGCGTGAAGGTGTCGTAGATCCATTCCCGGCCGCGGGCCTGGGCGACGGGCGCGGCCCACGTCTCGGCGATCACCGGCGGCGCGTCGGGCGCGGTCGGCGTGTAGGGCGTGTCGACCAAAACGACCGGCGCCACGCTGCCGGGCGCCACGCGCGGCGCCTGCATCCCCAGGGTGCCGAAAGCACCGGCGGATCCGAGCGCCAGAACAAGCGCGAGGCCGATCAAAACTTTGTCGCTGGAAACGGCGGCCATGGTCAGGGGGTCGGCGGGGGCGGAGCGGAGGGATCGGCCGCGGGGGCCGCCGGCGCCACAAGTTCAACAAACTCGACGGTGACGGTAAATTTGGCGTAGGGCTTCGAGACGATCGGGGTCGGCGGCGTGACCGGCCGCGCGGACCGGGCGGAGGCGGCGGGCTTGGCCGCGGGCACGACGGGGGCGACCGGAGCCAGCACGACGGACGGGGCCGCGGGCGCACTCCCCTCCCCTGCGGCCGGCGCGCCGTCGTCGGCCGGCGGCGCGACCGCGAGCTCTTCGCCGGTCGGAATGTCGACCTCGACCTCGCGGACGAGGACCGGCAGCTCGAACGCAGCCAGCTTGTTGAGGAAATTGCGCAGCGCCGCCGTCTGGCCGACAAAGACAAACTGGAAGCCGGTCGTGTCGATGTAGCCGCCGACGCGCGCCGTGACGCGCGGATCGACGACGAAATAGTCCGGGCTGTCCTCGATCACGGCATCGGGCGGCGGCTCGGGGGGAGGCTCGCCGCGCTGCAGGGCGGCGTTGCGGGCGTCGCGCTCGTCCTTGGTGACGGTGCGTTCGCGTTTCACGGCGAGGAGCGCGCGCGGCTTGGCTTCCACCAGCGATTCGACGAGGAACTGGGCGACGAGGCGCTGGCGGAATACCGGATCGATATGCTTCTCGTCGGGACCGACATTGGCGTAGGCGGCGAAGCCGAAACGGGCCGCTTCGGGCCGAACCTCGACTTCGTTCTTTTTCGCCAGTTCGCGGGTGCGCTCGACGAAGGTGGCGAGGTCGAAGAAGGCGTCGGTGCGGGCGGCGGGAACCTTGGCCGCCCGGAGGCGCTCCGCGGCGGGGCCGCGGCCCTTCAGCTCGGTCTGCATGGAGGCCAGCGAGGCCTGCGCCTTGGCCAGGTCGGCTTCGATCGCCTTGGCGATCTCGCGGGTCGGGGCCGGGGTCAGCGTGGCCATCGCGCCGAGGTCGGACTTGCGCTGGGCGAGGTTTTTCACCGCTTCGCGCGAGGCGGCCCAACGCTCGTAGGTCAGGCCGAGTTCGGCGAGCGCGAGCAGCGCGCACACCGTGAGGCCGAAGGCGAAGAAGGGATATTTGCGGAACCAGCTCATACGGGGGCGGGCGGTTGGCTCACAGCGTCTTCTTCGGGTTGATCACGAGCGTGAAATCGAAGCGCAGCAGCCCGTTCTGGTTGGTGTCGAAACGCTCGTTCTCGACGGCCGTGATGAACTGGGAGCTGGTGAACTTGCCGAGCAGGCGCTTCACCTGCTGGAGGGATTCGGCGCTCACCTTCGACTGCGGATTCTTCACGTCGAGCAGCCGGCCGGACAGCTTGAGGCGGAGCGGCGGTCCTTTCGGAACGGGCGGCTGGTCCGGCGCGCCGGCGGGCACGCCGTCGGGAGCCGGCGGCGGTTCGGGCGGGGCGTCGGCGACCATGCTCGGATCCGGCAGCGGCGGGCGCTCGACGACGACCTTGTCGATCCACACATCGCCGATGTCGACCAGGCGCTCCTGCAGGTCGGCGAGGAAATTGATCCAGTTGGCCTTCGTCTCGTAGGCGCCGCGCAGGGCCTTGAGCTGCTTGGTGAGGTCCTCGATCTGGCGGAGGTTGCCGTCGTTCCGGTTCTGCACCGAGCGCAGCGGCATGAGCTGGCTGTCGTATTCCGCGATTTCGGCCTGGGTGTTGGACGCCAGGTAGTGGAAATAGAGCACCGGCGGCAACAGGGCGAGCACCCCGCAGGCGGCGGCGACGAGGTAGCGCGGCTGGCGCTTGCGGAAATCGAGGGAGGCGACGAGCGCCGGCGGCAACAGGCTCGCCTCGGGCTCGTCCTTGGCGACGAGCTTGGTCGCCATGCCGACGAGATCGCCCAGCACGGACGAGGCGGCTTCGGCGCCGGAGATGCGGGCGTCGGCGCCGAGATCGACATTCTTGAGCGATTGGTAGCGCTCGACGGGAATGTGGAGCTTGTCGCCCAGCACGGTCGGCAACTCGTCGATCAACGAGCCGCCGCCGGTCAGGTAGGCGGTCACGGGCGCGCCGCCGCCGGTGAGCCGACGGTGGTTGACCGCCGAGCGCATGATCTCGACCTGCAGACGCGCACAGAAGACGGAGGCGGCCTTGGCGACCACGGAACGCGAGGGCGAATTGCCCGGCAGGTCGCTGCGGCCGGAGAGGACCTGGATCTTCAGGGTCTCGGCGGAGGCGAAATCGATGCGCAGTTCCTCCGCGATCGCCTGGGTCACCGCATTGCCGGCGAGGGCGAGGGTGCGGATGTAGAAACGCTCGCCTTCGATGAAGAGCAGATTGGTCGTGCGGGCACCGACGTTGACGACGATCACCGGCTGGACGACGTCGGGATAGTTGTAGCGGAAGGCGCGGACGAGGGCGAGGCCGCTGGGCGTGGCCCGCTCCACCGGGAACCCGGCGGCATCCGCCGCCGTGCAGAGGTTCTGCATCGCGTCGAACTTCACCGCCGTGAGCATGACCTCGAGGTCGAACCCGTCGTCGGACACGACCGCATGGTCCCAGACGACCTCCTCGAGCGGATAGGGAATGTTCTCCGTCGCCTCGAACGAGACGATCTTGATGCGCTTTTCTTTGGCGACCGACGGCGTCTTGACGAACTTGGTCAGCGCGAGGTGGCCGGGCACCGCCAGGGCGCAGGAACCGGAGAGCCGGTGCCGGGCGACCACGGCGCCGAGCGACTGGGCGATCTCGACCGCCCAGCGGCCCTCGTGGCTGGGGTCGGAACTGTGCGGTTCGAGCGCGAACTGCTGCAGGACGAGACGCCCCGCCGCCCCCGCCGAGAAGACGCCGCACGCGACATGGCCTGCTCCAATGTCAACGGCTAGAACTCGGGGTGCTCGCATAGTTCGTAAGGGGAAAAGGCGATTTCAGATGGGGCGAGACGCGGCAAGCGCATTATGGTTACGGGAACGCCGGGCGTGAATTACGACCGCGCGAGCGGTTCAGCGACCGTCCTTCCGCACAAAACTCGGGGTCGCCCGCGGGTATTCGTTCACGAAGGGCGTGAGGTATTGCGGCAGGAGCAATCCGTCGTTGGCGGCGGCCGCCCCGCTCGCCTTGGTGAGAAAATTTTTCCGCTGCTCGGCCGTGCCCAATGCGGTCGCGTAGGCGGCCCGGGTCGGCGGCACCGGGCGTCCGCCGACAAGGATCTCGACGCCCCAATACTTGGGATCCCCGTGCAACTGGTCGCGCTTCACCACTTCGGGCGGGAGGTAAAAACGCACGTTGGCCCGGCCCGCCTCCAGCGCCACGCACTCCGCCTCCGCCCGGTAATGCTCCAAACGCCGCTCGCCCCCGGCTGTCGCCGGCAACTCGAAGCCGACCACCAGCGTGACCTTTACCCGCGAGACCATCTGGCCCGGGGACCCGGGAGGCGGCTTGGCGTTCAGGGTGATCTCGGCCTCGTGCCAGTTGCCGACCGTGCCGGTCGGAGCGCGCAGGTTCTGGAACTGCACGGTGGTGACCTCGACCTCCGCGGCACGCGCCGCCCCTCCCGCCCAGAGGAGGCAACAGGCGGCCAGCGAGGTAACCAAGGAGGGTAGTAAGCGCACCGGATGAAAAACGTGGGGAGCGCGCCGGAAACGGTCACGCCAATTTTCAGAAATCACAGGTGACAACGCGCTCCCCGCGCAAAAGTTGCGCACCTCCGGCCCGCAGGACCATTTCCCGCCGCCGGCGCCGCGCCCCGGCGTGCGTCAGACCGCGGCCCCGCCGCCATTCTCGCCTTCTCATCCGCGCCGATTCCCGCCATGGCTGCGCGTCACGTCGGTGTCGCGGGTCGTCCGCCCGCCGGATTTGATCACTCTCTATCCTACCGAGTCCCTCCGCCCTCCCGTCCCGTCGCATGGCTTCCATTCCCTACAAGATCGCCGTCCTTGTCTTCCTCGAAAACGCCGCCGGCGAACAACTCCTGCTCCTGCGCGCCAAGCCGCCGAATCTCGGCATCTGGAGCCCTATCGGGGGCAAACTCGAGACAGCCACGGGCGAGTCGCCGTTCGAATGCGCCGTGCGCGAGACCTTCGAGGAAACCGGCCATCGCGTGCAGGCCGACGACCTGCACCTGTTCGCGATGATCGCGGAAAAGGCCTACGAAGGCCAAAGCCACTGGCTCATGTTCCTGTTTCGCTGCCGCGTGCCCCTCCCCGCCCTGCCCCCGGCCATCGACGAGGGCCGGTTCGGTTTCTTCAGTCGCGCCGCGATCGAGACGTTGCCGATTCCCGAGACCGACCGCACCGCCCTCTGGCCGATTTTCGATCGCTACAAGGACCGTTTCGTCGCCCTCAAGGCCGACTGCGCCCCGGGCAAACCCATCGCCATCGAGGTCGAGCAGATCACGCCGGCGCCGTGAACCACCCCGTCGCCCTCGGGCGATGCCACTGTCCTTTGACCGTCCGCGCGCCCGCCGCGGCCCGCTGGCCATGGCACGCCCGCTGCGTCAGACGGCCAATCCACGCTTGATTTCCCCCACCTCCGCCAAACACTTCGCCGTTTTCCATCAACCGAACGACCTTCCGTGAGCAAGAAATCGACTGCCTCCGCCGAGAAAAAGCCCGCGCCCGAAGCCAAGCCCGCCGACTTCGCCCAAGCGCCCATCAATGCCCGGCTCTCGCGCGACGAGAAGATCGAGCTGCACCGCAAGATGGTGCGCATCCGCCGCTTTGAGGAGCGCAGCCTCCGCGCCTACCAGGCGAAGAAGATCGGCGGCTTCCTCCATCTTTACATCGGCCAGGAAGCCGTCGCCGTCGGCTGCTGCTCGCTGATGGGCAAGCACGACCACGTGATCACGGCCTACCGCGACCACGGCCACGCCATCGCCGTCGGCATGGACACCAAGCCCCTCATGGCCGAGCTCTACGGCAAGGCCACCGGTTGCTCCAAGGGCAAGGGCGGCTCGATGCACTACTTCGCCCCCGACAAGAATTACTGGGGCGGCCACGGCATCGTCGGCGGCCAGATCCCGCTCGGCACCGGCCTCGCCTACGCCCTCAAATACCAGGGCCTCAAGGGCGCCGCGATGGCGTTCATGGGCGACGGCGCCGTCAATCAAGGCGCGGTCCACGAGGCCTACAACCTCGCCTCCCTCTGGAACCTGCCCGTCGTTTTCGTGATCGAGAACAACGGCTACTCCATGGGCACCAGCCAGGCCCGCTCGTCCGCCGGCGAACTCGCCCAGCGCGCCGCCGGTTACGACATGGAGTGGGGCCAGTGCAACGGCCACGACGTCTACGAGGTGCGCGCCACGATGGACCATTTCCTCACCAAGGCCCGCGAGCAGCAGCGCCCGAGCACGGTCGAGATCGACACCTACCGCTACCGCGGCCACAGCGTCGCCGATCCGGACAACACCTACCGTTCCAAGCAGGAGATCGAGGAGTATCGGAAAACCAAGGACCCGATCCAGGTGTTCCAGCAGAAGCTCGTCGCCGAAGGCGTGCTCGACGAGGCGCTGATCGAAAAGATCGACGCCGAGGCCCGCGCCGAGGCCGACGCCGCCGCGGATTTCTCCGAGATCAGCCCGTTCCCGACGCCCGCCGACATCCAGACCGACGTCTACTGGGAGTCCGACAATCCCTCCGAGCGCAAATCCCAGGGCCGCCTGTTCTTCGAATAAGCCCCGCGCGTCCCGGCCCCGGATCCACCGCTCCCAGCTCCCAACTCTCAGCTCTCACCTTTTCAGATGCCTCTCATCACCTACCGCGAAGCAGTCCGCCACGCCCTCGCCGAAGAGCTTGAACGCGATGCCAACGTCGTCGTCATGGGCGAGGAAGTCGCGCAGTTCAACGGCGCCTACAAGGTCACCGAAGGCCTCCTCGCCAAATTCGGTCCCCAGCGCATCGTCGACACGCCCATCTCCGAAGCCGGTTTCATCGGCATGGGCATCGGCGCCTCGATGCTCGGCGTCCGCCCGGTCATGGAGCTCATGTTCTGGTCGTTCTACTCGGTCGCCTTCGACCAGATCCTGAACAACGCCGCCAACGTCCGCTACATGTCCGGCGGCCAGATCAACTGCCCGATCGTCATCCGCGGCCCCGCCAACGGCGGCACCAACGTCGGCGCCACCCACTCGCACACGCCGGAAAACGTCCTCGCCAATCACCCGGGCGTGAAGGTCGTCGTCCCGTCCACGCCCTACGACGCCAAGGGCCTGCTCAAGTCCTCCATCCGCGACAACGACCCCGTGTTCTTCCTCGAGAACACCATGCTCTACGGCGAAAAGGGCGAGGTTCCGGAAGCCGAATACACCATCCCGCTCGGCCTCGCCGACGTGAAGCGCGCCGGCAAGGACCTCACCATCGTCACCTACGGCCGCAGCGTGCACCACTCGCTCGCCGCCGCCGCCATCCTCGAATCCGAGCACAAGATCTCCGCCGAAGTCGTCGACCTCCGCACGATCCGCCCGCTCGATTTCGACACCGTCGCCAAGTCCGTCGCCAAGACGCACCGCGTCCTCATCGTCGAGGAGCAGAAGCCCTTCGCCAGCGTCGGCTCGCAGCTCGCGTTCATGATCCAGCGCGAATGCTTCGACGACCTCGACGGTCCGATCCACCGCCTCGCCACGGTCGACGCCCCCGCCATCTACAGCCCGCCGGTCGAAGTCGAACAGCTGCCCAATCCCCAGCGCGTCCTGAAAGCCGCCCTGGCCGCGATGGCCTGATCAGTCCGGCTCTCAACTCTCAACTTTCAGCTCTCAACTGCGCGCAGCGACCATGGCCAACATCATCGAAATGCCGAAACTCAGCGACACCATGACGGTGGGCACGCTGGTCAAATGGCTCAAAAAGGAAGGCGACGCCGTGAAGTCCGGCGACATGCTGGCCGAGGTCGAGACCGACAAGGCCACGATGGAGCTCGAGTGCTTCTTCGACGGCACGCTGCTGAAAATCTTCGCGCCCGCCGGCGCCAAAGTTGAACTCGGCGCCGCGCTCTGCGCCATCGGCAAGCCCGGTGAAGCCGTCGAGGCCCCGGCCGCGCCCGCCCCGAAGGGCGATGCGCCGAAGAAGGAAGAGCCCAAGGCGGACGCGCCCAAAGCCGACGCTGCTCCCGCCCCCACTCCGGCCCCGGCGCCCGCCGCGCCGGCTCCCAAGGCCCAGGACGAAGCCGGCAGCAAGAA
>JACCDQ011259073.1_pt1 | contig 12599 bp, 7 predicted proteins | sample 7446031 | NCBI WGS metagenome assembly JACCDQ01 (sample SAMN15323442, study PRJNA562643) | freshwater metagenome | isolation source: river surface water | place: USA:Blue River Watershed | collected 2017-08-17
CAATATTCGTTTGAGAAGATGCTGTTACTGAAGGATTGGACACTGTTAAAGTAGCAGCACTAGAAGTTGTATTACAAGAACCATCCTTAGCCACGCAACGATATAAATAACCATTCATTCCAGCAGTAGCTCCAGTAATAGTCAAAGTACTCGTAGTCGCATTAGAATAAACTCCGCCATTAGCAATATCTGTAAATCCTGAACCTGTATTTATCTGCCATTGGTAAGCTGTTGCTCCTGTAGCACTAATTGAAAAAGTGGTATTTGCTCCGTTGCAAATAGACCTATTGGATGGGTTTGCTGTTACAGTTGGTGCTGTACAACTAGAATAAAAACTACAACCAGATGGAAGAGTATATACAGACACTCCCGTATTACTTAATACCCAGTTACCGAGGTTCATAATTGCAGCTTTAAGAGTAGATACAGAACTGTATGGAACCCCTGTACAATTGAATTTTCCGTGATCATTATTTGGAGATGTTCCAGCAATTCCAGCAAGGAAAGCGTTGACTCCCCCAGTAAGTCCCGGAGGCATCATAGACGTTTGAGGACCGTAAGTACATCCTGAACCGTTCCAACCATCAACTGTGGTTGTCCCACAACTCAATGCCCAATTGATACCGCTTATCATTACGGCACCTCCACTAGTAGGATCACCAGCCCCCCCCTGAAAAGCGATCACTTGATCCCCTGCATTAGACAGTGAAAGTCCTGATATTGCATTCCCTCCAGAGACAAGCGCAACGCTACCGTTTGGAATGCCGTTTACCGTTGCTGCATTGGAACCGTATCCAGCAATTTGAACCTCTTGCCCAATGGCAAGAGCCGATCCCGAAGTCCAAGATATAGTCCCTTCAGTACTTCCGCTAGCTTGCCAAGGCCCACCTTGATACCCCCGTTCTGTAAAATAGATAACTGTTCCTGAAGAAATTGGAGTAAGAATCACAAAAGAGAAAGTATCGGCAGTCCCTGAAGACGCAAGACCACTATAACTCGTAAATAGAATATCACCAGCCGTGAGAGTTGTTTGAGCGTTTAGTCCTCCAGAGAAAATAAATAATCCGTAAAAAACTAAAGAGTATCTTTTAGAAGTTAATTGCTTGGAATTAAAAAAAATAAGTTTAAGCAACCACATCAACATAAAAGTAAAGTTGTTTTTCATAAGCAAAGTAGGGTTTATTTATTTAAGTAAATTTGTAGGCAAATATATTACAAATAAAAGCACAAAATATTAAAATCGAATTGCTTTTTAACTTTTTTAAATCATTCTTTAATTTTTAGTTAACAATAGTTTTCTCGATAGATTTATGCTGTAAGCAGAAAAAGAATTTGCAATAATTTGCACGAATCTTTTTAAAGGCATTGATTTTTATATTAATTTGTACATTTATCCAACATTTAAGCCGCACCAAATGAAAAAACTCTCCATTGTGATTCCTTGTTATAATGAGGAAAAAACAATAGTTCAAATATTATTAAAGATTCTTTCTGTTAATTTATTAGAAAATACTACCAAAGAGATTTTAATTGTTAATGATTGTTCCACAGATTCTTCGGAAATTTTAATCACAAAATTCATCAATGCGCACCCTGAACTTTCGATAAAATATTTTAAAAACAATACCAACAAGGGAAAAGGAGCATGTATCCATATCGGAATCAACAATGCAACAGGGGATTTTATAATTATTCAAGATGCCGATTTAGAATATGATCCAGAAGAATATAATGCCTTATTGAAACCCATTCTAGACGGATTTGCCGATGTTGTTTATGGTTCCAGATTCATGGGAAGCAAGCCGCATCGAATTTTGTTTTTCTGGCATACCATTGGCAACAAGTTTTTGACATTTTTATCCAATATGATGACAAATTTAAATTTGACAGACATGGAAACTTGCTACAAAATGTTTACTTCTTCCATAATTAAAAATATTTTTTTGAAAGAGAAAAGATTTGGCTTTGAACCGGAAGTTACTGCCAAAATTGTCCGGTTTCCTAATGTCAGAATATACGAAGTTGGCATTTCGTATTATGGCAGAACTTATGCCGACGGAAAAAAAATAGGGTGGAAAGACGGTTTTCAAGCGATTTATTGCATCCTTAAATACGGACTTTTTAAGGCCAAATAACTTTTCAAATAAAAACTGTTAAAAAACAAACCGAATAGTTGTAGTAAAATGAGTAAAAAAAACATAAAAATTTCAGATATACATCAAAAAGACATTCCGAACAAAGAGCTTATTTTACAAAAAATGATTTGGTTTTTAGCCATTATTTCCTTTTTGCTGTACGCCAACACTCTGAAACACGGCTTTGTTTTAGATGATATTGCTGTAATTGAGCAAAATAGGTTCGTACAAAAAGGCTTAGCCGGAATTCCCGAATTGTTCTCTACACTTTACTGGCAGGGATACTGGGATTCGAATGCGGGATTATACCGACCAATGTCCCTAGTCGCATTTGCCATCGAATGGCAATTATCTCCAAACAATCCTTTTATCCATCATTTTTTTAATGTATTGTACTATGCTTTAAGTATTGTTTTATTATTCAAAGTCTTGTATTATTATCTAAAGGAATACACCGTTTGGATTCCTTTTTTTATCGTTTTACTGTTTGCGGTTCATCCTATTCATACAGAAGTGGTCGCCAATATCAAGAGTCGGGACGAAATATTTTGCTTGCTATTTTTCACACTGAGTATTTATTTTCTTTTAATCAAAGAGAAAAGGCACTTTCAGGTTCTTGGAGTCGTTTCTTTCCTTTTTTGTTTACTGTCTAAAGAAGCTGGAATTTTATTTTTACCCATACTTGTATTTTTATTTTGGTTAAAATACAAAAAGGAAAGAAGCATTTTATTCTTCAAAATAACTCCTATTATTTCTATTAGCGTATTGTGGCTACTATTACATCGTTATATTATTTTAAGCTCTCCATTCAAAAGAATTCAGTATTCGTATTTGGATAATTCTTTATTTGGTTGCGATGAGGTTATGACTAAAATAGCTACGGGATTTACCTTATTAGCCCGATACATATTGAAATCTTTTTACCCTTACAATATGAGTTATGATTATTCTTTTAATCAAATTCCTTGTGTAACACTGGGTTCATTTTCTTTTATAGCAAGTTTATTACTTGTTGGATTTCTTATCGGGTTGGCTTATCTTTTCAGAAATAAAAATCTTTTAATCAGTTTTGGCATACTTTTTTTTCTAACTACGATTTTTCTAGCAACTAACATTGTTATTCTTATTGGAACAACAATGGGCGATCGCTTACTTTATACTCCAGTTCTAGGAATTATTATTTCCGTAGTTTTTATACTATTCCATTTGTCTAAGAATATAGAATTCGAATCTTTTTATCAACCATCAGCTTATTTTTTATGTTTTGTTTTTCTAATGTTTTCATTAAAAACCTACAATAGAAATAAAGCCTGGAAATCAAATGCTACTCTGTTTACAGAAGACTTATCAAATGCCCCCAATAGCGCAAGAGTAAATTTCAATTATGCTACCGTACTTTTTAGTCAATTACCATCAGATATTGAACTTCAACAACAACAATTACCTTCCGTTATTGATTCTTACAAAAAAGCTTTAGCAATTGACCCAAATGACAAAGGGTCACTGACTAATTTAGGCGTTTGTTATTATCGAATGAAAGATTATAAAAAATCGATAGAGACTACAAAAAAGGCTTTGGCTTTAGCCAAAAATGATTATTCATTACAGGCTAATTTAGCTGATGCTTATTTTAGAAATAATAATTTAGACGAGGCCATTGCAATTTACAAAGAATTAATACGCAATAATTTCGTTCTAGAAAACACCTATAATTACTATGGTGTGGCTTTGTTTAATAAAAAAGAATACACTAAAGCCATTTTGGTATTCAAAGAAGGCGTAAAAAAGAATGCTAGTTCTGTTGAATTATGGATGAATTATGGCAATACCTTAGCGGCATCAGGAAACCTTAAAAATGCTATTACTGCTTTTGAAAAAGCCTATGAATTAAATCCGAATGAGAAAAACGCATTAAAATTTTTAACTATGGTGCATCAGCAATTAGGAAATACAGATAAGGCCAATTATTATTATTCGGAATTTATTAAAAATAAGAATCGATAGATAAAACAACTTAAAATACAATTGGTTGTTTCGTTTCTCTGCTCATTAAAATATAATTTTGATTGGGATTATTCCACAAAAGAACAAAATTATCACAGGTATATTAAAGTGTTTATTTTTCAAGTATGGTAACAAATCTCCGTCCCAGAGAGAGATTGTACATTTTTAAAATTTATAAATTCTAATCCTTTTAAATCCTTCATTAAATAAAATAGCAGAGGTACAACATACCTATCCTATTTTATTTTGAAAATTTTTATATATTCTAAATTTTCCAAGTCCCATTTTTTGTAAACGAAAGGTACAAGAAACTCTTAAAACTCCTAGTCCATATTTTAAACTCCGTTTAAAATTGATACTACTAGCATCAGCAAAATATTTTGTAGGACATGTGATTTCACCTATAGCAAAATTGGCATAAGTTATCTGTGCTAACAATTCATTATCAAATACAAAATCATCTGAATTATGATGATAGGGAATGCCTTCTAAAGCTTTCTTACTATAGGCACGGTATCCTGAATGATATTCACTCAACTTTTGCCCCATTAGGATATTCTGAAATAAGGTCAATAAGCGATTTGCAATATATTTATATAATGGCATGCCACCTTTTAGTGCCCCTTTTCCTAAAATTCTTGACCCCATCATTACATCAAACAATCCATTTACTATAGGATAACTCATTGCTTCAAGCAACAAGGGTGTATATTGATAATCAGGATGAAGCATAACAACAACGTCAGCGCCCTGAGCTAATGCAACATCATAGCAGGTCTTTTGATTTCCTCCATAACCTTTGTTTTTCTCATGTCTAATTACAATTTCTATTCCTAATTCACGAGCAATTTCTGCTGTGTTATCAGTAGAGAAATCATCTACTAATATTACCTCGTCAACTATCGAAAATGGGATTTCATTATAGGTCTGCTGTAGTGTTCTTTCGGCATTATATGCTGGCATTACAACAATTATTTTTTTGTTATTAATCATAATTTTACAACTTGATTCGGAAAAAATGTTTTTCCACACCACAACTCGAATATGCTAAAGATAATTCATTCTTAATCAAAACATTAGTTATGTCTTTTAAATAGCTTTCTTCTAATTTATAAATAGCTCCAGCGGCATTCATGCCTCCCATAGCACTTTGATTATCCGGCTGTAATGCTAAACACTTTGAAAAGGCATCAAAACATAACTTAAATTGAGCCGTCATAAAATAAGCCCCCGCTAAATCATTCCATACCTTAGCGTCTTCTGAATTCATTTTAGAAGCTACAAATAATGGATAAACTGCTTTATCAAATTGTTTTTTTGCTCCAAATTCCAAACCTTGATTATAAAAAACATATGAATTTCTTATTAAGAAACTATTTGATCCACCTAATAATTCTGCTGCTTTTACCCAATCATCTCCAGCTTTTTTTAACAAATTAAGCCGATAATAACATAACCCACGATTCTGATAAGCAATAATGTATTTTGGATGGATTGCAATTGCTTTACTTAAAAACCCAATAGCTTTTTTTAGCTCATTATGAAATTCATTACTGTCAAAACTATTTTTTTTATCATTTATAACATATCTTGTATAAGCTCTGTTGTATATTTCAGTACCGGCATTGTTATTTAAAAGCGTACTTTTTTCAACTGTTTTAACATCGGCCATAGAAAGTGTATAATTTGATTTCCAATCACTATTTCTCTGGAATGTTCTAATTGAAAATAAACACAACACAATTCCCGAAATAAAAAACACTATACTATTTAGCTTCTTAGGCGAACAACTTTTTTTAACATACAATCTCTCAATTAGCAATGTTATAAATAAACATAATCCAAAAGAAGAATGAAAAATTAGTCGCTCCCCCATTGAAGCACCTAAGTTGAAGAAAAAATTATTAATTAAAAAGAAAAATCCAATAAAAACAAAAAGAGGAAAAGCTAAAACCGAACATTTTTTATACCAATAAAGTAGTCCGCTTAACATGATTAAATAAACAAAAACACCGATTATGAATTTCCAATTTGAAATAGAAATATAATCAAAATGACTAAACGAATAATCAGAAGATAAATGCAGAGGAAATACCAAAACCCTTATGTATTCTATTATAATTGCAGTTTTCGATGCAAAAGCCTGTTCTGTAGTTGCATACAAATAAGGATTATTTAAGACATCTACAAATCCACTAACCGAATGATGAGAAGTGAATGTAAATCGAATAAAAACAAATCCTAATAAAACAACTCCAAGCAACCAAAAACCTCTATTAAAAAATTTTGAAAAAGGAATTTTCAAAACCGTTAACCAACCTACAACTATGACAAAAGGTAAAATTATTGCGTATTCTTTTGATAATAATGCCAAGATGAAGAACAATAACATCTTATACAAATTAGAACTTTTATTATCTAAAACAAACTTAAAACTAAAATAGAGCGTCAAGACAATAAATAGAAGAGACAAAATTTCGTCACGACTTTTAACATTTGCTATCACCTCTGTATGAACTGGAAGTACAGCAAAAATTATGACTGTTAGTAAAGCTAAAAAAGACATTTCTTTGAAAAAAAATGTAACTAAAAACAAATGAATACTGATCAGACAAAGGGCAAAAAACAACAATTGTACAAAGTGTCTGACTGCTGCAATGCTATTATTAGACTCATTTATTGCCTCTTTAATTTTATCCACCCTCAAAATCTGCTGGGTTTTAATAGAATTTGGTATCTTTGGGTCAGTCTGAATTTGCCTCAAAGAATCGGAAGCTTGCCTGTAATTTCTCCCTAAAGTTTTACCAAAAAGTGATTGTTCAACTGCAAAAGTAACAATAGATAGGGGCCTGTATCTTCCCCCTGTTAATGGTGTTTCTGCTCCAACCATTTCTAAATATCCTTGAAAAGCATCAGTAGTCATGATTGCCGGAATACCTGAAATCCCATCTTGAACATTTAAATTTTGATGAATGATGATGTTGTCATCTAATGCATAATCATTGTAAATTGTATTCCAGTTCAAACCAAAACAAACCAATATAATTAATAAAATAGGAAAGCGATTCAATCTCCAATAGCCAAGCATAATTATTATTTTTTTCAAAGATATTTTTTTCAGCAATACTATTGACTTTTCTTTAAACTGTTTTTATTAAAAAATCAGTCACTCCACCAACTGATTAAATTTCCCAACCATAGCATTACCTCTCTCTGTTTTCCCTGTCTTTTTTAAAGCATCACCAAAACGGTAATAATAAATAGGTTCCAACTGCTCGTTAGACATCGTAAAGAGTTCTTCATACCATTTGGCAGCTTTTTCCATTTGCCCTTTAAAATAATAATAATTAGCTACTTCTCTAAACATATAGGCAGATTTATAGCCTTTTTCAAGCACTCTTTCATAAACATAAACCACATTGACTAAAATATAATCCAGTTTTTCTTTTTGAGGCTCTTTCTTTTCAGGCAAGACTTTCGGATTAACAGGAGAAGCAGAAACAGGAGGAGTCTTAGTTTCAACTAAAGGTTCGTTTTTTAAATCGGAAACCGGCTCTATTTTAATTATTTTACCAATAACCAAAGCCAGCACCCTTTGATCTAAAGGAGAATTATCAGGTATTTCAATTTTCCCACTTTCAATTGAAATAGATACAAGCTGGGTAGGTTCTCGACTTTTTCCTACACCAACATTAGCATTTTGAGTTTCTATGTAATAATTCTTTTTTAAATAACTTTTATCCTTATAAAAAGGAGTAATTATTCTAATATTTTCAGGACCTAAATCAACTTTACTAATAAGACTTAAATCAGAAACCGTATATCGTGTTACAGAACCCCCAAATGCCATATTGACAATTTCTTCTACTTTGTAGTACAACACATTTTTGCTTTCAATACTAGTATAAACTTTCCGCATTTGCCCATATCCGCAAAGCGAATGAGAAAAATAAAAAACTACAATTAACATTATGAGTAATTTCTTTTTCATAATCCTCCTGATCAAAATCAACCCATTAGATAAGCATTTATATTACTATTGTAGTCAAACAAACTGTGCATCTGTTTTAAATATACCTTCACAAATCAAGCAAATAAAAAACTACTTTCAATCAAAAAGCTACCTTTTAAATCTATACTATAAATTTACGCATTTAAAAGGACAAAGCCCCAAAACTATTCTCTTTTAAATACAAACAGATACGTAGCTAAAACAAATAATTAATGACTAAAAAACAACTTCGGATAGCAACTTTCTTTTTTTTGGTTGTCGTATTTTTTTTTTAAAAACCAAACCAACTTTAAAACCACTCATAAATATAATTAATTATCAAAAACAAAATCATTCGCGAAACCACTTTTCCATAAAAGTTTATTATTTTTCTTGTTTTCAAGCTAATTTTAAACAATTCATTAAACATAATAAACCAATTAAACAAAAACACCTAAAAATCATCAAAACCAAATCCTCTCTCCTACTTGTTACAAACACAACTTTATGAATCAAAATTGAAACAAAAACACTAACTCATTAAAAGACAAGCTCACAAAACAAAACGACAACAACACATTAACACACTTTGGGTATCGTATATAATTGATAATATTAATTGACTACATGGTTTGATTTTTATACTTTTGCGTTCTTGTTACCACCTTATTTAAAAAATGCGGTAGTACAAAACACAGAAATACACTAAAAAAAATTAAAAAATGAGCAAGACATTATTTGACAAAGTATGGGATTCGCATGTTGTGCGTAAAATTGAAGACGGACCAGATGTGTTTTTTATTGATCGTCATTTCATTCACGAGGTTACCAGCCCGGTAGCTTTCTTGGGTCTAAAAACAAGAGGCGTATCAGTATTATATCCAGAACGCACATTCGCAACTGCCGATCACAATACACCGACCATTAACCAACACTTGCCTGTTGCAGACGCTTTATCAGCTAATCAATTAAAAGCATTAGAAACTAACGCGGCTGAATATGGTATTTCTCACTGGGGATTAGGTCATCAAAAAAATGGAATTGTACACGTTGTAGGTCCTGAAAACGGAATTACTTTACCTGGTGCTACAATTGTATGTGGGGATTCACATACTTCTACTCATGGTGCTTTTGGTGCTATTGCTTTTGGAATCGGTACTTCTGAGGTAGAAATGGTTCTTTCTACTCAATGTATCATGCAACCAAAACCTAAAAAAATGCGTATTAACGTAAACGGAAAATTAAGTAAAGGAGTTACTCCTAAAGACGTTGCGTTATACATCATTGCACAATTAACTACTTCCGGAGGAACAGGATATTTTGTAGAATACGCAGGAAATGTATTCGAAGAAATGACAATGGAAGGACGTATGACTGTTTGTAACCTAAGTATCGAAATGGGTGCTCGTGGAGGTATGATTGCTCCTGACCAAACTACTTTCGATTTCCTTGAAGGAAGATTATACGCTCCTAAAGGTGAAGCCTGGACTAAAGCAGTAGAATACTGGAAAACTTTAAAAACTGATGCTGATGCAGTATTTGACGCTGAATTAAACATCAAAGCTGAAGATATCGAGCCAATGATTACTTATGGTACAAACCCTGGAATGGGAATTGGTATCACTAAACATATTCCAAGTGCCGACCAAGTAGAAGGTGGAGAGGAAACTTATAAAAAATCTTTAAACTATATGGGATTCCATGAAGATGACGTAATGATTGGAAAACCAATCGACTATGTTTTCTTAGGAAGCTGCACTAACGGACGTATCGAAGACTTTAGAGCTTTTGCTTCTATTGTAAAAGGTCGTAAAAAAGCAGATAACGTTACAGCTTGGTTAGTTCCTGGTTCTCACGTAGTAGAAGCTCAAATTAAAGAAGAAGGAATTTTAGATATTCTTACTGAAGCTGGATTTGTATTGCGTCAACCTGGTTGTTCAGCTTGTTTAGCTATGAATGATGACAAAGTACCTGCTGGAAAATATGCAGTAAGTACTTCTAACAGAAACTTCGAAGGTCGTCAGGGGCCTGGTTCAAGAACTTTGTTAGCTTCTCCAATTATGGCTGCTGCTGCTGCAGTTACAGGAAAATTAACAGATCCTAGAGATTTATTGTAATTGAATATTAATTTCAATAGCAATAACAATTTCAAAAAAGAATTAAAAAATAAAAAGATTTTAAATATTCATGATTTAGTTCCCTCAAATGGAAAATCTAAAATCTGAATTCTGAAATCTAAAATCTAAATTAAAATGGCATACGATAAATTTAATATCCTTACCAGTAGTGCAGTGCCACTACCTATAGAAAACGTAGATACTGATCAAATCATCCCGGCACGTTTCCTAAAAGCTACAAAACGTGAAGGTTTTGGAGATAACCTTTTCAGAGACTGGAGATACAATGGAGACGATACTCCAAAAGCTGATTTCGTTTTAAACAACCCAACTTACTCAGGAAAAATCCTTGTAGGAGGAAAAAACTTCGGTTCAGGTTCTTCTCGTGAGCACGCTGCATGGGCAGTTTACGATTACGGATTCCGCGCTGTAGTTTCTTCTTTCTTTGCAGATATCTTCAAAGGAAACTGTTTGAACATCGGAGTTTTACCAGTACAGGTTTCTCCTGAATTCTCAGACAAAATCTTTGCTGCAATCGAAGCTGATCCTAATACAGAATTAGAAATAAACTTACCAGAGCAAACAATTACATTGAAAGCTACAGGTGAAAAAGAATCTTTTGACATCAACGGATACAAAAAGAATAACATGTTAAATGGTTTTGATGATATCGACTATTTACAAAGTGTTAAAGAAGAAATCGTAAGTTTTGCTGAGAAGCTTCCTTACTAAATAAAATCTTCACATAAAAAATGCAGCTGCTAAACACAATTCCGAGGAATTCTTTAGCAGCTGCTTTTAGCGTTTTATAAAACACACAGGAAAATGATTTCAAAATCATGAAATCACGACCTTTTTTTAGCATCAGATTTATAATGGGAAAAAGAAAAATTGAAATAATGGATACGACACTTCGTGATGGTGAACAAACCTCAGGAGTATCATTTTCTGCTGCAGAAAAACTAACCATTGCCCAATTATTATTAGAAGAATTACAAGTTGACCGTATCGAAATTGCTTCGGCTCGTGTAAGTGAAGGAGAATTTGAAGGCGTTAAAGGAATTATGACTTGGGCTGAAACAAAAGGATATACCGATAAAATTGAAGTATTGACTTTTGTTGATAAAGGACTTTCTATCGAATGGATGAAAAAATCGGGGGCAAAAGTTCAAAATCTCTTAACCAAGGGTTCGCTTAACCACCTTACGCATCAATTAAAGAAAACGCCGGAACAGCATTTTTCAGAAATAGCCGAAAGCATTGCTTTAGCTACCGAAAACGGAATTGCAACCAATGTTTATTTAGAAGACTGGAGTAATGGTATGCGCAATTCTTCTGAATATGTTTACCAATATCTGGATTTCATCAGCACGCAACCCGTAAAAAGAATTTTACTTCCTGATACTTTAGGCGTACTTATCCCTTCGGAAACTTTCGAATACATTTCAGAAATCACCAAAAGATATCCGGGAGTTCATTTTGATTTCCATGCACACAACGACTACGACTTAAGCGTAGCCAACGTTATGGAAGCATTAAAAGCAGGCATCCACGGATTACACGTTACTGTAAACGGAATGGGAGAACGCGCCGGAAATGCGCCTTTGGCCAGTACGATTGCAGTAATCAACGATTTTATGCCAGAAATTGAAATCGGCGTAAAAGAAACCTCTTTATATTCGGTTAGTAAATTGGTAGAAACCTTTACCGGTTATAGAATCCCTGCGAACAAGCCAATTGTAGGTGATAACGTTTTTACTCAAACAGCGGGAATTCACGCCGATGGTGACAATAAAAACAATTTATATTTCAACGATTTACTTCCGGAACGCTTTGGAAGAAAAAGAAAATATGCTTTAGGAAAAACTTCCGGAAAAGCCAATATTGAAAAAAATCTTCAGGAATTAGGTCTGCAATTAAATCAGGAAGATTTAAAATTGGTTACCCAAAGAATTATCGAATTAGGCGATAAAAAAGAAACAGTAACCAAAGAAGATTTACCCTATATCATTTCAGACGTTTTAGACAGTCACACCTATCAGGAAAAAATCACGGTAGAATCTTACTTGTTATCTCATGCTAAAGGAATGCGTCCGTCAACAACACTTTGCTTGAAAATCGATGGGCAAATTATCGAAGAGCATGCTCAGGGAGACGGACAATTTGATGCTTTCATGAATGCTTTGGCAAAAATTTACAAAACCAAAAAAATGACCTTACCTAAACTAATTGATTATGCAGTTAGAATCCCCCCGGGAAGCAGCTCAGACGCTTTATGCGAAACAATTATCACCTGGGTAAATGAAGGAAAAGAATTTAAAACAAGAGGTTTGGATTCTGATCAAACAGTAG
>JACCDQ012108332.1_pt1 | contig 12597 bp, 8 predicted proteins | sample 7446031 | NCBI WGS metagenome assembly JACCDQ01 (sample SAMN15323442, study PRJNA562643) | freshwater metagenome | isolation source: river surface water | place: USA:Blue River Watershed | collected 2017-08-17
ACTGGTGAGCACAGCCTCATCGCCCTCACCTTCGAGCTCAACCTCTACATCAATCTGTCCTGCGGGATGCAACACAACCAAACCATGGCGACCTGGTGCCATCGCGTTTCCGCTGGCCACCGTACCCGGCAGAGAAAAAGCGGTTGCTACGCCAATGGCTCCCGTCACAGCATGAGAGGCGTGACATTTGTGCGGCGTGAAATAACGTGAGGTGATGCTGTTTGCAGAATCCCCCTCACTCACCAAAACAGGTTTGGGAACCACACTGTTTGATACGTCTCCTAAGCCCATCAACTGACCGGCTTGCAGCCTTAATTTTTCGAGGCGGTCCAAAAACTCTCGGTTGGCATCTAACTCTGCGGGACGTTCACGACCGGTCAAGTCAAAGTCTTTGGCACGCAGCATCATCAACGGCATGGCAGCATCAATGCACGTCACCTCCATGCCATCGATCATATCGATACGATTACCCGTTGGGAAAACCTTACCGGTCACCGCACCCCAAGCATCCAGAAAATTCAGCAGAACTGGAGCTGCTGTGCCAGCCACGCCATCAATACGCGCGTCCCCCTCGTAGCTCACTTTGCCACCAGGTGTACACACTGTGACCTCAATACGGGACTTGGTATTCACATTGAACACACGCACTTTGGTGGTTCCGTCTTGCGCAGGAATCAGCCCCTGATCAATTGCAAATGGCGCAACACCAGACAACATATTTCCACAATTGGGCCGCGTGTCCACAGATTGATGGCCCACACCCACTTGTGCAAATAAGTAATCGATGTCGCAATCCGCTTGCGTTGACTTAGACACGATGGCGACTTTGCTGTTGAGCGTGCTGCCACCACCCAGCCCATCCAGCTGCAATGGGTCGGATGCGCCGATGGCACCAATCAAGGCTTGATCGCGAGCCTCATCAGACTCAGGCAACCAATCACGCAGAAAAAATGGGCCACGCGAAGTACCAGCTCTCATCAAAACGCAGGGGAGTGAAATTGTCATAGTGCCTCAATCTGCCGTGATCTTGGCTGTGGCCACAACAGAGCGCCAACGCACCAACTCTTTTTGAACCAGTGTCTTGAGTTGCTCAGGTGTGCCCGTTTCAACCTCAGCGCCCTGATCTTCAATTTTCTTCTCATTGACCTTATCATTCAGCACAATATTGACCTCTTTGTTCAAGCGCTGAATCACCGCTGATGGTGTTTTGCTGGGGGCAAACAAGGCATACCACTGACCAATATTGACATTGGGAATACCCTGCTCAGCCAAGGTGGGGACATCGGGCATCAAAGGTGAACGCTTTGCACCGGCCAAACCCAAGGCTTTGATTTTCCCGCCTTTAACTTGTGGATACGCGGTAAATAAACTGGGAAACATGACTTGGGTCGTCCCGCCGATCGTGTCCACAATCGCAGGTGCAGACCCCTTGTAGGGCACGTGTTCCATATCTGCACCTGTGTTCATTTTGAACAACTCGGCCGCAAAGTGTGGAGCGGTGCCCTTGCCAGCAGATGCGTAGTTCATCACACCTGGCTTTGACTTTGATAAGGCCACAAACTCGGTTGCATTTTTTACTGGCAATGAATTGGTTGCGACCATCAAAATAGGAGAACTCGCCACCATGCCAATGGGTTCAAAATCAGTTATTGGGTCGTATTTGAGTTTTTGCAAGGCTGGGTTCATGCCATGCGTGGCGATATAGCCAAACAAAATCGTATGTCCATCTGCAGGCGCACGTGCAACGAATTCTGAAGCAATCGCGCCATTTGCACCTGCCTTGTTATCCACCACCACAGGTTGCCCAAGTCGCACTTGTAAACCTTGCGCAATGATGCGAGCCATCGCGTCATTGGCACCGCCTGCAGCAGTTGGCACGACGATGGTGATCGGCTTAGTTGGGTAGCTTTGCGCCAAAGCTTCTGCGTGCATCAGCAACGTTCCCATCGAGAGCATCGATATTGAGAGCGCACGTAAAGCTAAGCGCTTATGACGTTGAAAACTATTTTGAGTGCAGTGATCTGACATGTGTATCTCCAGTTCAATTAACGAATGGAGATATGGTCCACCTCATCAGCTATTTTGTAAAATGCAATTTATGGGTTTATTGATGCGTTAAACGCATCAATCAATCGATCGCTTTTTCTTACCAAAGGAATCGACTGACACCTTCTTTAGTACATCGCAAAAAGCGGCTGCAGCAGGCGACAAAGTTCCGCCCTTTCTTTGAATCAACACGACTTTACGCTTGACGACAGGGTCTACCAACGGAATACGAATGATCCCAGGACGATCGTTTTCGCCACAAGACGACGACGGCAAGATGGAACAACCCACACCCGCTGCAACCAAATTGATCGCTGTCGCGTGGTGCTGTACCTCATAGGCTCCTGTCAGGCTGATGCCACGCTTGGCCAACTGATAGTCCATGAAGACACGGGTTGCCACAAAGTTACTCACCACAATTAAATTGGCATCACTCATATCAGACCAGCGCAGCGATTTTTTCTTGCTCAACGGATGATTTTCGCGACAGAAAAACATCAGCGGATCTTCAAACAACTGCGTCTCCACCAAATTCGGATGTTTTTCACCACGGATTGAAATACCAACTTCTGCTTGGTTGGAAAGTACCGCCTCACGCACTTGATAGGAGGTGGCATCCACCAATCGAATTCTGTTGTTGGGAAACTTTTCTGCGTACAACCTGATGAGGTTTGGAAGAATGTAGGCCGCCATCGTAGGTACGCAAGACAGTGTGAAGTTACCAATCGAATGCTTTGACTTGTCTTTCAGCCGAGTCACCGCAGCAGACATATCATGCACGATAGATCTCGCCTGAGGCAAAAAATCTTCCCCTACCGTGGTGAGTTTGACAAAGCGTGTCGTGCGATCCAACAGCTTCAAATCCAAGTAGGCCTCTAATTTTTGAACCCGTCGCGTCAATGCCGTTTGTGTGATGTTCAATCGTTCGGCCGCTTTGTGAAAGCCGCCGAGTTCTGCAACCGTCACGAATGCTTGAATTCCATCAAAGTCAATCTTCATTCAAATCTCTCAAAGCTATTCATCATTGATGATTATTAAGGCATTTCAAACTCCAAGCATGCCCACCTCACAAGATCAGATAATGTGGGCATGACTCCATCACACTCCAGCTCTTCTGCGCGTATGGCACTCAAAGGCGTGCACGTTTTAACCCTCGCCTTAAACCTACCAGGCCCAACAGCTGTCATGCGGCTGCAGGCCATGGGTGCCAAATGCACCAAGCTCGAACCCCTCGCCCCTACAGGTCTGCGTACCGCAGACCCGATGGGCATCTACAAACTCGCAGCCTACGCAGAAATGCACAAAGGCTTGAAGGTCTTGCAAGCCGACTTGAAGTCTGAACGTGGTCAATCAGCCTTGCACAAGCAACTGGCGCAAACCGATGTTCTCATCACCTCCTTTCGCCCTTCTGCCTTGGTAAAACTGGGGCTGGCTTGGAAAGGCCTTCACAAACGCTACCCGGCCCTATGCGTGGTGAGCATTGTGGGTGCACCTGGTGAACGTGCCGAAGAAGCGGGACACGATTTGACCTACCAAGCCGACAGCGGGCTGGTCAACGGCTTAGAAATGCCTGCAAGTTTGTATGCGGACATGGGCGGTTCCTTGTTTGCGACTGAAGCCGTGCTGCAAGCCCTGCTCTTGCGCCAACGTCCAGGTCGCGCCCAAGGCAAAGGTGTGTTCCATGAAGTCGCGCTGTGCGATGCATCGGCTTACTTGGCCCTGCCCCGCACATGGGGGCTCACCATGCCCAATGGCGATGTCGGCGGTGCACACGCCGGCTACAAGGTCTACCCTTGCAAGAATGGGCGCGTGGCCGTCGCGGCTCTTGAGCCACACTTTGCGGCACGCTTGTGCGAAGCGGCAGGCTTAGGCAAAGACACAGCCAAGCACATGCACAAGCGCACGACACATGAAGGGATTGCTCAGTTTTTGGCAGCACAAACGCGTGCCCAACTCGACAAGCTCGCCGCTACCCAAGACATTCCGCTGCACACGATGCCCCGTTGAAACGAATGATCCCCGCGTTGCACATCAAGGCAACGCGAGTGTTAGGGTAAAAGCCTCAACGCAAGTGGCGCAAAGGATGCGCAGAGGCAGGCCATGGGCTTTCAAAAAACGGCAGCACCATCTCAGGCGTGACATCGGCAATGCGTGCAGGCTGCCACTTCGGTGTGTGATCTTTGTCCACCGCCAGAGCGCGAATACCCTCAACGGTTTCGCTGCTGACACCACGGCGAGAGAGGTGATCTGTTTGGAAGCAATGGCGCACCAAGTCGCGCTCCATGCGCAAGTCATCGGCCAATGTCATGTGGCGGCCACGGCGCACTTGTTCAAGCGTGACGCACAGCATCAAGGGGGACTGATGGTGCAAAGCCTTCAAGGTCTGCACCGACCACGCATCGGCGCCTTGCAATGCTTGCTCAATACCCGCCACGGTGGCCAAGCCAAACACTGGATCGATGGGGGCATTTTGCCAAGCAGGTGTCGTCGCCAAAGCTTGCTCTGTGGTTGTCTTGCTTTGCGCACGCAGCCAATCCACCACTGCCTCGCCACTGGCCCAGTCTTGCTGGCACAGGGCATCCCACAGCGCTGGCAAAGCCGATGCATCCACACACACGTCAGCCAAGCCCACATGCAGCGATTCGCCACCGCGCAGCACATAGCCAGTCAGCGCTAAATATTCGCCGATGTGCTTGGGACACGCAGGCCCTGTACAGCGGCCTAAGAAATAACCACCGCCCACATCGGGGAACAAACCAATGTGTGTCTCAGGCATGGCCATCTTGGTACGTTCGGTCACCACACGCAGCGCAGCGCCTTGGCTGATGCCCATGCCACCGCCCATCACAATGCCATCCATCAACGCAATGTAGGGCTTGCGGTAGTTTTGAATCAAATGGTTGAGGCTGTATTCCTCGGTGAAGAAGTCTTCCAGCGTCACATCCCCACTCAAAGCAGCTTGGTGAAAATAGCGAATGTCACCCCCTGCACAAAAAGCACCAAACGCTCCGTCTTTGTTGCTGCCACGCACCACGACCGCCAACACCTGCGCATCGTCTTGCCACTGCTGCAACACATGGTTGAGTTCGCGCACCATGGCCAAGGAAAGTGCATTCAAAGCTTTGGGACGATTGAGTGTGATGAGGCCTAAATGGCCCACGCGTTCAGCGTGCACATCGGTGGTGTAAGTGGACATGTCTGCTCCTCATTCAGATAGTTGCCTGATATTTTCTTCATTTCACAGCGAGCTAAGCGCCATGCATGCACGCACGCGACACATAAAAAAAGCCGAGGCAAACACCTCGGCTTTTTTGTGCCCAAGTGGATTATTTGTTGCGCTTACGCTCGTGCTCTTTCAAGAAGCGCTTGCGCAGACGCACGCTCTTGGGCGTGATTTCAACCAACTCGTCGTCTTCGATGAATTCCACACCGTATTCGAGTGTGAGGTCGATGGGAGGTGTGATCTTCACAGCGTCTTCTTTGCCAGACACGCGGAAGTTTGTGAGCTGCTTGGTACGTGTGGCATTCACCACCAAATCGTTGTCACGGCTGTGGATACCCACAATCATGCCTTCGTACACAGGGTCGCCAGCCTTCACAAACATGCGACCACGGTCGTCCAACTTGCCCAAGGCGTAGGTGAAGATTTCACCGTCGTCCATGGAGATCAACACACCGTTCTTACGGCCCGCAATGTCGCCCTTGTGTGGCTCATAGCTGTCAAAGATGTTGGAGATCAAACCTGAACCACGGGTCAAGTTCAAGAATTCGTTGGTGAAACCAATCAAACCACGCGCAGGAATGCGGTATTCCAAACGCACACGGCCACGGCCATCGGGTTCCATGTTGACCAATTCGCCTTTGCGCTCACCCAGGGCTTGCATGACGCCGCCTTGGTGCTCTTCTTCGATGTCGGCTGTCACCAACTCGATAGGCTCATGGCGCTCACCGTTCACATCTTTGAACAAGACGCGAGGCTTAGACACCGCCAATTCGTAACCTTCGCGGCGCATGTTTTCCAACAAAATCGTCAAGTGCAATTCGCCGCGGCCTGCCACTTCGAAGATACCGTCTTCGTCGGTTTCTTTCACGCGCAACGCCACGTTGTGTTGCAATTCTTTTTGCAAGCGATCCCAGATTTGACGGCTGGTCACAAACTTGCCATCACGGCCTGCCAAAGGCGAAGTGTTCACGCAGAAGTTCATGGTCAAAGTGGGTTCGTCCACTTTCAACATGGGCATAGGCATTGGGTTATTGGGATCGGTCACCGTCACGCCAATGCCGATGTCGGCAATACCGTTGATCAACACGATGTCGCCAGGACCGGCTTCGGTCACTTGCACGCGGTCCAAACCTTGGAAAGTCAGCACTTGGTTGACACGACCTTTGACAGAAGCGCCATCAGGCCCTTCCATGACCAACACGTCCATGCCGGGCTTGACCTTACCTTGGCTCACACGGCCCACGCCGATACGGCCCACGAAGGTGGAGAAGTCGAGCGCAGAGATTTGCAACTGCAAAGGCGCTTCTGGGTCACCGCTGTTAGGTGGCACGTGCTTCAAGATGGTGTTGAACAAGGCCGACATATCTGGGCCCCATTGCTCACCGGCTGCGCCCTCTTCCAAAGAAGTCCAGCCGTTGATACCGGAGGCGTACACCACAGGGAAATCGAGTTGTTCGTCGTTCGCACCGAGTTTGTCGAACAAGTCAAAAGCCGCGTTAACGACCTTGTCGCAATTCGCACCGGGCTTGTCCACTTTGTTCACCACAACGATGGGCTTCAAGCCCAAAGCCAAGGCTTTCTTGGTCACGAAACGGGTTTGAGGCATGGGACCTTCTTGCGCGTCGATCAACAACACCACGCCGTCCACCATGGACAACGCACGTTCCACTTCGCCGCCGAAGTCCGCGTGACCAGGGGTGTCCACGATGTTGATGTGCGTACCTTCCCAAGACACGGCACAGTTTTTGGCCAAGATGGTGATGCCGCGTTCACGTTCGATGGCGTTGTTGTCCATCACGGTGTCGACCACTTTTTCGTGGTCAGCGAAGGTACCCGATTGACGCAGCAGCTGGTCAACCATGGTGGTTTTGCCATGGTCAACGTGGGCGATGATGGCGATGTTGCGAATTTGCTTGCTCATGCTTCTCTCTTCCTTTATGCCTGCTCGGCCAGCGTGGGCTGGTTGGCAGACGATCTTTCTAAAATTTGTTGAATTTCAAGGGGACTCAACAATCGTCCCGGAATCAACTCCCCCGCCTTCACATGGGCACTGCCCAATAAAGCACGTGGGTTTTCTCCAAACACACACACGCGGCTCTGGTCAGGCCAAGCACCGCGACGACGCACACCGCTCAAAAAGCGACCTGCATTTTCCGCATCCAATGTGACGGCGGCGTGGTCTGATAACAAACACGCGACGGGCATCAAACGCGCTTCGCGCTGTGGCTCATCCATCGCAGCGAGGTCGTCCAACGTCACACAATCCGCTTCAGCAAAAGGGCCTGTCGCCACACGGCGCAAGGCGCTCAAATGACCACCGCAACCCAAGGCCTCCGCAATGTCTTCGCCTAAGGTGCGGATATACGTGCCTTTGCTGCACGTCACGCGCAAGCGCAAAAACGGGACATCGCCCTCGAGTTGCACCTCCAGCAGTTCCAAATCGTGAATCACCACATGGCGAGGTTCACGCTCCACCGTCTCACCCGCACGGGCGTATTCGTACAAAGCCTTGCCATCTTTTTTCAAGGCACTGTGCATGGGCGGCACTTGCGTGATGGGGCCCATGAACTGGTCTAACACTTCCACCACTTGACCCACGGTGCAGGTCACGGGGCGTTGCTCAATCACATCGCCTTCCGCATCTGCGGTGCGGGTACGCACGCCTAAGCGCACGGTGGTCTCATATGTTTTGTCAGCATCCAAATGGAGCTGACTGAATTTGGTGGCAGCGCCAAAACACAAAGGCAACACGCCAGTGGCCAAGGGATCGAGCGTGCCGGTGTGTCCTGCTTTTTCAGCACGCAGCAACCACTTGGCTTTTTGCAAGGCATCGTTGCTCGACAAACCCAATGGTTTGTCCAACAACAACACACCATGCACAGGGCGTCGTTGCACGCGTACGCGCGGCATACGTGTGCTGGAAGACTTCTCGCTCCCTTGTGACTGCCCCGCGGCGCTCATGTCAGTCGTCCTTCGCTTTGGAAGCTACTGCCTTGGCAATCAAGGCGTTCATATCCGACGCACGCTCTGGCGTGCGGTCGTACACAAAATGCAAAGTCGGCACGGTGTGGATGTGCAAGCGTTTGAACAATCCGTTGCGCAAGAAACCTGCGGCTTGATTCAAGCCTTCAGCAGTTTTGGCGGGATCACCTGTGAGCACACTGAAGTACACCTTGGCATGGGCGTAATCGGGCGTCACCTCGACCCCTTGCAGCGTCACCATGCCTACGCGTGGGTCTTTCAACTCACGCGCGATCAGCTCGGCCAGATCGCGTTGGATCTGGTCAGCCACTTGGTAGCTGCGGTTGGGGGTACTGCTCGGTTTACGTGCCATGCCTCATGCACTCACGCTTTACAGCGTACGTGCCACCTCTTTGATTTCGAAGAATTCCAACACATCGCCTTCGACGATGTCGTTGTAGTTCTTGATGGTCAAACCGCACTCGAAGTTTTCTTTGACTTCTTTGGCGTCGTCTTTGAAACGCTTCAAGCTGTCGAGTTCGCCGGTGAAGACCACCACGTTGTTGCGCAACAAACGCAACTTCGCGTTGCGACGCACCACACCGTTGGTGACCATACAGCCCGCGATCGCACCAATCTTGCTGACGCGCAGCACTTGGCGGATCTCGGCGTTACCGATGATTTCTTCTTTCTTGTCGGGCGTGAGCATGCCAGACATCGCCGCTTTGAGGTCATCCACAGCGTCATAAATGATGTTGTAGTAACGAATGTCCACTTCGCTGGTTTCAGCCAGTTTGCGAGCGTTGGCATCGGCACGGGTGTTAAACCCAATGATGACCGCCTTGGAGGCGATGGCCAAGTTCACGTCGCTCTCGCTGATGCCGCCGACAGCGGCGTACACGAGTTGCACCTTGACCTCTTCGGTCGACAACTTGAGCAACGATGCAGCCAAAGCCTCTTGCGAACCTTGCACGTCGGCTTTGACGATGATGGGCAGCGTTTTGACTTCGCCAGCGGCCATGTCGGAGAACATGTTTTCCAACTTAGCGGCTTGTTGCTTGGCCAACTTGGTATTGCGCACTTTGCCTGCACGGTAGGTGGCAATTTCACGGGCACGGCGCTCGTCCGACATGACCATGAATTCGTCACCTGCTTGTGGCACTTCGGTGAGACCTTGAATCTCAACTGGAATAGACGGACCTGCCGATTTGATGGGCTTGCCGTTTTCATCCAACATGGCGCGCACGCGACCGTAGGTTTGACCGCCCAAGACCACATCACCCACATTGAGCGTACCGGACTGAACCAGCACCGTGGCCACAGGACCGCGGCCTTTGTCCAAGCGCGCTTCGATGACCAAGCCCTTGGCCATGGCGTCCACAGGCGCTTTGAGTTCGAGCACTTCGGCTTGCAAGAGCACTTGCTCCAGCAACTCGTCAATGCCGGCACCAGTTTTGGCGGAGACTTCACAGAACGGTGAATCACCGCCGAACTCTTCAGGCACCACCTCTTCGGCCACCAGTTCGCCTTTGACGCGTTCTGGGTTGGCACCGGGTTTGTCAATCTTGTTGACGGCCACCACGATCGGCACACCTGCCGCTTTCGCGTGCTTGATGGCTTCTTTGGTTTGTGGCATCACGCCGTCGTCGGCTGCGACCACCAAGATCACGATGTCGGTGGCTTTGGCACCACGTGCACGCATGGCCGTGAAGGCCTCGTGACCGGGCGTGTCCAAGAACGAAATCATGCCACGTGGTGTTTCCACGTGATACGCACCAATGTGTTGGGTAATGCCGCCGGCTTCGCCCGACGCGACTTTGGCGCGGCGGATGTAGTCGAGCAAAGAAGTTTTACCGTGGTCCACGTGACCCATGACCGTCACCACAGGGGCGCGTGTCACCGCTTCGGCGTGGTGTGCGGATGCTTCTTCTTCGGTAAAGGCCTCTGGATCATCCAAGGCAGCAACAACAGCTTTGTGACCCATTTCTTCAACCACGATCATGGCGGTGTCTTGGTCCAAGGGCTGGTTGATGGTGGCCATTTGGCCGAGCTTCATCAACTGCTTGATGACCTCAGACGCTTTCACCGCCATCTTGTGAGCCAACTCGCCCACCGTGATGGTTTCGGGCACGTGCACTTCGAGCACACGGGCTTCGACGGGGGCTTGTGGTGCGCGCTCGTCATCACGATCGCGGTCACGACGGCCTTTGGGGCCGCCACGCCAGTTATTGCGACCCACGCCGCCCGTGGCGTCACCACGCGTTTTGATGGCTTTCTTTTTCGCTTGGTCATCGGCCCAGCTGGAAGACAGCTTGGCGCTCTTGACTTCTTTGTTGCCTGCGCCTGCCGCACCAGACGAACCAGGTGCAGCCGCACCGGCACGAGCGCCCGCAGCACCTGCAGGCTTGTGCAGGGTGCCTTTGATGGCTTTGGGGTCAGGCGTCGGTTCAGGCTTCTTAGCCACCAAGGTCTTGGCAGGCGAGCTCATCATCTGGCGAATCGCCTCGGCTTCTGCCAGGGCTTTACGACGACGTGCATCTAAATCGGCTGCACGTGCGGAGTCTTCTTCTGCGCGCGCTTTCGAAGCAGCGGCAGCTTCGGCACGTGCTGTTTCAGCAGCTTGTGCCTTGGCATCTGCCTCCGAAGTTTGAGCTGAAGCTTCGACTGCAGGAGCCGCAGTTTCAGCGGCTTTGGCCTGTGCTTGCGCTTTTGCAGCTTCTTGCTTGGCTTGTTCTTTTGCTTCTTGCTCTTCGCGCAAACGGCGTTTTTCGGCCAATTCTTCTTCTTGACGACGAATCAGCTCGGCTTGACGACGTGCTTCTTCTTCACGACGCGCCAATTCAGCATGGTCAATCAGCGGTGCGGCAGGCTCTTGCACAACGGCCTGAGCAGGTGCTGCAGGCGCTTCTGCTGCCACATCTTCATCGCGTTTGACGAAGGTGCGCTTCTTGCGCACTTCCACTTGGATGGTGCGTGCTTTGCCAGTGGCGTCGGCTTGTTTGATCTCAGTGGTCGATTTCTTGACCAAGGTGATTTTTTTGCGCTCAGGAGAAGCCGTGCCATGGCTGGCTTGCAAGTGGCTCAAGAGCTTTTGTTTGTCACCTTCGGTCAGCACATCGCTGGCCGAAGATTTGGCGACGCCGGCTGCCTTGAGCTGGTCAAGCAGGGTGTCGGTGGGTTTTTTGAGTTCGCTGGCAAACTCGGCTACGGTCGTACTGGTCATTTCTGGTATTCCTCTCCATGACCATTACTCTTGACCCGTGAACCAATGTTCACGTGCCTTCAAGATCAGGGCTTTGGCATCTTCTTCGCTTTGGCCGGTGATGGCTGTGAGCTCGTCCACGGCCAAATCGGCCAAATCGTCACGGGTGTGTACGCCACTCTCAGCCAACTTAGGCAAGAACTCGGCATTCAATCCTTCGAGGTCACGCAAATCTTGCGAAACTTCTTCGACGCTCTCTTCGCGTGCAATTTCTAGGGTCAGCAGCGCATCCTTGGCACGTGTGCGCAACTCGTTGATGGTGTCTTCATCGAAGCTTTCGATTTCCAACATCTCTTGCAAGGGCACATAGGCCACTTCTTCGAGGCTGGTGAAACCTTCTTCGATCAAAATGTCAGCCACTTCTTGGTCCACGTCCAACTTGGCCATGAACAACTCACGGATGCTATGGGTTTCGTCGGCTTGCTTTTGCGCAGACTCAGCGGCATCCATGATGTTGATTTTCCAGCCGGTCAATTCAGCCGCCAAACGCACGTTTTGGCCACCACGACCAATGGCGATGGCGAGGTTTTCTTCGTCCACCACCACATCCATGGCGTGACGCTCTTCGTCCACCACGATGGAGCTGACGTTAGCAGGAGCCAACGCGCCAATCACGAACTGGGCTGGATCTTCGCTCCACAACACAATGTCCACGCGCTCACCTGCGAGCTCGGTGGTCACTGCGTTCACACGGGTGCCACGCACACCAACGCACGTGCCGATAGGGTCCACGCGTTTGTCGTGAGAGATGACGGCGATCTTGGCGCGTGAACCTGCGTCACGGGCACAAGATTTGATCTCGAGCATGCCTTGTTCGATTTCTGGCACTTCGTGGCGGAACAACTCCACCATGAACTCGGGTGCAGAGCGCGACAAGATGATGGGAGCGCCGCGCAAAGTGAGGTCCACGTCCATGATCATGGCGCGCACGCGGTCACCGCTGCGGAAGTTTTCTTTGGGGATCATTTCGCTGCGACGCAGGCGACCTTCGACGCGACCTGATTCAACAATGATGTCGCCTTTGTCCATGCGTTTGACGGTACCGACAAAAATCTTGTCGCCGCGTGACATGAAGTCGTTCAACAACATTTCGCGCTCAGCGTCA
>JACCDQ011292544.1_pt1 | contig 12594 bp, 11 predicted proteins | sample 7446031 | NCBI WGS metagenome assembly JACCDQ01 (sample SAMN15323442, study PRJNA562643) | freshwater metagenome | isolation source: river surface water | place: USA:Blue River Watershed | collected 2017-08-17
TGTTTTGATTGCCGATGTTAAAGCCGCTGGTTTTCAATATTTTATTGCTCCAGTTCCTCCAATGGGAATGTTTAAATTTGACCCCAAAACTCGAAGCCTTTCGATGGATGACAATATTGAAAAACTTGCCTCTATTTTAGATACAATCGCCCGCAAAGCACAAGCTGCTGGTCTGGAATTCTTATATCACAATCATAATTTTGAATTTGTACCAAACAAAAACGGAATTGTTCCGATAGATTATTTATTGGAAAAACTTGACCCTAAATATGTAAATTTTCAGATGGATTTGTATTGGGTTACGAAAGCAGGAGCTGATCCTGTCGAATATTTCAAAAGATACCCTGGACGTTTTAAAATCTGGCACGTCAAAGACATGGATTCAGAAGGCAGATTTGCACCTGTTGGCAAAGGCACGATAGATTTCAAGAGGATTTTAGACAATAAAAAGCTTTCGGGAATGAAGTACTATATCGTCGAACAAGACCAAACTTTTGATGGATTACAGCCTTTGGAAGCCATTAAAATCAGTAAAGAAGGACTAAAAAAAATTGGTTTTAAGTAATATCTCTAACATTCAATCACTAAGCCCCCTTCCGTTCCTTTGACGGAGCGGAAGGATATTTAAACTATGAAAACAAAAATGATACTTTTTCTCCAATTGGTATTGATTGGAAAAATATATGGACAAGTACCCAACGACTCGTTGGCAATTATTCGATTGCTAGAAAAAGAAGGACTAACTTGGAGAATGGGAGATATTAAAGCCCATGCCGAATGTTGGGCAGAACGTCCTAATGGAAGAATTTTAATATCCACAGCCGACGGAAAAAGCCTAGATATTCCCCCTTCACGCATCATAAATCCAGCACAAGAAATGCTTGTCGGAGGCGGATTCTCTGTTCATTCCAATCATCAAATGAGTATTAGCCAAAAAACAGCTTGGGTTGCTCACGATGAAGTTTCCGTTGATAAATTTGGGAAAGAAACACATTCTCGTGAAATACGTCTCCTAGAAAAAATCAAAGGACAATGGAAATTAGTTGGACAATCTGCCCATTTTTCCAATCCAATAAAGTCCAAAACAGATACCACGAGCTATATACAGACAGTGGATATTAGTACAGGAAGGATTGAAACCATTTTGGCAACAAACAAGCACTTTGAAGCACCCAATTGGCATCCTGATAATTATTTATTGTTAAATAGCTATGGAAAACTATATACTTTAGACATAGCCACTAAGAAAATCAATCAGTTAAATACAGGATTTGCCCTTTCAAATAATAACGACCACGGCATTTCTCCCGATAAAAAATGGCTGGCAATAAGCAACGTGGACAGAAGCGACCCTTCTCCCAAACCCTATAAATCAGCTATTTACATCTTACCTATCAAAGGAGGAGAACCTAGAAGAATAACCTCAGAAGTTATGTCTTTTTGGCATGGATGGAGTGCCGATGGAAAAACACTTGCTTACTGCGGAGAGCGAAAAGGCAATTATGATATTTACAGCATAGGCATTGAAGGTGGGCAGGAAAAACGCTTAACCTCAACCGAAGGGCTAGACGATGGCCCTGATTACTCGCCTGATGGCAAATATATCTATTTCAACTCCTACCGCACTGGACACATGCAAATCTGGCGAATGAATGCCGATGGAACGAACCCTGAACAGCTAACCTTTGATGAAAATTCAAATTGGTTTGCCCACCCATCTCCCGACGGAAAATGGATTGTTTACATTGCTTACACTTCGGATGAAAAACAAGCACATCTATTTGGCAAGCAAGTAAAACTTCGACTGATGAACCTTAAAACAAGAGAAATTAGAGACTTAACCCCTGTATTTTTTGGAGGTCAAGGAACAATTAACGTACCTTCTTGGAGTGCCGATAGCAAAAAAATTGCCTTTGTAAGTTACGGAATTAAATAAATTCATCAATTATTTCATTACCATTCATCCTAATCTTAAACACATGAAAAACGACTCTTCACATTCAAGAAGAAAATTCTTACAAAAAATTGGTGCTACTGGCATAGTTGCCGCCTCTTCACCCTTCTCAACTCTTGCCAATCAAGAAAAAGCAGAAGAAAGAATATTACATTATGAACGTAAACTTTCTGCAAATGATACCATTAGAATTGGTGTGATTGGGTACGGAGTACAAGGACATTTCGATTTAAGTACAGCACTAAAAGTTCCTGGAGTAGAACTGGCAGGTATCTGCGATTTATACACCGGTCGATTAGAAAATGCACAAGAGCAGTTTGGAAAAGAACTTTATGTTACTAGAAATTATAAAGATTTATTAGACAGAGCAGACATTGATGCGATTCTGATTTGTACCACTGATGTATGGCACGCACGAATCACGTTGGATGCACTAGCGAAAGGCAAACACGTTTATTGCGAAAAGCCTATGATTTATAAAATCGCAGAAGGGTATCCAGTCATAGAAGCCGCTAAAAAGTCAGGCAAAGTATTACAAGTGGGTAGCCAACGTGTAAGCAGCATTGGATATGCCAAAGCAAAAGAATTATTGGCATCTGGAGAAATTGGAAAGCTGAATATGGTCAATGCAGTATATGATCGTCAAAGCTCCATTGGCTCATGGGAATACACCATCCCCAAAGATGCTGATGCCATGACTACTAATTGGGATAAATTTATTGAAGTAACCGAGAAGATGAGTTTCGATGCAAAAAAATTCTTTTGGTGGAGAGCTTTTAAAGAAGTGGGTACTGGCGTAGCGGGAGATTTGTTCATTCACTTACTGAGTGGAACGCATTTCATGACAAATTCAAAAGGCCCTGAAAGTATTTACAGCACAGGACAATTTAGTTATTGGAAAGACGGGCGTAATCTACCCGATGTGATGTCTGGCGTAATGCAATATCCAGAGAGTACCGAACATCCAGCTTTCCAACTTACGTTACAAGTTAACTTTATCAGCGGAACTGGCGGGCAAGAAGTAATACAATTAGTTGGCTCTGAAGGTGTCATACATGTTCAAGGGAATAATCTAAGCATCAAGCACAGCATCATGCCGGAAGCACCTGGATTTGGAGGATATGATTCTCTTTTTACTTTTTCGAAAAAAATGCAAGACGAAATGACCAACGAATATAATGCAAAATGGAGTCCAGAACAAAGAAAAAGGAAATACAAAGAAGATATCATTTTCAAAGCTCCAGCAGAATACGACGATCACTTAGACCATTTTGCTAATTTTTTCGATTCGATTCGTACTGGCAAAAAAGTAGTAGAAGATGCAACATTTGGCTTTAGAGCTGCTGCACCAGCATTAGCTTGTAACGAAAGCTATTTTAGCAAAAAAATAGTACATTGGGACCCAATAACTATGAAATTGAAATGATTAAGCACTTACGGCTATTCTTTAAAGATAGCCGTTATTTTGTGTAATTATTTGTGTAATTATTCAAAAATAAATGCGATTTTAAGCGAATAAATACGTACAAATATATACAAAAAAGCATAAAAAAAGCTACTTTCTTTCGAAAAGTAGCTTTATATAATTTACCGTGACCGCGTAGGGATTCAAACCCCAAACCTTCTCATCCGTAGTGAGACGCTCTATTCAGTTGAGCTACGCAGCCATATCCCTTATTGTTGGGACTGCAAAGGTATAACAATAAATTACCTTTGTCAAGTATTTTTTTATTTTTTTAAATGATTTATTTCGTCCAAATCAATATTCTTAAAATATTCATACAATTTCACAATAATAGCCAAAGCAACAGCTACTTCAGCAGCCGCAACGACCATCACAAACATGGCCATCATCTGCCCATCCATTTTTTCATCATACCTTCCAAACGCCACTAAATTAATATTCGACGCATTAAGCATCAATTCGATACCCATCAAAATTAAAATAGCATTTCGTTTTAAAATCACTATCGCCAAACCAATTGAAAATAAAAGAGAACTAATGACGAGAAAATACTGAACATTTATCATATTTTTTCTTTTTTTGCAATAAATACCGCCCCTATCAAAGCTACTAACAATAAAATACCTATGACTTCAAATGCAATTATTTTATCCGTCATCAAGATTAAACCAATTTTATTAACAGAAAAAGGCTTAGGGATAGGATTTTCAAGAATATAAAATTTTGCTTCGACAATTAATTTCAAACAAACAATAAAAAAAATCATCGCCAAAGACCCAGCCCAAAGTTGGTTTTTATGCTTGACACGAATCTCATTCGAATTTTCAGACTGATACCTACTTTCCGCTCCCCCCCTGCTCATCATGATACCAAAAATAATCAATACGAGGATTCCTCCTACATAAATCATTATCTGAGCAACCGCCAACAAATCTGCCCCAGCAAACAAAAACAAAGCGGCAACTCCTAAAAACGACATCAATAAACCGAATGCCCCATGCAAAATATTTTTAGTAAATAATAAAATCAAAGCACCTGAGGCAGTTATTGATGCAAAAAAAACAAAGAGTATTAGTTCGATTTGTTTTGAAAGAAAATTTAATAGTGTATCCACGATGTTATTCTTCTTTTTTTGGTACAATTTTCATTTTGGGCTTAAAAGCCACCTTGATTTTGGGTTGAGCTTCCAAAGAACTTTCCCTATCACTGTTTTTTTGCTCCATATTTTCTTTTTCAGCAGATTCTATCATGTTTTTGGCTGAAGGTTTGAATTTTGGCTTAAAACTTGCTTTTGGCTTGCTTTCTAAGCTTGATTCATCTTTTGACGCTTCGATTTTTTTTGCTTGAAAACTAGGTTTGAACACAGGTTTGGCAGTCGAAGATTGCTCACTTGCTTGCTTTTTCTCCTCTTCTGATTCATTCGACACCCTATCTGCCACCTTAATAGTTGGTTTAAAGACAGGCTTTGGCTTTGCAATTGACTGATTATCAATATTTTTTACTATTTCCTCTTTGAGGGACTCCGATTTTATTGAAGGTTTGAAAACAGCTTTCGGCTTAACTTCACCACTAACTTCACGTTTTTCTATCGGTGATTGCTTTTTGGCAGCTTCTTTTTCAGCCACAAACTGTTCGTATAATTTTCGTTTTTCATCAGCTTCTTCATCAGAAAGCTTAGAAAATGCAAAATTCATTTCATTGATATCAAAAACACTAAAATCATACGTATTGGTCATGGTCAAACACTCCGTCGGACAAACCGTAGTACACAAACCACAGAAACAACATTTTGCCATGTCAATATCGAATTTGGCAGCATAAAGTCTTATTGGAGAGCCATCAGAAGCATAATTAATCACCTCCGAAGATTTGATTGCCTCTATTTCAATGCAATCTACTGGACAGACTTTTGCACATTTATCACAAACAATACAATCATCAATCTCACAATCCAATTGATAGCGTCCATTTTCAGGTATAGGCAACTGCTGTTTCGGATATTGTAAAGTAACAATTCCAGACTTTTGCTCAAAATAAGATAAATCATTGACAGCCAAAGGGGAACGACTTTTACGAGCCGCCAACAAGTGCTTAAAGGTCAAGCCCATGCCCTTAATCGTCGTTTTAATTGCTTTGTTAATATTTTGAAAGTAAGCACTCATGTTACGACATTTTTTACAAAGATACTTCAAAAAACTATTTAGATAGTAGAATAAATTAAAATTTAGATAATTCATTTGAAAGAACATAAAAAAGCAGAAAAATAGTTGATTTTTCCTAACTTTGTACAAAATTTGAAGGATAAGTACCTTCGTTTATCTCGACATGATTGAAACATTAGAATTAAGCCTCGAACCGGAGATTGCCTTAGACTCCGAAAAACTATATTCATACGTCAAATTTCAATACTTCAACAACAGACATGACAGCATTGAAATTAGAAAAACCAAACAATCCATTGATGCAAGGAAAGGACAAGTAAAAATCAATTTACAGCTAGAGATTTATATAGATACACCAATTCCACAAAACAATTGCCTCATTGACTACCCAGATGTAAGTCAAATTAATAAAAAAGTAATTATTGTCGGAGCAGGTCCGGCAGGAATGTTTGCGGCACTACGTTCGATTGAATTAGGTTTAAAGCCAATTTTATTGGAAAGAGGAAAAGACGTACGTGCCAGAAGAAGAGATTTGGCTGCCATCAACAAAAACCACCTGGTCAACCCTGAATCAAATTATTGCTTTGGAGAAGGAGGGGCAGGCACCTATTCCGATGGGAAACTTTATACCCGCTCCAAAAAGAGAGGCGATGTTCGACGTATCCTCGAAATTTTGGTCGCCCATGGCTCTAGTGATGAAATTTTATACGACACGCATCCACATATTGGCACAAACAAATTGCCGGCAGTAGTGGCTGCCATGCGACAAAGCATTTTAGAAGCAGGTGGAGAAGTTTATTTTGACACAAAAGTAACTGATTTTATTATTGAAAATGAAACGATTAAAGGAGTTCAAACAGCCGATGGACAAGAATTTTTGGGTTTGGGAGTAATATTAGCAACAGGACATTCGGCAAGAGAGATTTTTGAATTATTATACAAAAAAGATATTTATATAGAAGCCAAACCTTTTGCCATGGGAGTTCGTATCGAACATTCCCAAAGCCTTATCGACCAGCATCAATATCATCGAACCGATAGGGGCTTATTGCCCGCTGCCTCGTATAGCTTAGTAGCACAAACTTACTATAATAATATTCAGAGAGGAGTATTTAGCTTTTGTATGTGTCCGGGAGGCTTCATCGTACCAGCCTCAACTTCAAACGGAGAATTAGTCGTGAATGGCATGTCTCCATCGAGAAGAGATTCTAAATATGCTAATTCAGGAATTGTAGTAGCCATCAATGAAGTAGATTGGCAAAAATACAACAAATTAGGGCCAATGGCAGGTTTAGCTCTGCAACGTGAAGTTGAGCAAAAAGCTTTTAATATGGCAATCAACAGCCAAAATTCAAAAGAAAAAGGCTTGTTAGAAAGCAAGCAATGCCAATTGGCACCTGCACAACGTTTACAAGATTTTTTAAGAGGTAAAGCCTCCAATCAGCTTCTCGACACTTCATATCAACCTGGATTAGTATCGATAAATATGCACGAAGTACTTCCCGACATCCTTGCCAAACCATTACAAGCAGGACTGATTGAATTTGGAAAAAAAATGAAAGGCTATGTAAGCAACGATGCCCAATTAATAGGAATTGAAAGCCGAACCTCCTCCCCCATTAGAATTCCAAGAGCAAAAGAAACATTAGAACATCCACAAATCAAAGGACTTTTTCCATCTGGAGAAGGAGCAGGCTATGCAGGAGGTATTGTTTCGGCAGCCATGGACGGAGAAAGATGTGCAGAACAATTAGCAAAAATATATGGATAATTATTTTTTTTTGTTAAATTGCTTTAGAATCAATTATAAAACACTCATTGACACGTGAACCTTTCCGAATTTGTAAAAAATCTCAAACAACAAATCCAACAACATGGGTTACCTGACCAAACCGAAATTATTCGGAGGGTATCGCCTAGCCGTCTCAATACAAAAATTTCTCCTTCAGCCAACTTTCGCAAGAGTGCTGTTCTGATTCTTTTTTACCCAAAAGGAGAAGAGGTTTATGTCCCATTGATTTTAAGACCACAATACGATGGTGTTCATGGCGGGCAAATGGCATTCCCAGGAGGGAGAGTCGAGCTTAAAGATATTAATATACAAAAGACGGCCCTTCGAGAAGCCCAAGAAGAAATCGGCATCAAGGCTTCGGACGTAAAGCTTATCGACAATATTACTGAGATTTATATTCCACCCTCAAATATGCTCTGCCAGCCTGTTTTGGGTTATCTTAATTATAAGCCTGATTTTTATCCTGATGAACGTGAAGTAGCGAATATATTTGAAATTTCTATTTCTGAATTGCAAAATCCTGATAATTTTCAAATTCAAAAAATAGAAACAAATGGAAAAACATTTGAAACCCCATGTTTTTTGATTCAAGGTCAAATTATATGGGGAGCGACAGCTTTGATGATTGCAGAATTATTGGAGATAATCAACAAAAAATAATCAGGAATCTTATCTTCTATCTTCTTTTCTAAAATCATTGGGGCTTTTGCCAACATACTTTTTGAATAATTTCGCAAAATAATTCGGATATTCAAATTGCAATAAATAGGCAATCTCAGACACCGAATAAGAAGTATGCAACAAATATTTTTGAGCCTCTGCGATAATATTTTGATGAATCAATTCAACGGCCGTTTTTCCAGCGACAATTTTACAAATTCTATTCAAATGCACGGGGGTAATGTTTAGTTCTTCAGCAAACTGAGGGATACTTTTACGAAAATCAGAAGATTTGATGCTTTGCTGAAATTTTCTAAAATAATCCATACTATTTGAATTGACATGTGCCATGGTAAAATTTTGATTCGAAAATCGATACAAGCCAACAAACAATTGAGTAATCAAAGCTCTCAACATTATTTTTCTTTCTGGATTTTCTGAAAAAAGCTCTTGGTCTATTTTTTTTACTAAATCCAAAATAAAGTTAAAATCAGTATCCCCCCGCAAATATTCAAATACATGAATTTCTTTCAACGATTCTAAAACATGAGGAGATGTTTTAAAAATATCCTCTATAAAACTTTCGGACAAAGTAAAAATCGAACCCTCAACGTCAGGTTTATAATACAATCCATGAAGCATTGTCGGAGGAATAAACAAAACACAAGGAGCTTGCAAAGCATACCTCTGTATAGATTCTTCAAATATTAAACTCCCTTTTTCAACGATAAATACCTGAAAAAGATGAGAATGTATGTGAGGCTTAATAGACCATTCAAAAATTTGACTTCTTGTTGCAATTAATTCTAAAAAAATATATTCAGACGAGAAACTTCCCTGTATGTCTCCATACAAACCATCAAAATGCGGTATTTCTTTCTTATTCACAGATAAAAATGTTTATTTTTTATCCATAAAAGTAAAAATAGTTTCTCAATAATTCATCTAAAATCGAGGAAATTTGCAACATTATTAAACACGATTACCTTACGTTTTTGACAGAAAGGGCAAAACAAAAAAATTTATTTGTCGGAAATTTTCATTTTATTGATATTTACAAAAAATATCAATCTATATACCTAAAAATTAAAATCATAATGAAAATTACCACCAAACAGCTATCGACTATATTCATCTGTTTTTTGATGAATATGTTGGATGGGATGGATGTCATGGTTGTGTCTTATGCGGCACCCAACATTTCAAAAGCATGGGCAATCAGCCCCCAATCCCTTGGTATTGTATTTAGTGCAGGCCTTTTGGGGATGTCTGTCGGAGCCATGTTTTTAGCTCCATTAGCAGATAAAATTGGCAGAAAATCAATGGTACTGATATGTAATGCCCTGATGGGTTTTTGTGTATTTGGCACATCATGGGCGGATTCGGTAGAAATGCTAACCCTTTTTAGAATTATCAGTGGCATTGGCATCGGAGGGATGTTGGCAAGTACCGCAACCCTTACTGCCGAACAAGCCCCTTCATCCACAAAGGATTTTTGGGTAAGTTTTGTGATGGCAGGATACCCAATCGGAGCAGTCATTTCAGGATTAGTAGCCGCAGAAATTATCCCAACGATGGGTTGGCAAAGCATATTTAAAATCGCTGGAATAACCTCGTTTGTTACACTTCCGATAGTATATCTATTTTTGGCAGAATCCAACGAATTTGTTCAGACAAAGAAAGAAGATATTAAGCCAAATGTACAATCATTGCTAAACCCTATCCATCGAAAATCTACTTTGGGTTTATGGATGGCTTTATTCATGGCATTTGCCACACTTTATTTCCTGACCACATGGATACCTAAACTTGCGTCTGCGGCAGGATTAGACGAAGCATTGGCAATATATGCTGGAACAGTATTTAATTTAGGTGCTTTCTGCGGAATTATCTCCCAAGGATATTTATCAGGCAGATTTGGATTACAGAAGACCATCTTTTTTTACTTGATATTTACAGCAGCCTTAATGCTCATTTTTGGATATTTTACGGGTTCTTCTCTTATCCTTCCACTTTTCGGATTCATTGGATTTGGGATACAAGGGGGATTTGTCGGAATGTATAGCTTAGCAGCGAAACTCTATCCCACAGAAATTCGAGCAACCGGGGTAGGTTGGGCAGTAGGAGCAGGACGAATTGGAGCAATTTTTGGTCCTTTGGCTGGTGGTTTTTTAATTGGAGCAGGCTTTGGTATGAGTACAAATTTTATATTTTTTGCGATTCCAACCATTATCAGCGGAATCGCCACTATCTATATTCGAGCAAAATAAGCCCGTCGAATGATACTTTTTATGCCATTAATTATTTTAGAAATATACGCTTATGAATAACCTGACTTGGGAATTAGCCCACTTGGCACATGTCGAATTACTCACACCAAAATTAGACCAAAGTATTCGATTTTTTACAGATATACTTGGCATGTATCTCACGGAAGTCGATGGAGATTCGGCTTATTTAAGAGCGTACGATGATTATGAGCATCATTCCTTAAAATTGACAGCACACAAGCATTCTGGTATTGGGCATTTTGCTTGGAGAACGAGAAGCCAAGAATCCTTGGAGTCACGGGCAAAAGCCATACAAGAAATAGGATTGGGTATTGGCTGGAAAGAAGGCGAATGTGGCTATGGTAAAACATACGAGTTTCGTTACCCCGACGGACACTTTTGCGAACTATATTTTGATACCAATAAATTTAAAGCAACAGAGCAAAATAGGTCGGCATTGAAAAATACTGCCAGTAAATTTCCAGGAAAAGGAATGAATGTTAGGCGTATCGACCACCTAAACCTATTGGCTAAAGATATCCGAGCTTTCAGGGATTTTCAATTTGGAACACTTGGCGGACGAATGACAGAAACCATCGTCTTTGAAGATGGGCCAAAAGGAGTATGGGTATCTGTCAATTCTAAATCCTACGATTTGGCTATTACAGAAGACCATTCTGGCCTTTCAGGAAGGTTTCATCACTTAACCTACGCAGTAAATAGCCGAGAAGAAGTATTGTTGGCAGCAGACATTGCCTTAGAAAATGGTGTTTTTATCGAAACAGGCCCCCACAAACACGCCATTCAACAAACCTTTTTTCTCTATTTATACGAACCCGGTGGCAACAGAATTGAAATTGCAAACCCAACAGCCCGACTTATTTTAGATCCAGACTACGAAACGGTTGTTTGGAATAGAGAAGAAAGATTGAAAGGGCAAGCTTGGGGATTAAAAACTGTTGAAAGTTTCCACACCAGAGGAACACCCATGCCCGATGAATTATTATGAGTTTGATTAAACATATAAATATATGAAATTATTAGTTATTGGTGCACATTCAGCAGATTTTGTTTGGCGTTCTGCCGGAACTATCGCTAAATCAATCGAACAAGGAGCCGAAACCCTCGTGCTGTGTTTGTCGTACGGAGAAAGAGGAGAATCGGGCGAGCTTTGGAAAGAAAACCCAAACAGAAGTATCGAAAATGTCAAGGCGATTCGTCACGAACAAGCCCAAAAGGCTGCTGATATTTTGAATACCCCAATCCAGTTTTTAGATTGGGGAGATTATCCGATGTTGATATCCGATGAAAGAATCGAGCAATTGACACACATTATTGGAGATTTTGAACCAACAGTGATATTGACTCATTCGGAGAAAGACCCATTTAACCCCGACCATCCATTGGCATTTCAAGCCACCCAAAGAGCGAGATTACTCTCAAGTGGTGCAGGTGTACCGAGTGCATTTAAAAACATTGACCCTCCGATTTGGTATTCATTCGAGCCACATCAGCCTGAGCTTTGCGGATTTACACCCGATACTTTTATAGACATTAGCTCTGTCATGGACAAAAAAATCGCTGCAATGGACTGTATGGGAGCCCAAACATACCTGAAAGACTATTACACAGAATTGGCAGGAAGAAGAGCCAATCATGCCCGAAGAATTTCAGGAAAAAAAGAAATAAAATACGCAGAAGCACATCAATGTCATGTTCCTCGAGTGGTAAAAACTATATTTTAAAAGATGAATATTGTTCAAGAATTATCAAAATTTTCGGCAGCAACATTACACGAAGCATTGGGAAAATCAGGAAATTTACCCTCAGCTATCAAACCCATAGATACAAAAATGAAAGTTTGTGGGCCTGCTTATACCGTAAAAACCATGCCAAGAGACAATGTCCTCCTTCACAGAGCCTATGCTTATGCCAAAGCTGGAGATGTTTTGATTGCCGACTGCTCAGGATTTTATGAGGCTGGCTATTGGGGAGATTTAATGAGTTTAGGTGCCAAAACCAAAGGCATCAATGGATTGGTCATTGATGCTTGTGTACGAGATGCAGACGACATTGAAGCCATGGGTTTTTCGGTTTTCAGCAGGGGGCTTTGTATTCAAGGAACCTCAAATCATGGAGATGGCTCTTTGAATGAATCAATTATCATTGGAGGCGTGCTTATAAATCCAGGAGATTTTGTTGTCGGCGATAGAGATGGGGTTGTCATTATTCCTAAGGAAAAAGCCCAAGAAACAATTGAAAAAGCCATTGCCAGAGAACAAAAAGAAGAA
>JACCDQ011912012.1_pt1 | contig 12591 bp, 11 predicted proteins | sample 7446031 | NCBI WGS metagenome assembly JACCDQ01 (sample SAMN15323442, study PRJNA562643) | freshwater metagenome | isolation source: river surface water | place: USA:Blue River Watershed | collected 2017-08-17
TAGCATTGTCCAAATATCTCTCAACCCTTTAGAAAATATTTTAAACTCATGCGGCTCCATTGACATTGATGCATCACTACCATACATTAGTCTTGAAAAAGTGAAATGTTTTTCAATTACAAATGTTCCTAGTGCCGCAGCCGCAAATGAAGCCGCATATCCCATAGAATGATCAGAGAAGCCGACATTAACATTATATCTATTTTTCAATAATTCGAGAACATTTAATCCAATTCTCTCTGGAGGACAGGGATATTCAGAAGTACACTGCATAATAATTAGATTCTTACATTTTACTAAAATTTCATATGCCAAATCCAATTCATTAAAATCACTCATTCCAGAAGATAAAATTACTGTTTTGCTAGTTTTAGAAATTAACTCTAGCATAGGAGTATTTGTAACTTCTCCCGACGGTATTTTATAGATATCAACACCAATTTCTTCCAATAATTCTACTGCTTCTAAAGAGAAAGGTGAGCTTAAAAATTTTACCCCATTATCATCGCAAATATTTTTTAGTTCAAACCATTGCTTTTTTGAAAATCCTGTACGTTGAAAATATTCAAACCTAGGCTCACCTTTAAAATATACAGGGGAAGGTGCATCTATTAAAGTTTCCGCTTGAGGTATATGAGTTTGAAACTTAACAACGTTTGCACCATTTTTTGCTGCTGCTTCAATAAGTTTACAAGCATTCCCAAATGATCCATCATGAACTGAACCAAATTCAGCAATAATCATTGCGTTAGTACTATCCATAAAAATTTATTTGCTAATTCTATTAAAATCACTAATCCATGCATTAACCAATCCAATTTCCTCTGAATCAAAAATATTGTTTTCAACCAAAGCTAAATAACATTTTAGCAAATTATCTGACATAAATTCCTCTCCTTTTGACAAATCTAGATTTATAAGAATATTAACGATATTTTCGTTTAATAAATACCCTGGTAATTCATCTTTAAAATCTTTCAATAAATCATGTACATTTCTTTCTTGATTTACATCAGCTCCAAAAAACAACAATTCTGAATCAATTTCCCACAAACATCTTTGAGCAATAAAACTTCTCCATATATCAGTCATTCTAAATGAACAATATGATGGTAAATACATTAAAATAAAAGCAGATTTAAACCACCAAGTGTTCTGACTATTAAACGGACACCACACATTTTTTTCTATTGATATAACATCGTTTCTTTCAAAATTGATGTGTTTATTGAATACGAGTCTCCAAACTGCATCAACATCTGGTGCAATATCAGCAAGTCCTTGTTGAATTGGATATGTTTTTCTTCTTTGCTCAATAATTTTTGCCCCCTGAAAATCACAATTTATTTCATTCAATGGTAGACCTCTAGGCCAAATGTTTTCATCAGAAAATAATTTATAAACGTTCAACCATTTACTATTCGAATTTGAATATACATTCGTGGTTCTAGTTAGAGATGGAACGCTCCAATTATTTTTTGGAGCATTATCATCGTCGGTTTCATAAATACAGTCAAACCCTAAACGAATACATTCAAGATATCCTAAATTTTTTCTAGAATAATGACTTTGTGGTAAAACCTTTGCTAAAAGATATTCACTATTAACTTGCGCACTCAAAGGGTAATAGTGTGAATTGCCTAGCTTGAAATCTCCAGGAGTTTTTTTATCCCCTATAATAAATAATTCACCCCTCAATTTATTCACTTCATCATACAAAGTAATAAGACACTCAGTTGGATAATTAATTGTTGTAACAATTGATGCAAAAGCCATATATTTAATTTATTAACTGTTTAGAATGATTAACTTGAGGATTATAGGTTAAATCAAATGTTTTAAGACCATTATTTATTATTTCATTATATAATTCACTATCACCACAAAGTCTTTCAAGTTTATTTATAAAATCATTACCAGAATCAGAAAGTAAACAATTTACTTCATCAATTAAATATGGATTCCCATTGCTCAACGCTTTATGACCAACCACCGGTATACCAAATGATAAACCATCAAGAACCCTAGTTCTATTTCCTAATGGAAGTGATATTGGGATAAGTAATGCAGTAAATTGTCTCATAAATAATTTTAAATCGCTTATGTACCCTATGTAACTAACTTCGGTGTACTCTTTTAAGTAACTATTATAAATTTCAGGTAATTGAGTACGACCACCAATTACAATTGAAAATTTATCTCTACCCCATTTATTTCTAGCAGCTGGCAGGATTTCCTCAAAAAGAAATTTTAGTCCAGATTTAGAGCCGGATCCAATTAAATTACCATAAAACAAAAATTTCTTATTTTTGTCAATTTTTGGAAAGTTATTACCATTATCTCTAATCGAAGGATAAGGGAAAGGTAAAAATTGTGCTTTAATACCTAATCTGTTTAACCTAATCTGCGCGGATAATGAACAACAAACAATTTTATCAAATTTAGAATTAACTATTATGTAGGGCAACAATTTATTTAGGAACAAAAAAATCATTTTTAGATACCCATAGAAAGTAAATTTACTATTTTCGAAAAAATTGAACCATTCCAATTCAAAATGCAAATCCCCCAACCACAATACCCTCCTATTTGCTGAAGATTCAAATTTCAAATATCCCAAATCAATATCAAAAACAATCAAATTATCATAATGATTATCTAATTTTATGGGCTTATTATATATTTTATATAAATAAAAGCTCTTTTCCCAGGGTAGATAACTTATAGATGTGCCAAATTGCAAAAATGTAACCTTCAAATTATTAGGCGAATTCAAATCAAAAATAAGTTTATTGACTTTAAGTTCAGCTTCAGTAATTTTGTCACTTATTATAAATAATTCAACACTATTTGAAACTTTAAGAAATCCTTCTAAATATTTAAAAAATACACTTGAACTTGCCCCACCTTTTTCTTCGGGTATTATCCCACAAATAATTGCATTATTCATTATTCAGTTATTTGATCTAATATAAAGACTGGTGGACGACTAGGTAGATACTTAAATGGCATATTCAAAGGCACACTTTTTTTCAAAATCTGAAGTTTTTTATCATCTGAAAACTTACCATTCAGAAATTCAACAAAACTTAGATAAATTTCTTCTTCATTATTATCAATAACCTTTACATTTTTCCGTTTATAGCCGTATCCTAAACAAAGATCCTGATGGTACCTAAACAAATCCAGTATTTTTATTTCTACATTATTTTCACCAACAATTTTTTTATACAAATTAATATCCCCTGGTAAATATGACCCTAACCTATGTGGCCATGAATCAATAAGTAAACAATTTATTCCACAACTGTTCGCTAATGTAAAAGGCCCAGATTGTTGACCAACAAAATAATTACAATTAGTTATTAAATAAATATTTAATAACTGTGGAGAAATCCCAAGTTTATTAAAATCAAAAAAACCATTAATATTATTGAATAAACTAGCATTGGTATCCCCAGTTGGAACAACATTAAATCCTATCGAAGTAGCGTATTCAACTGCTTTAATATATTGAGTTTGATCGGTATTTCTAATTGAATTTGAAAAATCAGTAGATGCAGTTTCTTTTGATCTTAATAAAAGTGTTATAAATGGTTTATCATAAAATTGTGGGTACTCCTGTTGAATTACATTTTTACAAAAATTAATTTCATAATCAGACAATATTGGCCTTAAACCTACGTTATTAGCCAATAATCTACCATATCCGCTCAAATTAATATACGGAATCTTAATATCCTTTGATTCAACACCTGCTTCACAAGGCAATAATGTACTCGACAGAATTCCATAATATTTTTCAAATGAATTAATTACCAAATAACCGGACTTGAAAAATGAAATTATATTAACATAAAATCTAATCACTTTAAATCTTATTTCTGATGAATTAACAACTTTTCCAAAATTAATTAGAAAGTTAATATAAAAAATATCGTAAGATTTATTAAAACATTGGATTAGATATTTATTAGTGTTCCTATGAGGAATTACAATTAATGTTAATCTTTCTGGGAAAAATAATCTCGCTATACAATCAATGCCTACAATAGTATGTCCAAAAGAATGATGATAAAATGGAAATATAATTTTATTTTTCCATATTTTATTAAATCTTGTAAGTAAAAATGGAGCTAATATAATTGCTTCTAAGTACAAAATAATCTTCAATATAAATGTCAAAGGTATTTTAATTAGATTTTTAATATGACTCATAAAAAACTATAAATTTGTATACTTATTAACAATTTCCATTATGAACTTACTAGTTGATTTACCATGATCTCTGTTAATATATTTAATTTCAATTTCACGGGATGATTGAGTAATAGGTTTACCTATATAATCGTCACCTAAAAATCTAATATTAATATTATTGTCATCCATTAATTTTGAAAGTTCATCCTCGTTAGAATATGTAAGTACCAGATCAACAAACTTACAACTTTCAATAATCAATACTCTATCATCTATAGAAAAAATTGGCTTATTTTTATCTTTATTAATATTTCTATCAATATTTTGGCCCAAATTAATAGCAACTATTAAATAATCACATAGCCCTTTACATTCTTGAAGCATAAGCACATGCCCCGCATGAAATATGTCAAATATTCCACAAGCGAACCCTATTTTCATTAGGTAATTATTAAAATAAAAAGATAACTATTCTAAATGTAAAAATTTAACAAAAAATTATTAAATCAACGCATCTAAAATTATGTGCAATATTGTCTGATGGAAACATTCAATAATCCCATATGAATTAGAGTTTAAATAAAAATTAATATCCCCAATTTTTGACAAAGTATTATCCTTACTGAAACCAGTTAATGTTATAATTTTAATATTTTTATCTTTTGCAAAATTAGTAGCATTAATAATGTTTTTTGATTCTCCTGAAGAACTTATTGATACTAAAATATCGCCTGGCTTTAAATGAATAGAAATCCATTCTTTCATAGCATTTTCGTACCCATAATCATTGGCAAAACAAGTAATTAGCGCTGGGTCCGAAAACGAGAATGTGGGAATTCGCAATATTTTTGCAAAGTCTTCCATCATATGAGAACAAATTGAATTTGATCCACCATTTCCCAAAAAAAATATTCTACTATCTGTCGAATTTTTATTTATTAATTCAACTGATTTTATAATATTATTTTTAATTTCAGAATCACTAAAAAATAGCTGAAAGTGATTTTCGTATTTATTTATCATATTTCTATTTTATTTTGGTTTCCTAAATATTGTGTAGCTAAATAACCTGCAGAATTACCACATTCTCCAATTTCCTTCGAATCAACATTTAAATATGCAAGCAAACTCGCAATAGAAAAGAAAGCATCACCAGCTCCAACCGTATCTTTTATATTCTGAGTTTTAGCTGAAGAAGAACAATGGATTGGACTCTCTCCTTCTTTAAATACAATGCACCCTTTTTTTCCTAAAGTAATTGCACCTTGTTTTGAGTTTAATTTATTAGCAATTGAAATAATTTTATCATTATAATTGTCATCTCTGTTACTTAATGCTAAGTCAGCCTCCCTTTGGTCAATACAAAAAAAGTCACATTTGTTATACTTTGTAATCAAATTAAAACCAAAATTTGCGCTGTTCGTTTGAACCATTAAACATTTGAATTTTTTTATTTTATTTATTCTATCAATAATACTTTTACTTTCAAATAATCCGTGGCCAAAATCAGCAATTAAAACTATATCACACGATTTTTCAACCTCGTCAATTTTATTAATTACATCATTAATTTCCTCCTCATTGTACTTATTATTAATATTTTCAATTACTTCTAGTAACTTATTTGATTGAAAAGTATAGTCAACAAATCGCTTTTTTAAAATAGTGGGATTAGATTTACTAAAACTATATTTAAATTGTATTTGTGAATCAATATTCTTAATAACAAAGTTTTCACTATCTATTTCTCTATTTATACCCAAACATGTAACTAAAGTAATAGTATTATTTATCTGTGAAATATGATTTGCAATTGCAAGGACTCCACCACAATGGTATTCGCAATCTAAAAGATTTGCAGTAATTGTTGGAGATTTAGAAGATTTTCCAATCGGCTCAATGAATTGATATGCATCAATTATTGTTTCTCCAATTATACCAATCTTAATTTTATTAATAGTTTCTCTTAATGAAGGTGATAACATCTATTTTATTTTAAATATTTAAACCAAACTTTTGTTGCGTCTTTAATAGATTCTGCTTCCCAAATCGGTGCATCTCTCCAATAATCAATATTTAATAACATATTTTTAACGCCTTCCTCAAAGGAAATTTTCGGTATCCATTGTAATTCATTCTTAATTTTATCAATATTTGCATATGTCATTTCGGGTTCACCAGGTCGTTTAGGAATGTATACAATTTCTCCATCTAATAATTCTACTAATCTATTAATAGAATATGTACTACCGCTGCCTATATTATATATTTGCCCAATAGATTTACTGTTATTAAAACAACTTAAAAATGCGCCTACAACATCCGTTACATAAGTAAAGTCTCTTGTCTGCAAGCCATCTCCAACTACAGTGTAGGGCTTATTGTTAATTTTTTGCGCTAAAAATACTCCAAATACCGCCCCATATGTACCATTCGTTCTACTCCTTGGCCCATATACATTAAATAATCTTAAAGAAGTTACTTCTAAGTTATAATATTTTGCATACGCAAAAACATATTGTTCTCCCAAATATTTAGTCAAAGCATATGGATATTGACAGTCAATTATCTCATTTTCTTTTGTTGGATAATTATTAGGTATTCCATAACACGAGCTAGAAGCGGTATAAAAATATCTTTTAATTTTATTATTTCTACAAAATTCAAGTGTTGATATTGTTCCAGTGACATTAGAATTATGATAGGTCAATGGTTTTTCAATTGAAGGCACTATATCCGCTAGTGCCGCAAGATGGAAAAAAGCACCAATTTCTATAGACAACTCAATCTTATTTATATCGCAAATATCTTCTTGATAAAAAACAAAATTTGGTGAATTTACAAAAGTGTCTAAATTTTTTAACTGCCCATTAGATAAATTGTCTATTCCAATTACCTTATGTCCATCACTTATTAATTTTTCACAAAGGTGACTCCCTATGAAGCCAGCTGCTCCTGTTACAATTACATTCATCCTAATCAAATTTTATTTTATACACACGGCCATATGATACCAGGCCAATTCTGGAAAAGAAGTAGATACTACTTCATCTGTCATAGAGAAAATAAATACATTTGAAAATGATTTACTTAATTTTTCTTTAAAGTCTTTGTATTCAAATTCAAATGGATGACTTTCTTTTCTCCTTTTTGAAGCATAATGACTACTATTCTTATTTGGGGTCCCAATTACGGCAACTCCCCCATCTATTAATAAATTAGCATATTGCTCTATTACATAGTCTATTTTTTCATATTCAAAATGTTCTATAACATCCATTGAACATAAACCATCAAATTTCCCCTTATATTCCAAATTATAATCTAATAAATTGAAAGTTTGGAAATCAATATTACTCTTAGAATGTGCAACAACACAATATTTTACTAAATCCTCATCAATATCAACAGCAGTTAGCTTATTTTTAATACAACTAGATAAAAATGCTGAACCAAATCCATGCCCACAACCAATATCAAGGACATTATTTTTATCTTGCAAAATTTTAGAAGCAAATTTATATCTAGCTAAGATTATAAAAAAATCAAAAGGATTTTCAGCAAAAGTATATCCTTGATGAATTGAGAGCATTTCTTTAACGCTTCCGTCAGAATCTCTAAAAAGTTTTTGTTTTGTCATAATTTTATTTTAAAAAATATTGAATTTGATATTGAGACTTTTATTATATTTTATATCTTTTCAAAATAGTGGAAAACATCTTTTGGATGACCTGATTTAACAATTTCACCATTTTTCATTAAAAAAACTTTGTCAGCATTAGATACTGTTGATAATCTATGAGCTACAATAATAATAGTTTTATTTCCTTTTAACTGCCTAATAGTTTGCATAATTTCAGATTCAGTATGAATATCTAAAGCACTAGTTGCTTCATCAAGTATTAATATATCAGGATTATTATATAATGCTCGAGCAATTCCAATTCTTTGCCTTTGACCACCAGATAATCTAACCCCTCTTTCTCCAACATAAGTATTTATGTTGTCAGGTAATTGATTAACAAATTCTGAAAGATTAGCAGCTTCAATAACCTTATTTAACTGACAATCATCTATATTTTTATCAGCAATTCCAAAAGCAATATTCTTCTTTAAAGAATCATCTATTAAAAAAATTGATTGTGAAACATATCCAATTTTTTTCCTCCAAGCTATTTCATTGCTTTTAATATTTACATCATCTACCAATATTGAACCTATTTCAGGTTTATGTAATCCTATTAATATATCAATTAAAGTACTTTTCCCAGATCCACTAACTCCTATAAATCCAACAGTTTGCCCTTTAAATATCTCCAAACTAATATTATTTAAAATCTTCCTGCTATTATTTTGAAACTTAAAACAAACGTTTAAAAACTTTATTGTTTTATTGAAATTAAATTTAACAAGTGTCTCTCTATCACTGTGGTTATTTTTCAATTTTAAAAACTCATCGTTTAATAAATTAATAGTTGAAATAGAAAAACGAATTTGTTGAACAGAACTCATCATTGAGTTAAGAGAAGGAATTATTCTAAATGCTGCAGCTGCAAATATTCCTAATAAAGGGACTAGTGATTGACTAGCTCCAGTTGTATTTGCAGTTATAATTAGAATGGAAATTCCCAATATGGACAACATTTCTAAATATAATCGCGGTACTGTTCCCAAAAAATTAAATTTAGTTATAATTTTAGAGAGTTTCTTATTCTCATTTGAATATCTTTCATAGAAGTAATCAAATCTATTAAAAATAATTAAATCTTTTATTCCACTTAACCCTTCGATCAAACTTCTATTAATAATTGTCGAATGAACTTGGCGCTCAGAACTCCACTTTCTCAATTTTTTTTTTGTATAAGTGCTAAATATAAAAGCGGAAATACTTAAAAAAAACATTACTATAAATGCCCCTTGAGGCTCGGTAATGATCAAAATCATCACAATACCAATACTAAATGATGCCTCAACAGAAACATTAATTAAAGCAGTTGCAAATGAAGTAAAGAGCTGGACTTCACCTTGAATATTTTTTAAAAGAGTTGCGGAATTGTTTTGCAAATGAAAGCCATAATTCTGATTTAAATAACCTTTAAATAACTTCTCTGAGAGCACCTGAGATATGTTAATTGAAAATGAATTTCTTTTCCAGTTTAAATAAAGCAAGAAAATCGTTTTTAAAATATAAAAACTAGTTAAAATTGTTAACAATATTAAGGTTAATAATCTTTCACTAGGCTCATTCAATAATTGTAGAAATTTATTGAAAATTGTAAATTTAGTTAGTGACTCAGGATTTACTATAAAACTTAAGATTGGAAATAACACTCCCAATCCAATCATTTCAAATAACATTCCAATCAGAATTAAAAAAATTAAAAAATAAACTTTTTTAATTTGGTGAGAATCTAATAAATTTTTTAATTTATTAAGTGTGCTAAATCTTTTCAAATTAATTTAAAGTATTAAGGTTCTGCAAATACCATTCATAAACAACCTGAAGTCCTTCTTGAAATTTTATTGTTGGATTATACCCAATATCGGATTTAATTTTATCTATACTTGCTAAGGAATGTTTAACATCTCCTTTTCTTTCATCAGCATAAACTGGTTTAATTTTTTTATTGGAAATCAAATTTAATATATCGATTATTTGATTTAAACTAAATCTCTCCCCACATGCCACATTGTATACCTGATGTGATTTTACATCATTTGAAAGTAAAGATTTAATATTTGCCTGAATTACATTTTCTATAAAAGTAAAATCTCTACTTGTTTCACCATCTCCATTTATTATCGGTGGCATATTATTTATGAATGATTTCGCAAAGATTGGAATAACTGCGGCATAAGGGTTATTTGGATTTTGTTTTGGACCAAAAACATTAAAATATCGCAATCCAATCGATTGCAATTTGTAGACCTTAAAAAATACTTCCCCATAAAGTTCATTAACTAATTTAGTCACAGCATATGGTGATAATGGATTACCTTCTCGTCCTTCTACCTTAGGCAACTCTAAACTATCTCCATAGGTTGAAGAAGATGCAGCATAAACCAATCTTTTGACACTTTTTGAACTATTTACAGCATTCAGCACATTTAAGAAACCACTAATATTAACCTCATTAGTTGTTAGTGGGTCATTAATTGACCTTGGAACTGAACCAAGAGCCGCTTGATGACTTACAAAGTCAACTCCTTCAATAGCTGAAACACAAGTTGAATATTCGCGAATATCCCCTTCTAAAAATTCAAAATTTGGCAAATGTGTAAAATTTTCAATATTTTCAAAATATCCATTAGAAAGGTTATCTAACACTCTTACATGACCCGCATTATGTTTAAGCAAATATTCAACAAGATTTGATCCAATAAATCCTGCCCCTCCTGTTATTAAAAATGAATACTTTGATAAATCAGTATTATGATAAATGTTATTATACAATAGTTTATTAAACATAATTTTTAATTATAATCTAGAATCTATAATTTCTTTTGGGAATATTCCCTTAACGTCATAAACAACACCTTCGGGAGCAAATGATCGAACATCTAAATTCAAAAACTCTCTGTGCGAAACTGCAAGAATTACCGCTTCAAATATTCCTTTGGGTTTAGTACTTAAAATATTAACATCATATTCTTGTTTTACTTCATTTCTATTAACCCAAGGATCATAAACTTCTACATTTATATCAAAATTCAAAAGCTCATTATATATATCAATAACACGTGTATTACGCACATCTGGACAATCCTCCTTGAAAGTAAAACCTAACAACAAGACCTTAGAGTTAATTACTTTAATACCTTTCCTCATCATTAATTTTACCACTTCAGTAGCTACATATTTGCCCATGGAATCATTAAGTCTTCTTCCAGCCAAAATTATTTCAGGATGATAACCTACTTCCTGAGCTTTTTGTGCTAAATAATAAGGATCCACACCAATGCAATGGCCACCAACTAAACCAGGTTTAAAATTTAAAAAATTCCATTTTGTCCCAGCAGCTTCTAATACTTCATTTGTATCAATACCTATTAAACTAAATATTTTACTTAACTCATTTACAAATGCAATATTTATATCTCTTTGAGAATTCTCAATCACTTTAGCGGCTTCCGCTACTTTTATGCTTGTAGCTTTGTACGTCCCTGCAGTTATAATTGACTTATATAAATCATCTACTTGTGTGGCAATTTCAGGAGTTGAACCACTTGTTACTTTTAATATTTTGGTAACTGTATGTTCTTTATCTCCAGGATTAATTCTTTCAGGAGAATAACCACAATAAAAATCTTCATTATACTTTAACCCACTTGCTCTTTCAAGAACTGGAACCATTTCATCCTCTGTTACCCCTGGATAAACTGTTGATTCATATATAACTATATCTCCTTTACTTAAATGAACAGCAATTGTTTCACTTGCCTTTATCATTGGAGTTAAAACCGGTCTATTGTATTTATCTGTAGGTGTTGGGACAGTGACAATATAAATATTACAATCACTTAAAGCCTCTTTTTCAGAAGTTAAATGGAGCCCAATAGAATTAGAATTATCTAAATCTAAAACTCGAACTAGTGATTCCCTTTCAATTTCAAGAGTTTCATCATTTCCTGAATTTAATTCATTTACTCGATGAGAATTAATATCAAACCCAATTATTTTATATTTATCAGCAAAAGCTACAGCTAACGGTAATCCAACATAACCGAGACCAATAATTGCAATTTTTTTTTCTGTTAAACTCATTGATTATTTGTTTAAAAAATTATTTGAGTAATATATTACACACCCAAACCTCAATTTTATGATGATTTGTATTTATTTGAAACTATAAATAATGGTACTTTAAATAGTAAATTTTCTAATTAATAATTTAAATATATACAAAAATACAAATTTGCAGCCTGGACCAAACTAATCTTTCTCTATGGCTTCGCCATCCTGAGTCACACAAAATGGGTTCTCAGAAAAACGAAAATCAGAAACAAATATACCCCCATTTTGTTTTAGCGCCAAAGCATATTTATTTAAAGGGAATATTTCAAAATATATCCATCCAATTAATGGAAAAGTCCTATTTTAATCGCTCAGCGCTTTGCCCTTTGTTTCTGGCAAATAAATCAATCCCACAATGACCGTTAACGCCGCTAGGGCGATTGGGTAGAACAATCCAGCGAAATTCGAGTGGGTAATCGATCCCAGCCAAGTAGCCACAAATGGGGTACAGCCTCCGAAAACCCCATTAGCAAAGTGATACGGGATAGAAAGGGAGGTGTAGCGGATTTTGGTGGGGAAAAGTTCGACAAGGAAGGCGGCGATCGGGCCGTAGGCCATCGCCGCGAAACTCACCAATAAGCTGCAAATAAAGGCTA